>Ga0209486_10000075_pt1 | contig 50569 bp, 43 predicted proteins | sample NCCompost_FD_187518 | JGI IMG/M metagenome (GOLD analysis project Ga0209486, IMG submission 187518) | Agricultural soil microbial communities from Utah to study Nitrogen management - NC Compost (SPAdes) (version 2) | ecosystem: Environmental > Terrestrial > Soil > Agricultural land | place...
CAAAAAACCGCCGGTGCGCTATATTCTTGGAGCCACAATGCGGAGGGGTCGCATAATGGTAGTGCAGCGGTCTTGAAAACCGCCGGCCGAAAGGCTATGCAGGTTCGAGTCCTGTCCCCTCCGCCATACACCTTCAACAACTTACATTTAGTCTTCCGATTTCAACATCTGGTTGGGCCAGGTCAGCGTCCTCAGAAGCGGTGGCGGAGGGTGAGTCCAGTGAGCGCCGGTCGATCGTTTCACGCGTCGAATCTCTCAGTCGTCCGAGGTCATACTTCGCAACGACCTTCCGACACCACTATCAACTTTTGCGGCTCGGATCATTTGAGCTCTGGCACTGAGAAGAATAAGATAACAGCCTCCAATGAAGAATGGTGATAGCCTCCAATCTGGTCCGCGCGCATAGGCGTCGGCGATTCTCTCACCAGCAAACCATTTGAAGAGTGTTAGCCTATCGGAGGTGGCATATGAAAACCTTACTCCAAGATTTCCGCTACGCTATCCGAATGATACTTAAAAACCCGGGCTTCTCGTTCGTGGTTGTGAGCATACTCGCCTTGGGGATAGGTGCTAACAGTGCGATTTTCAGTGTGGTTAACGCTGCACTGTTGAGAGCCTTGCCTTTTCAAGACCCTGATGGTCTTGTCATGGTTAATGCCGCACATCAGGAATTAGGCAAGACTCAGGCCTCTCCCGCTGATTTCATTGACTGGCAGAGTCGAAATAGTGTCTTTGTGCAACTCGCCGGTTTTAAAAATCAATACTATAACGTCACAGAGGTGGACGAACCTGAACGGATTTTCGGCTTGGCCGTTTCAACAAGTCTCTTTCCTCTGTTGAATATTAAACCCGCTGTTGGCCGCGCTTTTTCTTCTGAAGAGGAAAAACCAGGTGCCGACCGTGTTGTCATCGTGGGCCACGGACTTTGGCAGCGTCGCTTTGGCTCCGATCCGGGATTAGTCGGAAAAGTACTTAAGCTCAATAATAATGCCTACACAGTGGTCGGTATTATGCCCCCCGACTTTGAGTTTCCGATGGCCGCTCAGACAGTTGAAATATGGGTGCCTTTAACTCTCAGTCCTGATCTGCTCGCGGACCGTGCAAACCACAACGTGTCTGTAGTGGCGCGTCTCAAACCGGGCGTCACATTGCAGCAAGCCCAGGCGGGAATGGAAAATATCGCTAGCCAGCTCGCACAAGAGTATCCAGAAACCAATCGCGAGTTTGGGGTTAAGCTCGTACCCCTGCACGAGGAGGTAATTAGAGGGATAAAGAAGCCTCTCCTTATTCTGTTCGGGACTGTTGGGTTCGTCTTACTAATTGCCTGCTTCAACGCGACTAACTTGATACTCGCGCGCTCGACCACGCGGCCGAGGGAGTTCGCAGTTCGTCTCGCGCTTGGAGCTACCCGCTATCGCATCATCCAGCAAGTACTTGTCGAGAGTCTGCTGTTGGCGGTGTTGGGCGGTATTGTAGGCCTTTTGTTATTTGCTTGGGGGGTCAACTTTTTTCTAAAGTTCGGCGGCGATGAATTAGCTCACATAAAGAATATAAGCGTTGATCATAATGTGCTCGGCTTCACGCTGTTAGTATCCGTTCTGGTGAGTTTAGCCTTCGGCATCGCGCCGGCGCTGCGCTACTCACGCGCAGATTTGAGCGAGACACTTAAGCAAGGTGGTCTAAGCTCCACGAGTAGTTATGGCTTCCGTCGTTTACGAAAAGCCCTGGTTGTAGGCGAGATCGCTCTTGCGCTTGCTTTACTGATCGGTGCTGGATTAATGGTTAAGAGCTTCCTACGTTTGCAAGCAGTAAATCCTGGCTTTAACCCAAATCAACTCCATACCATGGTAGTGTCGCTACCTCGTGCTAAGTATCCTAAGTCAGACAAAATCGCCACGTTTTATCAGCAGGTTCTTGAAAAGATCAAAACCCTCCCAGGCGTGCAATCCATAGGTGCGACTACGGGACTGCCGATACAAGGTGGTGGGGGTTCGGCTACTTTTTTCGTCGGCGGTGCAGAGCACACGCCTTCTGAAAAGGGTGCGAACGCTAATTTTCAAGCAATAAACCCTGATTACTTTCGCGTAATGAGTATTCCTCTGCTGAAGGGACGATTCTTCACGGAGCAAGACGATGTGAGGGCACCGAAAGTTGTGATCATCGATGAGCTTACCGCACGCAGCTCTTGGCTCGGCGAGAATCCTTTAGGCAAACATCTTATTATCGATAAAACTCCGCTTGAAATCGTCGGGGTGGTCGGACAAGTAACGCATGGCGGATTAGCAGTGGGGCCGGAGGCGTCTATCTATGTACCGTACCTTCAAGGGCCTATCCCTTCTATGATCTTTGTGGTGCGTACTACCTCTGACCAACAGGCAACCGTCGCTGCTGTACGAAGCGCCGTGCAGTCCGTAGATAAGGACCAGCCAGTTTACAAGATCAAATCGATGGAGCAAATCATCTCTGATTCAATTGCACATCCACGTTCAATCTCACTCTTGCTCGGTGCTTTCGCTGGTATCGCTCTCGTTCTAACGGTATTAGGAATCTACGGGCTCGTAGCATATCTCGTAACTCAGCGCACGCAAGAAATCGGCATCCGTGTGGCGCTTGGCGCTCAGCGGCGTGACATTTTCAAGCTAGTAGTGGGTGAAGGTATGAAACTATTCTTTATTGGTTTAGTAATTGGGGTAGGAATGGCGTTCGGCTTGGCTCGTGTGCTCTCTAGCTTACTCTACGGAATTACCGCGAGTGATCCAGCCACTTTTCTAGGTGTCTCGGCTCTAGTAACTCTAGTGGTGCTTGTGGCGAACGTTCTCCCCGCAAGAAAAGCGGCCAAAATCGATCCTATAGTCGCACTGCGTTACGAGTAAGTACGCTGTAGTTTAGTTCTTTCGCAAACTGCTTTTAGAATTCGATCGTGATCTGCTCGTCGGAGTAATACCGGCTCGCTGAATCTTCTCTGGATGGCAGAAAATACTTCTATACGTCTCACAAGACAACACAAAAATGGAAGCCAGTTCTGCTATCTGTTGGCTGTTTCTGCTATTTGCGTGCAAGCGTCTTTACTTCCTCAGCGAGTAAGTGAGCTGCACGGTAAGCGCTAGGTGTCAGTCCGTAAGCTTTCTTGAATTCCCGCGCGAAGTGACTCTTATCTTCGACTCCGACGCCACTCATAATCTGCTTGACCGTCAATAGAGAAGTCTGCAAAAGCTTTCTGGCCTGCTCCCTCCTGAGCGCCCGAAGGTAGTGTGCAGGTGTCATGCCAACCTGGGCCTTGAACAGATGTTGGAATCGCGAGGGAGACATAGCGATCGGCGTTACAATTGCGAGAGTTAACGACAGGGCGATTGCGGCAAATGCCGATACTAAATAGTTTTTGATGTTGTTCATCGCGAGGACTCCTTGAGTTGAGACTTGATTCTAAACAGATCCGACGAAACTATGTTTTGGGAGATGTGACCAGGGAGGGTGGTCACTGTGAAAGGCTCATCATATTCACCTTCGGATCACTGTCAAGGTAAATCTGGAATCGAGAGTAAAAAACAACCAATTGACAAGAAGCGAAGCCCACAGACTGCGGCAAAAGTCAGCATAACTGTCATGAGAAAGTTATCGAAGCAGCGGAACTCTCCAATCGCTACTGCCGTGGTCTAACCGTGCGAGGTTTCGGGCAGGGTATTCGCGATGCGAGAGCGTAGTCATCGCCTCCGCGCGTTTATCCTGCTGGTCCATGACCCGAACAGGGGGGCTGGGCAACCGGCGAATTAGTAAGCACCTCCGTGCACGAGTTTGTTCCTCAACTCAGCGACAATGGTTCCAAATCCTTGCGTTCGTAGACGACTCAAAAGTTCTTTGATTTGCACGAAAAATATGTTTGGTAAACCCGCCGATTCGTTTAAGACTTGGGATTCAGGACCATCAGCATAGAGAACAGCCAGTCCGAGAATTCGTGGTAGCAAGGTAGTGCAGTAACTGATCTCTCACCACCACGAGCATCCCTCGCACTAGATAATCGACTTTTAATTTCAATTACAATCGGGTTACCGACAAGTGATTCGATATGGCAAGCATCTGCAAAGCGCGCGTGTCCCAATTTTTCGGCGAGCCGATAATGCTGAAAATACAACTGAAGCAGGACGTGTTCTCGAAGATCTGGTTTGTTATTTGTTCAAGACGGTCCCAGGTATAACGGTAAGCAAAAGAAATGAACTAAATGAATTTCACTCCGAGGAAATTGACGTGGCATTTTGGGAATACCCAAACAGGTCGAGGTCTGTACTTTTTTACCGCGCAGAACTTGGCGCGAAGATGGCGCGCTGATGGAAATGAACCTACCGTTACCTCGATCACTTTGATGGCTGCACACCCTGATTTATATTGGTAGATCCGTGGAGGTCAGCTCAGGTCCAGGCCCACTTTGCGGTCTTGAAAACCGCCCGCCGAAAGGCTATGCAGGTTCGAGTCCTGTCCCCTCCGCCATTTCAGATATTGCCGGTCTTGATTGCCCTGTAACTTGAACCATTAATTTGCCGCTGCGGCAACTTATTGGTTCCAATAGCCTCCAGCAACTTACTGGTTCCAATTTTTCGGGAAAGTACAAACTACCTTAAATTCCTTCGTAAATTGTTATCCTCTATCTTTAGACGCAGTTCTTCATTTGCCCGCATTCGCTTTGTAGTGAATTACTCGCACCGTTTCGAGTAACACTAATCCGTCTGTGATCATTTGGTCCAATAATGGTAAGAATTGTTCAATCTTTTCCAGGCTATCTGCGATCTCGATAACCATCGGCAGATCTTCCGAAAGCCGCAAAATCTTCGCAGTGTGGAGCACACTGTGCTTGCCAAATCCCATGACTCCACGCGTAACCGTGGCACCTGCGAGCCCAGCTTCCCTAGCCTTCAGAACGATAGCCTCGTAGAGCGGGTGGTGTCCGTGCCTGTCACTTTCCCCAACAAAGATCCGCAAGAGATATCCATCCTCAGGTATGTGCATCGGCTCTCCTTATACAATTCTGGCTACAGTGTATCCCGCCCAAACTAATAGCAGACCAACGAGATTCGAAGCGGTTAGATTCAGGATCGCGAATCCGAATTCGCCATCCTTTAGTAAAGTAAACGTCTGCAATCCGAAGGAAGAGAATGTGGTGAACCCACCTAAGAATCCGATCAAGATCGCTGCTCGCGCCGTTTGATTCACGAGAAACCGCTCCTCAAGCAGATAGAAAAGCAGACCCACAAGAAAGCAGCCGACTAAGTTAACGACAAGCGTACCCATCGGAAATGTCTCACCGTAGCGTTTGGCGACTACACCTGACATCCAGTACCTACTCAGAGTGCCGATGAAACCAGCCACACCAATCAGAAATAGTTTGCTCATCAATTCTCCTTAATAATCAAAACTCCTAATCACTCGTGCACGGCGTGCCGAAATGATCAGGAGTCATCAACCCTCTCAGGTGGTTATATGGCGAACTCCATCGCTTATGTCACTGTTTTAACAATCGCTCAACGGCAGTGTCATCGCAAAAATATCCTGTGGATATAATGCCACAATGTTGGCGCTTCGAATCTGTGCTGCATTACGCGCTGGTGGGAAATCGTTGATCAAAGACGCGACGACATTCTTGAAGCCGCAGTTGCTTTGCACAAAAAGTGAGTTTTTGGAAGGAGTCTTCTCTGCGGTCCTCGGTGTATCTCTGCTTTCTCTGCGTTTTACCGTCATTTCGACGCAGAGCCCGCAAAGATATACAGAGGGGCCGCAGAGATGAATCAGATATGCGACTTTTTGTGCAAAGCTAGCCGCAGTCAAATACCTACGGAAGAGTATTAAGGCAAAAATGGGAAAGCACGCATTTACGAAGGACGGGGCAATCGATTATGCTTTGGGGGCTTTCTTTTGAAACTCCCGCGACTGCATAACAAAATCGAATGCCCCCTCCCTCGTACCCCGATCGCGCCGCTCTCGTCGTGGCGCACCCAAGTCACGAACTGCGTTTGCATGGTTGGTTGGAACAGGCCCAGCCCTACGTCTGCGTCTTGACCGACGGCGGTGGTCGCTCAGGTGAACCGCGTCTGGAACGAACAACCGAGGTGTTGTCCCGTGCCGGCGCGACGCAAGGCGCCATCTATGGACGACTCTCCGATTTAGACGTTTACGCTGCAATCCTCAACAGAGATGCCGGCCTCTTCGCTGGGATTGTCGAAGAGTTGGTTCAAAATTTTGTCAAGCAGCGCATCGAGTATGTGGTGGGCGATGCTGCCGAAGGTTATAGCGTCACTCACGATATCTGCCGCGTGATGATCGGCGCCGCGGTCGAGATAGCAAAACATCGCTATGGCCATCACGTAGAGAATTTCGATTTTGTCGTAGTTGGACCACCCGACGAATGCCACGACGACCTGCGCGAGAAGGCCGTTTGGCTTCAGTTGGATGACGAGGGGTTCGCGCGCAAAGTTAAAGCGGCATTAGGCTACACGCCCAAACTCGCCAAGGACGTCGAAGCCGCATTAGCGGGCGAACCGTTTCGCGGTGTCTTGCGGTTCTCGCAACCGCAACTGGCCGGGGACGTTGATGTCGACGTAAGCGCATCCGTGCGGGACGGCGTGGCTTCGCACCCGGCGTTTAAGAAGCAACATCAGCAGCTTGTCGATGGGCTACCTCTGGACGCATATCGAATCGAATGCCTAAGGCCAGTCGACAACCAGGCCGGGACGCATTGGACCAACCACAATCGTCCGTTTTACGAGTTGTACGGTGAGAAACTGGTAGCCGCCGGGCGCTACGAGAAAGTCATACGTTACGAGGAGCACATGTTGCCTCTCGCCCAGGCAATTCGTGCGAAAGCGAAAAGAGAAGAACGTTGCGTGGGCTCCGCATCCTGATCACGAACCACTTCCTGCGCGGGCGCACGGGATCGGAGCTTTACGTCTGTGAGCTGGCGACGAACCTGCTTCGTCGCGGCCACAGTCCCATCGTTTACAGTCCACAATTGGGTCACACCGCACGCGAACTGCGCTCGGCGACCGTGCCCGTCGTCGATAACCTCGACGCGATCGGATCCGCGCCCGACCTCATTCACGGACAACATCACGTAGAGACGATGTCGGCGCTGCTTCGTTTTCCCAACACGCCGGCGGTCTTCATTTGTCACGGCTGGTTGCCGTTCGAAGAGACGCCGCCGAAACATCCGCGCATCCTGCGCTACGTAGCCGTCGACGATACGTGTCTTGATCGACTCGTTTCGGAAAACGGCATTGCAGAGGAGCGCGTTGAAGTGATCTTGAATTCCGTCGATCTCGAACAGTTTCTCCCGCGCGCGCCCTTGCCCGCACGGCCGGCGCGCGCGTTGGTCTTCAGTAACGGAGCGAAAGAGACAACGCACCTCGGTGCGGTGCGCGAAGCGTGCCGCAGACGCGATTTGTCTCTCGACGTCATTGGCTCAGATGCAGGCAACGTCGCTACCCGGCCGCAGGATGTTTTGGGCCAATACGACATCGTGTTTGCGAAGGCGCGCTGCGCACTCGAGGCAATGGCGGTCGGATCGGCGGTGGTGCTTTGTGATATCAAGGGTGCCGGTCCGATGGTTACCGCGAACGAGTTAGACGGACTGCGCCGTTTGAACTTCGGTATTCGCACTCTGCGAGAAGAGATAGACGCCGACGTGTTGGAGAAGGAGATTGCGCGTTACGATCCAGCAGACGCGGCGACGGTGTCGCAGCGGATTCGCAGTTCCGCCGGACGTGAAGCCGCTATCGATCAGATCGTCGCGCTGTACGAAGAGGTGATAAGCGAGTTTGAAACGGGTGGTCCACGCGATCCAGATGCGGAAGGCCGTGCGGAGGCGGCTTATCTGCGTGACCTCAACCGCCATTTCGAAATTGAACGCAATTCGATCTTGCAGTCGCGAACCTTCGTCTGGCGCCAGCGAATGCTCACCTTGCCGGTCGTCGGTCCAGTGTTGCGCGCGATCGCCCGCCGCTTCTGGGAATAGCCTTTCAGAGATGCTTTGCACGAAAAGTGAGTTTTGGGAGGAGTCTTCTCTGCGGTCCTCTGTGTACTCTGCTTTCTCTGCGTTTAACCGTCAATTCAACGCAGAGGCCGCAAAGATACACAGAGCGCCGCAGAGAAGACATCTGGATCAGAATGCGACTTTTTGTGCAAAGCCTTTCAGAGATCTGACAATTTCCAAAGTCCGAGTATCTTGCCGAAAAACCGTGCCTCGTCCTCCGGAACTTTTTCGTGGATCTGGCTGATTGGCGGCGGAAAGTTGAACGGTGGCAGTGTGAGGTTTAGCGGACGAAAGTCTCCGGTGCGAATGTTTTCGTTCCTGCCCCATGCGGGATAGCTATTCGTCAACAGATACGTCGAACCGGTTCGTTTGAAGTTCTTAATCGCCGCAGCAATGTGTCGATAAGAGAAATGGATCAGGCAGTCGCGACACAGGATCACATCGGCGCGCGGAAGTTCGTCACGAGTGAGGTCAAGCAACAGGAACTGCGTTTCGTCGTTGCCGTAAAGTTCGCTGTTGCGTGCGATGAGATCGGGAATGATGTCTGCGCCGATGTACTGCTCGAGGTCAAGCCGCGTGTCTTTCATCCAGTTGAAGTCACCGCACGGGGCGTCAAGAAGAGTGCGCACCCCGATCTCTTGCAACAGACCCGGCAACTCGCGTCGCAGTTTTGCGGTGCGCGTAAGGCTGGATCCCGGTCCTGAAACTGACTCCTCATCACCCCAACGGTTCTCCGCATAAAACGGCGCAAACGTCGACTCCATGTAGGCACGCGGCCTCAGCACGCGGCGCGCGAACTGTTCGGCTGAACGAGCGAATGTCTTGAGTTTTGACGACATCACTTACGGAAACATCTTACCGAACGTTCATGCTTGACTTTACACAAAAGTCGCATTCTGGCGGCAGAGAAGACTCCTCCCAAAACTCAGTAGTGTCTGAGTTTGCCACATTCTCTGCGTGCCTCCGCGGTCCTCCGCGACTCTGCGGTAAGAGAAGCGCGAAACCACATAGACCGCAGAGACGCGGAGCACCGCTGAGTGCGCAGAAAGGAAATTGAGACACCACCCGAAACTCACTTATTGTGCAAAGCATTCCCGCTTCGTAGTACACTCTCCGACGATTTGCCCAGGCTGTAGATCACGCAGGAGGATTCCCCGCTTGAAAAACAAGTTCCGCCTTTTGTCCACCTTAGTGCTCTTCCTTCTCATTGTTGGTTCATCAGCTGTCATCAAAACGACGGCGACGCAAGACCAACCAACCATTGCCAAAGACTCAATCCAGATCAGAGCGTTCACCTTTAATGTTTACAAAGGCAACTACGATGTCTGGAGTTGGGTACCGGAAATGAAGTTTCGCGTCAACGGTCCGATCGCCAGCGGCAGTCAGTTGTACGTGCAATACACGCTGCCGACCGGCCCCTGGGTGAAGTTTGACTGCGATACTAACAACACCGAAAAGGGCTACTGGTGGAAGACCGAATGCGGTGGCCGGCAGATTCCCGAAGCGCAGGGTAGCCTGTTCGCCGGCCCGGTCTCGTTTACGATTAAGATGCGCAACGAATTACAAGGAACGGATTCAACCCTCTTCACCGGAAAGATGAAAGTCGGAAAGCACCGCTCCAACGAGCACGGACCCAAAGCTGTGAACAAGTTCGTTTACTACGTGGACCATGACTGGAACCTGCCGATTGGGTACGTCTACTTAACACCCGCCGACGTTCACGGATGGAAGATGCCTGACTTTCATGTTGCCTTCTGGGTTCGTGGCGATGCCTATAAGTTTGATCCGCACCTGTTTTATCAAGGCAAGGAAGTCGGGAAGAAGTTTCTCGACGGCATGGAGGTCGGCAGAGCCGGTTGCGAGGCAGAGGTAGAAAACAACACGACCCATTACGTAGAGGAGACAGTGCCGCAAAAAGCTAAGTGGGCGCGTGTCGAGTGCGACTTTCCAAACATCAAGGGCAGCAACACCACGGGCGAAACAAATTCGCTGTTTGGCGAGATATTTACACTCGCGGCGAATCCGGGCGAGTATGAGTTTAAGCTGCTGTGGAATAATAAGCTGGCGCGGTCAATCAAATTTACCGTGCAGCCGGGTGGGAAGTTTGACAACGGCATTGCCACGAGCAATCAGCTTGGTAGCGACCGCGTGATTGTTCCAGTGCAAATCATTGGAGATCAGGATGGTACGTGGAACAAAACTTCCTGGCAATCTGAAGCGTTTTACGGCAATCCACTGAAAGGTTTTACCGCGTTACCGTGACCTCTCGATTGGAAACCACGAATTTAGCTCAACGTCCGGTGCACCGTCACGAAGAGCTTGCGAACAGCGTCAGTCACGGATTGGCGCTGGTGCTTGCTGTGGCTGCGTTGCCGGTGTTGATCTTATCCGCAGCGAAAGCCGGTAGCACGGGGTTTACGTTGGGCGTAGTGGTGTTTGGAGCGACGATTATCTTTTTGTATTTAGCGTCGACGTTGTATCACTCGTTAACGCACATACGGGCGAAGCAGTTTTTCCGCCAAGTGGACCACTGCGCAATCTTTTTGCTGATTGCGGGATCTTACACGCCGTTCACGCTTGGTGTGCTGCGTGGTCCATGGGGCTGGACATTGCTAACGATCGTTTGGGTACTGGCAGTGGCGGGGATCGCGATGAAACTAATCACGGGTCACCGTCACTGGTGGTTTTCGATCGGCCTCTATGTCGTGATGGGATGGTTGGCGATTGTGGCAATTAAACCGATCCTGACCCTCGTTCCGCTGCCGGGAATCCTGTTGATTCTGGCAGGCGGAATAGCGTACTCAGGCGGCCTCGCCTTCTTCGCCGCGCACCGGCTTCGCTACAACCATTTCATCTGGCACCTCTTCGTCATGGCCGGAACGCTCTGTCACTACCTCGCCGTACTTTGGTATGGCCACTCCAGCGTTTAGTCACCACATCAGGATCTGTTTCGCGACTGTCGATGTGATTGCGGGGGGCTTTGCCGGGTGATGTGCGGCGGGGCTTTGCCCCGCCGTGAACAGATAAATGAATAAGCTCTTGTCCGGCGGGGCGGAGCCCCGCCTCACATCAGGCGGCGAAGCCGCTACGCTGGTATGGCCACTCCACTGTTTAGTCACCACATCAGGATCTGTTTCGCGACTATCAATGTGATTGCGGCTTTGCCGGGTGATGTGCGGCGGGGCTTTGCCCCGCCGTGAACAGATGAATGAATAAGCTCTTGTCCGGCGGGGCGAAGCCCCGCCTCACAACAGGCGGCGAAGCCGCTACGCTGGTATGGCCACTCCAGCGTTTAGTCACCACATCAGGATCTGTTTCGCGACTATCAATGTGATTTGCAGCGGCGAAGCCGCTCCGTACGGATCATTTCGCTTTGTAGTTGAACGAGATCCTCGTCTCCTCATCCATCACCAACGTGCGAACAAAACGGTAAGACCGGCCGCTCTTCGGTACGTCGATACGGACCGGAAGTATGCCGGCAACGCGCCGCTGCAAGTTGGTTACGTTCGCCGACGGCGTCGATAGTTGCGCCGCGCGGCTCTGCCGAGCCTGCTCTTCCAATCTTCTTACGCCGTCTAAGGTTATATTGCTGCCCGCGCTCGTGACGGTAACGGTCTCGGCAACAGCACCGGGCTGGAGTGTCGTTCCGACGAGGCCCGGTTGGAGCGTATACAAACTAAGTTCGTGCTGCGTTGGATTGAAACCAGGTGCAACTACGGTAACGCGAGTCGGACCAGGTGATGCGTTCGCAATAACCCACCGCCCTTCCGAATCAGCTTTGGTAGACGTTGTCGCACCAGTCTGATTGTTGACGACGGTCACGTTAGCACCGGCAATGACAGCACCATTTTGATCAGTGACGATGCCGCCAACCTGTCCCGGCTGCAAGTTGCTTAGCTCAATTTCGTTTTGAACTGCGACGTTTGCATCCATGTCATCGAAGTTCTCGAAATTCGTTGCCAGCATGTCTTGGGTAGCAGCGGGCAAGTACTCCGCTGGGGTTGCGTTGCCGGCAAACTGTTTAACCTCCAAACGATCCGGTAGCGACACTTCCCACGTCAGCAAGTTGATCGGAATATCGAGTTTCGGCAGGCCCATGTCGTACTTCCCGTTCTTGCTGAAACGAGTTCCCGTATTGTGATAAACGAACGACACGGTGTAGGCGCGTGAAGAGTCAAGCCCATTGCGAAGCAGCGGCACACGACTGCCGTCAGGGCCCTGCACCGGTTTCACGCGTTGGCCTTCAACTTCGGTCGAAAGCAGTTGCGCGCCAGCGGGCAACTCAATCTTCACAAACGGTTGCGCATGATTGCGGACGCGGAGTGTGACCTCCGTTAACGACTTTCCTTCCACGGTGGTGAGCGTCGTGACGGTCGCGCGCTCAGCAACTGCCGACAAGATGCTTGCGTCGGGAAACTGCGTCCACTCGAGGTTTAGTTTCGGCGCGTCGCTCGCGCGACGGTTGTAACGAAACGCCGCCTGCAACGGGAAGTGCGTTAACGATCGCGTAATCGCCGCAGCTTCACGCACGTCCATTCGCCGCAATCCACCGGACTCCTTCGCGACCTGCTCCATCGCGCCCACTCCTTCAACCAGCAACTCACCCGTTTCGCGTTGCGCCCCCGCGAAGGCGAGCAGTGGCGCTTCGACTTTCGTATCGCGGTTGGTGCGTTCGATCGCGATCAGAAACTGATGACTTCGCTTCGTGGAATCGTGAACTCTCAGCATCAATGTGCCATTAACGACCTCGTGTGATTCAAGTGTCGTACCGGAGGCAGCGGTCAAGTCATAGCCGGCGGGCAGCGCCATCTTAAACTCCGCGGCCTCACCCTGAATCACAGTCACGTCGCCAAAAGCAGTGAGTCTCACCTGTGAATCGCCCACGGAAACAACGGTCTTCACATCAGACAGGAAGCGCACTTCTCGTTGAGCGACCGGCGCTGCGATCTCTCTCGTGGTCCACCACACGCGTGCCGGTTTGCCCGGTTCGAGCGCTGCTTCGACGATGGTGTTTCCATTCGCCGACGTGCGACTTGTAACCAAACCGGGTTCGATGCGAACGTTTGCGTGATTGCCAGGCAGCTCCAACGTCAATAGCGAAGTGCTGGCGAGCGGCACAGGCAAAACAAAAGACGCGCGTCCGGCGTCGATCGTCAGACCCGATGCGATTCCTAGTGATACTCCAAACGGACCTGGACCACTCAGTATTGCTGCATGCGCTGGTCCTTCCTGAAGCAACGGCAACGGAATTCCTGGCGGATTTCCTGATCGACGCGCTTCGAGAATCGTGAGTCCGGTCGTGAGCGGCGCCTTTACGTTCCCATCTTGAAGTACTGAGCCGTCGATCTCTACTGTGCCGACGAGCGTTTGATTTACGAGCTTGAGTTTGAACGCGGCGCGCGTCAGAACAAACGGCAAGGGCGCCGCATCCTCTGGTTTTGGTTTGCGAGACGCGAGATCGACCAATCGGTCGTATTCAGCGAGTGAAAGCGTCACGGTGCCGGAGGCTCCCGGCGCTGGAAGCACCGCGTCAACGGGTGAATTGCGGTGTTGACCATAAGCGGTAATAGTCAAAAACAAAATCAGAATCAATGATGCTTTCATCACTCGCCTCTCTTTCTGTCACGGGTGAAATCAAGTTCGACTGCGGGCACCTGGTTCTCGCTGGTTAGCTCCGAAATGAGAAAGATCGAAGGACCAAAGTGCGGGAACGCAAACCGCAGTGGAAGATTGCGCGCCGGCCTGGCGCTGTGTTTCTGCACTGGCAATTTCGAAACGAGGTTCTGAGTGAGTGACGTCATTTCTTCAGGTCGTCGCTCGGCTTGTGACTGAACTGGACGCGGGTTGGAACGCAACGCTTCTGATTCGGCTTCTACGAAATGAGCAACCCGAAAACTTCCTGACAACCCAGGCGCGGCCGATAATCGAAACAGCGGTGGGTGATGGACCAGCAATCGCGACTTCGAGATTGGAAGATCCACGGAGACGAGCGCCAAGCGCGTGCGCCCCTTGTCAGACCACGAAGGCGCGCGATCGAGATAAGAGATCTCTACGACGAAAGCCGGCGCCTCTTCTCCGCTTTTCGACTTTTCAAGTGGCAACAACAGCGAGCCGTCAGCTCCACGACCGGGTCGAATCGGACGGCCGGCAACCATGGCGCTCCACAACACCGCCGTCGGCGGCAAATTCAGTTTCAAAAAGTTTCGCTGATTGTTTCTGATGGCGAAGCGCGATTGGACCAGCATCTTTCCATCCGCAGCGATCAGCGCGTTGTACTCGGCCTCGTCCACGTTTGCCGCGAGCACGGCTTGCGGCGTGTAACGCGCCACGTTTAACGATAGTGTGCGCGGTGACTGCCCTTCTGCCGGCAACATGCGAAACGCGATGAGCGACGGCGACGGCCGGCTCGAGATCAATTGGCCCAGCTCGCCCGCCTCGGCTTCTTCGAGACCATTGGCTTTTCGCTCTTTGATCTCGCCTGCGCCAAGCACTTCGACAGCGACGCCACCGGTTTCACGTTCAGCTAACGGTAAACGAATGAGCGGGACGTCCAACTGCCCGGCACGCGGAAGATGCAGCTCGCCGGTTAACGTAAACCTCACAGTGTTTGCGACGGCTTCGATGAACGAGACCTTCAGTTCGCGATTGGAAACGTCCCAATCAGCCACCATCGCGCCACTCACCTGGTTGACATTGAATGAAGCCGGTAGTTGGACCACCGCTTCCTGTGCGAGTCCCTGTACGACTTCAAGCTGCACTTCGGCGGTAATTTGCGTTGCGTCTTCGCCAAGGCCGACGAGTTGTGTGACAACACCGCGAAGCCGGAGTGGTTGATTAGCGCGCGCGTCGTCCACGCGGCGGCGCCACGCGAACGTCAACGGCTCTCCGCCTTTGCCGTTCGCTTTCCAACGACTTCCCGTCGACGCTTCCGTGTGGTCCAACAACAAACCGCCCGTGACTCGCACATCGACGCCCTGTCGCATAAGTTCGACAGTGGCATGTGATACGGCAGAGTTGCTGACAGGAAGATGAAGAATGTCTGTTCCGGCAACGGTCGTGACGGGCGCGACGATCTTTAACGTCAACACGAATCGTCCAGGCTTCGACAGCAAAAGATCGAAACCGCCTGGGCCTTTCTCTTTTGGGCGAGTGACGAGATTAACGGGCTTGCCGTCGAGTTGCGCATCGCGGACCATCAAACCTTCGGGCAGCGGCAGACGCACCCAGCCATTCTTGATCACGTCGACCGTGAGCCGAGCTTCACCGGACGCAAGGTCGCCATCAATTTTCAGATCGTAATCGATGCGACTCAGTGTTGCTTCGACAGGTGGCGGTGGCGGTTCTCGCGGTTCAGTTTTTGAAGCCGCATGCTTTAGCGCTGCGTAGTCGTCTACGGGCAGCACAACCCAACCGGGTCCGGTGCTCGAAGTTGTTTGAGCTGATGTGATGGCAAAATTCAGAAAGAGCAGTAAGAACAGACAAACCGACGCTGGAAGACGCATCGTGATTCTCCTTTGCAGATCGGTGCGGTATTGAGGACACACTTCGACTAGCACGGCGGTAACGAAATCGCCGCCGGTGATCAATCCCGCACTTGTGTTCTAGTAGAGACCTGAGGCTGGGGTTCCCATCGAGTGTCGCAGCCTAAGATGCAATAGGGTTGTCCAAAGTTGGATTAGCGGTTGAGAACTACATCTTTTCGGGTGTAGGTTTAATCGCATGAGACCGACACGAATACCGCGAGTAAAGATCTGTTGTATTGCCAGCGTTGCCGAAGCGTGGATGGCAATCGAGCATGGCGCGTCCGCGATCGGATTGGTGTCGGCAATGCCGAGTGGACCTGGGCCAATCCCCGACAACTTGATCGCCGAAATCGCCGCGACAGTGCCGCCGGGCGTCAGTTCGTTTCTGCTGACGTGCGAGCAAGACGTGGATGCCATCGTCGATCAGCAGCGACGTTTGCGCGTCAACACGATTCAGGTTTGCGACCGATTGCCCGCGGGTACGCATGGGGTGTTGCGCGAGGCTTTGCCTGGGATTGCTTTAGTGCAAGTCGTGCACGTTACGGGTCCCGAGGCCGTCGAGGAAGCGATCGAAGTCGCGCCACACGTCAACGCAGTGTTACTCGATTCCGGCAATCAATCGCTGGCGATCAAGGAACTTGGAGGAACAGGAAGGACTCACGATTGGAGTTTGAGCCGCAAGATACGTGAAGCGATTGACGTCCCGTTGTTTCTTGCGGGCGGCTTAAAGCCCGACAACGTCGCAACCGCTATTCAGGAAGTACAACCTTTCGGTATAGACGTTTGTAGCGGTCTGCGTCCGAATGGAACGCTCGACCGCTACAAACTAGCTGAGTTTTTTAGACAGGTTCCAAAGTAATGCCGTATCACTTACGTCTCGGCGTGCCTCTGCGTTACTTTGCGCCTCCGCGTTGAACGCAACCCCGCCGAGACGCAGAGTAACGCAAAGATCCGCAGAGAATACCTAAAACGTAAACTTGACCGCCAGTTGCACCTGACGGGGATCGCCCACACCCTGACGCAGGAAGCCGTCGAAGTTGAACAACCCAGGCGTGACGAGCGGGTTGATGTTGTTCGTGTTGTTAAAGGTATTGAACATCTCGACCACCGGGATGATCGCGTAACGCTCTCCGAACCGGAACGGCCGCTGGATTCGCCAATCAAACGAGAAGTACTCGTTGTCCTTGCGCGCGGCGTTGCGGTTCGTTGCGGTGCGAACGCCGCCCGGAGTGATCGGTTGAGCGGTCCTTCCCTGCACGCGGAAGTTGCCTTCCAATCCCCAACCCATCTCGATAAACGTAAAGAAGTTGAACTTGTGACGGATGTCGCGATCGGAAAGCGCGTAGTCGAGTTGCAGGTTGTTGATATCAAACGCGCGATCGGTAAACGGATCGCGTTCGTTTGAATCGTCGTCCCTATCTTTGGCAAACGTGTAGTTCCACTCGAGTTGATAACGCCTGCTAAACCGCTTGCGCATGCCGGCAGTGAATCCGTTATAGACCGACTTGCCGACAGAGCTCGTTACCATCGTCTCACCCAGGAACGGCGCGAAGAAATTGTTGCGATTGATATTCAGGAATCGCGTCAGATGAACACCCTTCGAATGCGTGAAGTCGAGGTAGAGCGACCAGTCGGTAGCGACCTCCTGTTCGAAACCGACGTTGAAGGTGTAGATGCGGGGGTTTTCGTAATCGCGACTAAACACGCGCACACCGCTGAAGCACGGGAACGGATTGCTGATTGGTCCCGCTACACAGGGTGTGACTGTTGATGGCGGTGTGACGACATCCGGCCACACTGGTCCCGGTACGCCGGACGAGATGATCGGCGTGTTCAAAAAGATCGTCTGTTGCTGCACACCGTTCGTCGTGATGGATCCGACTTGCGAAAGCATGTTCTGGCGCGCGTAGTAGATGCCGGCGCTGGCGCGCAACACTGATTTGCCTTCCTGCGAAATGTCCCACGCTAATCCGAGACGCGGCTGCCATTGGTTTTTCTGATCGGGTAGCGTTCCGTCAGACGGGAAACGCGGGTCGTTCAGAAAGATGCCGTACGCGGTGTTTTGCGGCGCCACTACCGGTTCGGGAAGGAGCTGTGCTTCCCAGCGCAGACCGTAGTTGAGCGTGAAATGGGGCCGGATCTTCCACGAGTCTTGGGCGAAGAACGCAATGTCTTCGTTGGTGATCTTCGAGAAACCAGCTGCGTCGGTTGCTGGACCAGTCAAACCCGCACCCTGCAAATACAGGAGCAGTGGACCACCGCTAGCCGTCGTTCCCACCGGGCAACTTGCAGGCGCCGTTACGAAGGAACCGTCCGAACAGCCCACGGTGTTTGGTCCAAAACCGCCCGCAGCCGCCGGCGATGCATAACGCAGGAATCCGGTGACGCTGTCGAAGATATAGCGACCGGTGAAGAATCCACGGAATACCTGATCATTCAGCGTGTGCAGCCATTCGCCCCCAACTTTGATCGTGTGATTGCCGGTGATGATCGAGAAGTTATCTTTGACTTGCGTACGCCAAAGCAGTTCGTCAACGTTCGGTTCGAGAAAGAACGGGTTGCCGAAACGGAACGTGGTCACGAAGCCCATCGCCGTATCAGCAGGAATATTCGAAGGGATCGCGGAACGCGGTCGCAGCTCGCGAGAGTAAGAGAAGTGGGCCTCGTTCAACTTCGTCGGGGAAATCGTGGTGAAGAGATTTGCGCGTACGACGTTGATCTTCGATGGACCCTCGATACCGTTCGCGGAGTTTCCGTAAGTGGAAACATCAAAAGTCTGGTTAGTGTTTTTCGAATAGTCGAAGTTGTACGAGACGTCGAGTAGGTTCGCGTCGTTGAGCTTAAAACTGCCTTTCGAGAAGAATGCCTGGTTGTTGATCTTGTGGCTGATCGGCAGTCCCTCTTCCTGATTACGTGTTGTTCTCAAGAAATTGATCAGCGCGAGGCGTTGGCAATCATCGCTGCCGTTGATAAGTGCCTCGTTGGCGAGAATCGTCGGTGCGCCGATCGGGCACGGCGTTCCTATCGGTTCGCTGAGGTTCGCGCGCGTCAGGTTTTCGTTGATGCCTTCGAAAGCGAAGAAGTAAAAGGCGCGATCTCGTTTGATTGGACCACCGATGGTGAAGCCGTACTGCTCGCGGTGAAAGTCTGTGAGCGGCTTGCCGTCGGACGTGTTGGCAGTCAGCGCTTCGAGACGTTGAAAATAAAACGCGCTGCCGTGGATCTCGTTGGTCCCTGATTTGGTGATGACGTTGATGATTCCGCTGGCCGTGCGTCCAAACTCCGCGCTCGCGCCGGTGGCTACGACCTGAAACTCTTTTACTGCTTCGAGCGTGATGTCGATTGCAGCTCGCTGCCCGCCGAGTTGCTCGCCGAAGAAGCCGTTGTTGTAGTCGCCGCCGTCGAGACTGACGTTATTGAAGATTCCGCGTTGACCGGAGAAGTTGATCTCGTCGCCGTCGGGACCTTGCGTGATGCTGACGCCGGGCGTCAACGTGAGCAAGTCTTCAAACTTGCGGCCCAGAATTGGAGTGGTGCTTATGGCAGTCTCGTTCAGGGTGGTACTGACTTCAGTTTTTGATGTGTCGACTGTCGGCGCCGCCGTAACGGTCACTGTTTCCGCAACATTCGAAACTTTCAGCGAAAACGAGAGATCCAGGGTCTGGCCCACGGTTAGGGTGACGTTAGGATCTTGTGTGGTCGCGAAACCCTGTTTCGCAATCGTGACGGAGTACCTGCCCGGCTGGAGTTGGGGCGCATTGAAGCGACCTTCCTCATCAGTGGTCAGGGTTCTCGAAATATTCGTATCTACATTCTTAATTTCGACGTTTGCACCGGGCACGACTGCGCCGTTTGCGTCCAGCGCGGTACCTCGTATTGTTCCGGTTGTGATTTGACTCTGGGCGCTGGCCGTTAGTGCGATAAGTAAAGTAAGTAAAAGGGTTGCAATGGGGTACTGAAGCCGGGGGAAGCTGCTGGGAACGGGGGTCGGCATACGGGTCTCCTGGTTGTTTCCGATGGGTTGTTGTGACGGAGAATGAATACCACAGTTGCGGCGATTTGTCTGCGCCGATCTCTGAAAAATGAATCGATTTATGGTAGCCTACCGAAGATTTTACTGAGTGAGGGTTCATTCATTGGCCGCTACCGATAAACGACTCGCGATTAGTGATAAACGACAAGCAATTTTGCGCGCGGCGATAAGTGTGTTCGCCCGCTGCGGTTATTTCAATTCCAAGGTTGCTGACATTGCGCGTGAAGCCGGTGTTGCCGATGGTACCGTTTACCTCTACTTCAAAAGCAAAGAGGAAATTCTGCATTCAATCTTCGATCGCAGCGTGGAAGAAGCGCTGGGCGCCGCCAGGAAACGCGTGCAACGGCTTACCGATCCACGTGAAAAACTTCGACAGATCGCGCACATGCATCTCGAACGGCTCGGTGCCGATCGTGATCTAGCCGTCGTCTTTCAGGTCGAACTACGCGGCTCGACCAAGTTCATGGAGCAGTTTTCCGCCGCGGGTTTTGCTGAGTACCTGACGCTGATCCGATCGACGTTTGAAGAGGGCCAACGTGCAGGATTGTTTCGTACCGATTTGAATGCGCGCGTGGTCGCGAAAGTTTTGTTCGGCGCGCTCGACGAAATGGCCACCAACTGGATTCTGTCGAAACGGCGTTACAAACTCGCACCGATGGCCGACCAAGTGCTGGACATTTTTCTTAACGGAGTGCGGGCGACGTGAAACGTATTAGCGAGAACATCGACACGTTCGCACCGGTTCCCGTCCGACGTCCCATCGCGCCTGGCGAACCGGCGACGCTTGTTGACGTGTTCACGAAGGTGGTGCGCGAGTACAAACGTCCCGACGCGCTCAACTACAAGAAGGACGCACGATGGGTCTCCATTTCTTCTGAAGAAATGATCGCGCGTGCGGAAAACATCGCCGCCGGACTGCATGCGATTGGCGTTCGTCGCGGTGACCGCGTGGCATTGCTGTCCGAAAGCCGGGTGGAATGGACGCTCACCGATGCCGGTTGCATCTTCGGCGGCGTGATCGATGTGCCGATTTATCCGACGTTAATGCCGCCGCAGGTCCGCTACATTTTGAACGACTCCGGAGCGTGCGCGCTGTTTATCGAAGGACGCGCAAAGTTTGACGAGTTGAAAGAGATCCTCGGCGAGTGCCCGCAGGTTAAGCAGATCGTTTACTTCGATCCTGATGGTATGAGTGCGGCTGAAGGATTGTCGCTGACAGAACTGGAACGTTTGGGATCGGAGTTTCAACAACAGGATCCTGGCGTACTTGATCAGTTGGCCCACGACATAACGCCGGATGATCTGGCGACGATCATTTACACGTCAGGCACTACGGGTGAACCGAAGGGCGTGATGCTTACGCATTCAAACATCGTCACAAATCTGATCGACTCGTCGGGCCATCTTTCATTCGGCGAACACGACATCGCGCTGTCGGTGCTGCCGCTGTCGCATGTTTTCGAGCGGCAGGCGATGTACATGTATTTGTATCGCGGGATGGCGGTCTACTTCGCCGAGTCGTTGCAGACCATCGGTCCGAATTTGCGCGAGGTGCGACCAACGATCCTCGTTGGTGTGCCGCGAATCTTCGAGAAAATTTACGATCGGATTCAGGAGCGTGCTGCGGAAGCCGGGAAGTTTGCGGCGACGATGTTGACGTGGTCGGTTTCCGTCGCGCGGGAATACGCGAAGCACCAGCTGGCACATCGTCCGGTGCCGCTGTTTCTAAAACTCAAGCACGCGATCGCGTCAAAGTTGGTCTTTTCCAAGTGGCATGCGGCGTTTGGCGGCAGGATCCGGCTGCTGGTTTCAGGCGGCGCTGCCCTCCCGGACGATCTCGGTTATATCTACCTCGGCGCGGGTATTCCAATCATTCAGGGTTACGGTTTGACCGAAACGTCTCCCGTGATCACGACGAGCCGGCTCGAAGCGCTTCGCGTCGGCACGGTTGGGACGCCGATTCCGCACGTGGACGTCAGGATTGCGGCTGACGGTGAGATCGAAGTGCGTGGTCCAAACGTCATGCAGGGCTACTACAATAAACCGGAAGAGACACGTGCGGTTTTCACGGACGATGGTTGGTTCAAGACAGGCGACGTCGGAGCACTGGATGCCGACGGATACCTGCGAATTACGGATCGAAAGAAAGAGTTGTTTAAGACTTCCGGTGGCAAGTACATTTCGCCGCAGCCGATCGAGCAGGCGATCAAAGCATCGCGTTTTGTAAATCAGGTCGTGCTGGTTGGCGCCGAAAGAAAGTTTCCGGCAGCGTTGATCGTGCCGAATTGGGAACAGTTGGAGTCGTACTGCAAGTTGAAGGGGATTGAAGTCAAGAGCCGTCGTGAACTATGCGAGCATCCCCGAATTATCGATCTGATCGAACGACAGATCGACCGCCTGACTCCGAACCTAGCGCGCTACGAGAAGATCAAAAAAGTCGCGCTGCTCGAAAACGAATTCACGATCGAAGGTGGTGAACTGACGCCCACGCTGAAGGTCAAGCGCAGAGTAATCGATCAGAAATATCGCGACGTGATCGAGAAGCTCTACGCCTAATCAGTGGATTTTCTTGGAGGAGGGTCGCTCAGGTGAAGCGACTTTAGGATGCGATCGGCAGCGTCTTCACCGGCTCGTCGTAATAACCCCTCGCGGTAAGTCGGCAGGGACGCACCAGGCGGCCGTCCCACGGATACAGGGCCTTTTCGCACGCTGTTTTCGTAAGTCCGTCCGCTAGCTACAACTTTTGCAGTGCCCGGTGCAAAAACAACGTAGTCAACTTCAAATTCGTACCGTCCACTGCTACTCGCAGACATCCGGTCTTGGACTAAACTAACCAACACGACGTAAGTCGACTTTCCGTCCTTTGCTTTTTTAATTGCCTCGCCGCGCGTCATGTCACGTCCCGAGACGTCGACCGCGAGTGACGTTTTTTCTCGCAAGCGATCAGCACAACCGTTCCTCGCTGCCTCATAAAACGTGAACGGAGCATTCGTGAAGTCGGTACTACGATCGCCGGCAGCAACTAGAAAATTCACGTCAACGTCGGTTCTTTTGGGCGTCGGTGTTGGAGTCGGTTCGGGAGTCGGCGTTGGCACGGGCGCTGACGGTGTGGGCTTCACCTGTCTCCTGCCGGATTGAGCGTTTGCTGTTAGAAAACAGAACGCAACGAGCAGAGCAACGAAGACACCAAGCAGAGTTGCGGTTGGTCTTAATCTCATATGCTTAGCTTCGGGAGAGACAGAGGTTATTCAGCTTTATCGGACGGCCAATTCTAGCACCAATGGTGAGAATCTGAAGATTGTTTTGCTACACTGCGCGTTCTCCCGACTCGAGGCCCACGTAATATAAATGGACAACACTGAGTTAAAACTTGTGATCACCAAGGTTCGGGATCAGGCGCGCCTAACGCGATCAATTGATCTGCGGCCGGCGGAAACTTCAGGAGCAGCAGCGCGCGTCGAGTTCGATCCCGGGCAGATTGCGATTCTGAGCGTCCCCGGCGAAGAACCCGCTTACTTTGCATTTGCTAGCGCGCCTGGCGATCCGGAGCTCGAAGTGCTTGTGAAGCAAAAAGTCGGAGCGAGCAAAGTTCTATACGACATGCAGGAAGGCGATGAGGTCACTTTGCTGGGCATATGCGGTAACGGCTTCAACCTGGACCAACAAAAACATCGCGACCTGGTGTTCGTCGCTATGGGCACCGGTGTGGCTCCGTTGCGTTCAGCGTTGCGTCACGTCATGAAACACAGCGACGATTTCGGACAACTCGTTGTACTCTACGGCGCGCGCACGCCGGAAGATTTCGCGTACAGGGACGAGGTGCAAGGTTGGGCCGATGCGGGGGTGGAACTGCGTCAGGTAATCTCGCGGCCTGACGGGCACGACTGGTCCGGACCGACCGGGTACGTTCAGTCGCTGCTGGACCACGTGTTACCCACTCTGCCCTCGCCTGTCGCTTTGATCTGTGGTTCGCGGGAGATGATCGAACAAACAAGGGAACGACTGGGAAAGATGGGTTTCAAGCCGGAAGAGATTCTGACGAACTACTGAAACACTGCCTTGCACAAAAGTGAACTTTGGGAGGAGTCTTCTCTGCGGTCCTCTGTGTATCTCTGCTTTGTCTGCGTTTAATCGTCATTTCCACGCAGAGGCCGCAAAGAACAAAGAGGGCCGCGGAGGCAACCAATCAGAATGCGACTTTTTGTGCAAAGCCAAGAAACACCATGAAGCACCCACACCGGATGCAGATGATGGCTAATCGCATCGTCTCATTTGTAATAGTCCTACCAAACAATTAGCAATCAACTAAAGATTTTCACGGCAACGGCAGTTTGCACTAGCTCCGTTGTTCTTCTGAGTCGTGAGGGAGTTGATAATCGGTTCGACTTCCTGCTTCGCGAGCATTGAAATTAAAGTCTTCTCCTCGATACCGGCAATTCGACCCAGCATTAATTGGGCGCTGTGTGAGTGACCCCGGTTCGACCAACGCGCCATCTCGATAAGAGACGTGAGCGCCTGTTTGCGCAGGCACTTGAGCAATTGCGGGTCCCGTTGTGCGGTAAGGATGGAAAGTAGTTCAGCTGACTTATTACGGTCGGTCCAGAATCCGGAGTTCAGCAGCTCCACTAAACACTCGCCGGAAATAATCGCAGCCGCTTCGGAGCTCGACCTGGCAAGCACAGCGAGCGCACGGATCGCGTTGTTGCGCACACCATCGTCGACATCACGGCTTGCGTGGATGAGCGCGGCAATTTGTTTGGGTGACCTGTCGTCGTAGCCAAGCAACTCTGCCGCAATCTGACGATGCCCCACATCGCGTGACGACACTAAGACGCGCATCACCATCGGTGAATGCCGCGCTACGTACGCATGGAGCGCGAGCTGTTTGGTGCGCGTTTCCGGGTCGAGTGAAAGTGCGTATCCGTGCGAGTCGTCCTCGCCTGACACGCCTTTCTTCATGGCGTTCAACAACGCCTCTTCGGCATCCCTGTGTATTTGAAGTGCGGCTCGAGGGAGGCGGGCTGAACCACGCGGTGAAAGGTTATAGATGGTTCGACCGACCGACCCGCCGCGCAGGCCGATGTAAATCACCACTCGGCCGCGTTCGTCACAACAGACAGGCGCGACGTCGGATGGCTCGCGGCCTGTAACTCGTTTGATAGCTTTCTTGAATCGCGCAACCACTATCTCCTTCGAATCGGGCGAAAATTGGTCGCCTTCCCGCAAAGGTATTGCGGCTCGAATCAGGTTAATGTTGACGCCATTACTCCCGTAGAAGTCAACGGCGCCGACGGTGAAGGATTCATTCTGAGAGAAAGCTGGTGCGGCAGCTGTGAGCATCGCAACAAGGATCAAGAGCTTCATTATGCTGGTCGTCCGACGTTCAGCGATTCACGGAGAGTGCCGCAAGTGTTAGCGAGATCAAAACGTAATCTCTCCTCCAAACAACGCTAGAGAATGATTGATAGTAGCATCAGCCCCTAGGCCCTGTAAGGACGTGCCAGATGCGCGAGGTGGTTCCAAATTCAATTCGTAACACCGGAACATCCCTTTGAAAAAGCATTACGAGATGATGCGATGAGAACTATGTGACTCTGTTGATGGTTGCTGTACTTTACGGCCGGCAGTGAGGATCGCGGAGATGAAACCGGTTGAGGCTGCAGCAGGCACGACGATGACCGCGAGCATCCTCCTGATGTCGTTTTGGTAACTAGTCGTGACGAAGAGGTAAAACGAAAGCGCGATTCCCACCAGGATTCCCAATAATAATCCACGGAGACTTCCAGCATTCAGCAGAGCAACTATCAGACCAATTACTCTTCCGACAATGATTCCCATGATTACTCCGAATAGTATTGCCACGTAGATCAATTCGTCGTTCACTCCCGAAAATGCACCCTGCTCTACCTCTATGTTCGACAAGATAGCAAAGATAATTCCCCCTTCGAGAGCACTTGTTGAGGCTCCCACGCATGGAGCTGTTATCAATCTCGTCATTGATTTTCAGGGAGGGAAGCAGTCTTTATGCAGGACCGCAAAATTAGGTCAGCGTTTACTAAATTCATCGCAAGAAAAACGCATATTTTCACAGTTTAGAGCTTTGTCATCATGTGACTATCACAGCCTGATGTCTGGTGAGGTGGCTGGCAGGTGAGTATATCTTATTTCCCGGTCTACCGATTGGTGGTTTTTTCTATTTTGTGTATGGGTACCGGCACAAATGATGCGCGCTACACCTGTTGACAACCAACATGAACACAATGTAAGCTCCTGTTGATTATCAACAGGAGCCACAACATTCTATGGTCAAGGACAGCAAGCAAGAAGTTCTTCCAGGAACTCTCAATCTTCTCATCCTAAAGACGCTCGCGACGCTTGGACCATTGCACGGATACGGAATTGCCCGCCGCATAGAACAGGTTAGCGGCGATCTGCTCGAACTCAATCAGGGCACTATCTATCCAGCCTTGTTGAAACTCGAGCAGATGCGGTGGATCCGTACTAAATGGAGCACCTCCGAAAATAATCGTCGCGCTAAGTACTACTCGCTGACTGCCGCAGGGAAAAAACAACTGGTCAAGGAAGAAGAAGAATGGCGCCGAACGTCAGCAATTGTGACTCGTTTCCTTAACACCTCCGAAGGATAAGACTATGACCAGCATCTCTATGTTCCTCTCGAGACTGCGCGGACTGTTCCAAAGACGAAAATTGGAAAGCGATTTGGCGGATGAGATTCAGTTGCATCTCGAGATGCAGATTGAAGAGCATCTGCGCCAGGGAATGAGTCAGGAGGAGGCGCGGTATCTGGCACTGCGAAAATTCGGCGGCGTGGATCAGGTCAAGGAGATCTACCGCGAGCGACGCACGCTTTGGTGGGTCGAAACAATTTTCCAGGATCTACGTTACGGGTTCCGCATGCTGCGGCGCAGTCCGGGCATGACTGCGGTGGCAGTGCTTTCGCTGGCTCTGGGTATCGGAGCGAACACGGCTTTATTCAGCGTCGTGGATGCAGTGCTCTTAAAGACGCTGCCGGTCGAAGAACCGGAGCAGTTGGTGCTGTTTGAATGGCAGGCCGGACGTCAGTTCAGAGTGAGTGGTGCGAGCGGCACGTCCAACGTCGACGTACCCAAAGGACAAAGAGGTCTTTCACTGTTTCGCCATGACGTCTTTGAACAGATGCGGCAGGCGCAAGTCGCCGCGAACGAAAGCCCACTAAGTGAGCTTTTTGCCTTTGGCCCCATCAAGGAGATAACAGCTAAGGTGGGCGATCAACCTGAAGTTATCGACGGACAAGCCGTGTCAGGAAACTACTTCACGGGGTTGCGAGTGCGGCCCCGTTTGGGACGTGCAATCGCTGCTGATGACGACCGCCCGGGTGCTGCCCCTGTGGTAGTACTCAGTAACCACTTCTGGCAAGAGCGTTTCGGAGCGGACCCCGGAGTCATCGGCCAACAACTCAAACTCAATCAGCAATCGTTTACGATCATCGGCGTTACCCCACCTGAATTCAGGGGCGCGCTCCAGGTGGGTTATTCCCCTGCCGTCACGATCGCACTTGCTCTTGAGCCGCGGGTGCAAGGCGACCGCAGTTCAATCGGGTCCACCACTGAACCCGGCGTCTGGTGGTTGAATTTGATGGGCCGGCTCAAACCAGACGCATCCCGCGAACAGGCGCGCCAGAGTTTGAACGGCGCTTTTCAAGCCGCGGCACTGGCTGCGATGCCACCCCCGCGCAAAACTAACGATCCTGCCCAACTGGATCCGAAGGACTATCCGCGTTTGATTAGCCACGGCGGGAGTCGTGGGATGCTGGACTTGCGCAAGCGATATGCTCCCACCATCTATGGACTTTTTATCGTCGTCGCACTCGTGCTGTTAATTGCCTGTGTCAACCTGGCGAACTTACTGCTCGCCAGAGCCGCCTTGCGTGGTCCGGAGATCAACGTACGGCTCGCGATCGGAGCTGGACGTTGGCGCCTCGTCAGGCAACTGCTTACCGAAAGCTTGCTGCTCGCTACACTCGGCGGCGTTGCTGGAGTGCTTTTCGCTTTTTGGGCCATGGGTGCGCTGAGCGCATTCACGAAGGACGATGCTGGACTTTTGCCAAGCGGAGTTGAGCTGAGCCTGAATTGGCGTGTGCTCGTGTTTACCTTGATCGTATCTCTCCTGACTGGCGTGCTGTTTGGATTGGCTCCAGCGTGGCGTGCCACCAATCTGGATCTGAGCACAACGCTCAAACGCAGCGGCCGCACGACGCGGGGCATGTCGCGCTTGAGCAAAGTGCTACTGGTCGCGCAAGTTGCTGTCTCAGGCTTATTGCTGGTCGGAGCGGGATTGTTTATTCGTACGCTCTACAATCTCCAACGCGTCGAACTTGGGTTCAATCCGGAGAACCTGCTGGTCTTCAGACTTCAGCCTGAGCAGGCGGGTTACAAGAATGAGCAACTCGTGCGTTTCTACCACCAGCTATCTGATCGATTGGACCACCTGAGCGGTGTGCGTGCGGCGACCTTCGCACGCGTCGAGCTTATCGCGGACTACAATTGGTTTGACGACGTCCTGCTACCAGGGGAAACGATAGCGAGCGCGACCCAACACGAAACGATGTTGCAGATGGTGCGGGAGAACTATTTTGCGACGATGGAGATTCCCATCTTGCGGGGCCGGGGGTTCACTTTACGGGACGACGCACGCGCACCAGCGGTAGCAATTGTAAATTTAACTTTCGCACGCCAATTCTTTCCCGGTGAGGACATCCTCGGCAAACGTGTCAGGTTCACCGATAACACTCGCGAAATCGAAATTGTGGGTGTGGTTGCCGACACGAAATACGGAACCCAGCGCGAGGAAATACAACCGCTGCTCTACACAGCGTGGCAGCAACAGCCGTCCGCCCTCGGAGACATGCATTTCGCTTTGCGCACAACGAGCGATCCAACGAGTCTTGCCGCTCGGGTGCGTGAAGTCGTACGTGACCTCGACGACAATTTACCCGTCACCCAACTCGGCACGCAGGCCGCCCGCGCAGAAACAACACTCGGCCGGGAACGACTCTACACACGTCTGTTTAGTTTCTTTGGCGTAGTTGCCCTGGCACTCTCGGGAATCGGACTCTTTGGCGTATTGTCGTATTCAGTCAGCCAACGCACAAAAGAGATTGGCGTTCGAATGGCATTCGGTGCGCGAGTGAGCAATGTGATCCGGATGGTAGTGTGGCAGGGGATGAAGCTTGTTCTTCTGGGCTTGGCCGTGAGTTCGTTGATCGGTTATGCATTGGTGCGCTTGCTGAACAGTCAATACTTTGGACGGGATTCATGGCAGCGACAAATGACTGAACAGCTTTACGGCGTGACGTTGAGCGATCCGTTGACGTTGATCGTTATCGCTTCTTTGTTGACGCTAGTCTCACTGATTGCCTGCTGGTTGCCGGCGTGCCGAGCCGCGAAGGTCGATCCTCTCGTTGCCTTGCGATATGAATAGCTCGGATGAAACACCCGAGTTATCTCACCGCAAAACCACGGCGCCGAACGTACTTCACGCCTGAGGCGTTCGAGGCCTCATGTCGTTCCACGTTCGACGAATTCGGTGCTCAGGCGATCGATTGCAGTCCGTTCCTTCCCAGACCACCGAGCCCGTGGGCGCCATGCGGAACGACGCCGTGAAGACGCCCTTAGAGCCTACCGAAAACCAAGAATCATGTTCACCGCTCATTTCTACAAGGTCGTGCGCAATTTCATTAAGACGCAATCCCACACAGCCTCTATCGGAATCGAGGGTTCAGTCATAAAGTGAAATGGGCTGATCACTAGAATCAATAACATACGGGGACGATTCGGGTCATTTAATGAAATCTTTTCGCTCATAACTTGAAATTTTCCCAAGCTCATTCTTTTTTGTTTTCGGGCAATCTGTAAGTAACGCTGCCTTTTTCATCCAGGAAGTTGATTCTCGGGGTGCCATCAGCGGTTACTGAAATGTGTATGCGCTCTCTACCTCGGGAATCGCTGAGGCTAATGAAGGCTGATTTATTACGCCCTCTTCCCATTGACAAACGATTAACCAGAAATTCGCCCTTGTCTTGCATTTCCTTGAACGCGGCGTTACGCGCTGCTTCGTCCGGTAACTTTTTTATTGCCTCGACTTTCGCAATTCGATCTGTCGTCGTCATGTTTTCATCATTGAAGGACAAGCCCGCGAAATAATTGCCTTCAATATTTTCCAGATGTTGAAACGCAATCGTTTGGTCGCCACGAAACTTGTCAAACGTAAGTGAGCCAAATCGCTCTTTGCCTGTGTCGCCGCTAAAGATTAAACCGCCTACTTCGTCACCTCGCTCGTTGAAGAAAATCATTCCCGCCGGTCTGCCTCCTTCTCTGGGAATAATCTTTCCATCAACGCTTCCCGGATGTTGCCGTTGCGCGTTGGAGATGACCATTTTCAGTTTGCCGTCCTTTTCCATGATGTTTATGCGCTCGACATCAATTTCCTCAAACTTCTGCTTTTTACTTTGCATAACAAAGCCTGAAAGGAGAAATATCGCGCAGAAAAGCGTGGCGACAACAGCGTAAATTCTCAAGCAGCGCACTTCTTTTTCAAGTTTGGTTTCCATAGCAACGATCCCCATTCTAAGGAAGCCGCCGAACAATTTCTGCGGCGTTCCGCGAGTCGACGTAGAGCACGACACCACCACGGTGGCGCGAAACAAATTGTACAACGTGAGAAACAAGACCAATTTATAAAGGAGCGCGGCTTTGATCCACTCGGCATGAAAGACAGCTTCTTCTTCGTCCCCACCCAAAAACGGGACCGAATCGCATCGCTTTACAGGCTCCAAGACGGCAAGCTAATCCGGTGGGAAGAGGTCGAGGCTTACACCAGGAATGCCAAATACCCAGGACCGGAGTTTGGCATGTATTCAACCGCCCCAGACTTAGCCTCCCTTTGCCAGATGATGCTTAATGGCGGGAGCTTCAAGGGCAAGCAAATTCTTTCGCGAATGGGTGTGGAAACGATGACCCAAAATCACACGCTTAACATAAAATCCGCGATCACGCAGAGCCCCGCATATCAAGGTCTAGGCTGGGGCCTGAGCGGTGACCCAATGAACGATTTTCCGCTTACTTCGACAGGTAGCTTTGGGCACAATGGAGCCTTTGGCGCCATCATTTGGATCGATCCGAAAAAGGACTTAATCCGAATATTTCTTGAGCACCGATTCGGATTTAACAATGAGAGCAATATTTTTATGGCGATGGCTGGATCAGCGGTTACAGATTAGATGAATGCAGAACCAAGTTGCCCCATAATCTGCGATAACTTATAGCACCGCCGGTTCGCGACTGATCTGAGCGTCATCGGTATGGTTCGATATGAGGCCGTGCGAGCAATTTCATAAGTGGAATTGGCCTGCCCTCAAACTTTTCCTTGGTGAGACGGCACCTCTTAAAACCGACTTCCTGCCTTCAGGGATCATAGCGGCGGCGTCGTAAGCCGAACCCATAGCAAGGGATGATTGGATTCACCGTTTGGGCCAGGCGTCACTAGTAGAGTCCTCTATTTGTAGACCGCGCGCAACTTCTTACACAACGCTAAGTCCTCAACCACATTCGTGCTATCTGTAAACTGATCGATTGATCCAACATTGGTCTTAATTCTCTTGATGTTTGGGTCTTTAATCGCCTGCTTTATCGCCTTCGCAAAGCGCTCGCCATGTATAACTGAATAAGGGCGGCCATAATAATCGGAGGTGTTTGTGGCCAGTGGTTTGGTAATTTTCAATGCGTTCTGCTGCTGAGCCATCACGGAATAGGCTTTTGCTATCGATCGATCTCTAGTCTTCCAGGTTTTGGCCAGCCAGACCTGCCTTAGTAGCGGAGTCAATGTTTTCTCTATCCTCAGCCCGTGAAAAGCTGTTCCCAGCCATTTACTGTACGGCGCATACCGCCTCTCCATTAGGAACGCGAGCTTGATGATTTCCCGAATCAATCTGGCCGCCACAACTTGCGATCCGAGTTCGTCACCCACATGCCCGGCACGGCCCACGAAAGCCTCTTCCTGAGAAATCCTGGTCCATTGAGCGGCCAGCATGTATAACCAGACGTCTCTAGGATAATACTTGAGCTTGGTTCGTATCTTTTCGAATTCACCTAGTCCATCGTGATAGATCTCACCGCTCGTGAGTTCGAGCAGTCGTTGTTGCGGGAAGATTAACCAATCAAGTCCAGAAAATTCCTTATGCGGATCAAAGCCTAACCGAGCTTTGAAGAATGATCTGACGGTATAAATATTGACCATGTGGTTTATGCGACCCCGTGTGGTCTTTACTGGATGCCTTACACCGTTCGGTTCGGGTTCGCTGTAATTAGTCGAGTAACCCATGAATTCATAGGGAAGTTGATCGGATAAGGCTTCGCTAATCTGGCCTTTGAGCCTTCTATAGTCCTTCTCACTCAAGAACAGCAGTAGTCGCGGTCCCCAATGGTGGTCTCGAGATATCGGAGTATCAAACCCAAGCACCTCCGAACCCCACCCGATAATTGCAGCAGAGTTGCGAAGCCTAGGAAAGTTTTTATTTAGGATCGGTGTGACTTCTTGTTCATAGAAGAGCCTGCAGAGCTTCAGACCTGGAATAAATTTAGGCATAGGAGGTGGAATCCACTCGTGTTAATTCTACTCTTCTCGTGCACCTGCACAAGATTTCAGATGCGAAGTCTCTGAGCCAGGAACATGCAGGGTTCGCTGGGCACTCTACCTGCTCATCTTCTGAATATTTTTGAAGCACCTGATTTCAGAGGCTTACAATTGTTCCCGCGATCTCATTTTAAGACCTGGAAGAATTTCATTTTATGCCCGACAAATTTCATTTAATGCCGGAACCCACACGGCTAGCCCCCAGCCTGTGGTCCGGCATAACGTGAAATTTTCCTACAGATTTCCAGCAAAACTTGAAATTCTCTCAAAGTGAGACTTGCTTCCACGCTTTTCGCTGAAATTTCCTTCAGATCTGATCTAAGTTTGCATCGTTTCTACCGCCCAACCTGAACACCCGCCGTATCTCCGTTATCTCTGCGTTGAATATTTCTCGCGACTATAGTTAACGCAGAGATCACGGAGATACGCAGAGACCGCAGAGCAGAATCGAATCCCGACCAGGGTCTATTCTTACCTACTTTTCGTGCAAAGCCAGCTGTAATAGTTGTTTGAGACGTGGAAGCGGCGCCCGCTTTGCGCGAGCTGATCCGCCGTTACCAAAAGTCACCCGAAGGGGCCATCGCCCGCAGTCATTTAGCGCACTTAGCGCTGAATGCGCAGTCGGAATTCGCTGTAATATGCGGCACGGTTGTTAATGAATCCTTCGAGCTCCCGTTTACGAGGGTGGAAAAGGAGAACATCCGTGCAGGCTGCTCTTAAACCCTTGCGACTAGTGAAAACCGAACCTGCGGGAGAGCTCGACTGCAATTCAGTCACGCTCGAAAAAGATCTTGGGGAAACACGAATCTCGGGTCTGGATAAGCTGGACCTTCCCGACTGGCGCTGGGCTTCGCGATAGCTACGAGGAGAAATCATGACGAAAACGCATCGTTTCGTGGGTTTGGTGACGCTTCTGTTCGCGTCGATTCAGGTAGGCGCTCGGCGACCGGACACGCCGAAGCCGTCGTTGGAGTTGAAAACTTGTCAGGTTCGTGGCATCAAGGGCGACGCGAAATGTGGCACGCTCGAAGTCTTCGAGAATCGCGCCACTCGCAAAGGTCGCAAGATCCCAATCAACGTCGTCGTTCTTCCAGCGACCGGTTCGAAACGCGAACCCGATGCGCTGTTCTACTTCGCCGGTGGTCCAGGTTCGGCGGCCACCGAAGATGCACCCGGTATCGTCGACATCCTCGCGCGCATCCGCGAACATCGCGATCTGGTGTTCGTGGACCAACGTGGCACGGGGCAATCAAATCCACTGAACTGCGACCTCTTCAACCCAGCCGATACGCAGAGTTTCCTCGGCTCGTTCTTTCCGGTCGACGACATTCGCAAGTGCCGCGAGCAACTGGAACCGAAAGCGGATCTCACCCTCTACACGACCACCATCGCGATGGATGATCTCGACGACGTGCGCGCCGCGCTCGGTTATGAACAGATCAATCTTTACGGCGCGTCCTACGGCACGCGCGCGGCCCTCGTCTACTTACGGCAACATCCAAAACACGTGCGGACCGTGATGCTTCACGGCGTCGCGCCGACGAACCAATTAATGCCACTCAATTTTCCGCAGGACACCGAACGCGCCCTTCAGGGTGTGCTTTCGGAATGTGAAGCAGACGAGACGTGTAGCAAAGCGTTTCCGCAAGTGAAGGCGGCTGCCAGGCGTGTGTTGGAACAGTTGCTTCAGAGTCCCGCGCAGGTGGAAATTCAACCGCGCGGCTCGAAAAATTTGGTCAAACTAACACTCAATCGCAATCTCGCGGCAGAAGCGATTCGCTACATGCTTTACAGTCCGGGCGGCGCGAGCCGCGTCCCGTTCGTAATTCACAATGCGGCCGCGGGCAACTATGGTCCATTGGCCCAAGCCGCGCTCCACTTTCGTCGGAACCTCGTCGCCACCGGCAGCAATGGAATGTATCTCTCGATTACGTGCGCTGAGGATCTGCCGTGGATCAAACCGGAGGAGGCAGCAAAACTAGGCGAGAACACGTTTCTCGGCGACTATCGTTATCGCGAGCAACACGAAGCATGCGCGCTGTGGCCACGCGCGAAGATCGATTCGAAATACGCCGAGCCGGTTCGATCAAACAAACCAGTGCTGATCATGACGGGCGAGTGGGATCCGGTAACTCCACCGGCTCACGGTGATGCAGTCGCGAAAACATTGCCGAATAGTTTGCACGTCGTGGTGAATGACGGCGCACACGGGCTTAGCGGGCTCAACGGGATTGAGTGTCGTGACCGCCTCATGACTGAGTTCGTCGAGCGCGGTTCCGTCAAAGGTCTCGATACGACCTGCGTCAAAAACATCAAACGCAGTGGCTTTGCGTTGAAGTTCTAGCGGCGGAGCTGCGAACACGTTGCGACGCCCGCGACGCTTTTTGGCGGCGGAGAGAAGCGAGGCGGACCCGGCACTGATGACGGCGGCGGGCGATAAGGATTTCATAACGGTCCTTGTAAAGCCGATGGAGGAACGGCCGAATTTATTTTTTGATGTTCTTGTACGCTCATAAAAATAAACGAGCTTCTTTATTGCTTTGAGGGCTCGGCATCGAGAAAGTTGTTTACCATCGGAACGATCATTGTAATGCGGGACATCAGCGTAACGTGTGTTGTGTCGGGCAAGATGGCCAACCTCGATGCAGAGCGCGGTTGCATGTCGCCGTGGACCTCGCCGCCCTTCAGCCGGTACATTTCCGCGATGTGATCGAGCCGCACGCCGTCGGCGTCGCCGAAGATGAAAAACAAGGGCGCTTTGGTGGCCTTGAGCTTATCGGCGCCAAAGTCGTACGGTTTCGAAACCAGCGCTACCACGTGCTTGACGAATGCCGGGAATTCGTTCGGGGTCGGGCTCAGTTTCTTGTACTCGGCCTCCATCGGCGAGTCTTTGAAGGCTTCCGCCGTGAGGTTGGAGAGCGCGTCGACGCCTTCCTTGACCCACCCGTCGCGGCGGAGCACTGCCGAGATGCTGACGACTTTGCGCACCTTGTTCGGATGGCGAATCGCGAAATTCAGAGCCACGCCGCCGCCCAGGCTGTAACCGACGATGTCAGCGCTTGGGATCTTGAGGTAGTCGAGTAGCGCGGCCACGTCGTCGGCGAGGTAGTCATAGCTGAAATCGCGTTTGATATCGGCCGTGCGCCCGTGGCCTTGCATTTCGATGGCGATCACTTTCCGCGTCTTGGAGAGTTCGCCGATCCACTCGGTCCAGTGGAAGTTGTTTGAAATTGCCATGAACGCACCGTGCAGCAACACCACAGGCTCGCCGCTACCGTGGATCTCGTAATACATTTTTAGCCCGTTAACCGGCGCATAGCCGGTAGTTGGTTTTTGCTGCCCCGATACGACCCCCGACAGGAGCATTGTCAGGAGTAGCGAGAGGAAAAAAGCTGTCGTCTTCATATTTGGATTCCAATTCATAATTCTTCTCATTGTTTTGTCTCCTTTGCCCGCGATAATTTCGCGAGCAGCTCGTCCAGATTTTTCAACTGAGCCTTTGCTCCTTCGACGAAGCCCATTTCGATCATCTCGTGTTGGAGAATTGCACGGTTCGATATAGCCAGCGGCCATGCGTAGGTATTTATGGCCCAGCATTCGTTCGGTTTCGACTCCGCTTTGCTATAATCCCCCAAAACAAATCGGTTGAAGACTCGACTCGAACTAACGATGTAAGTTCAAGAGGATTAAGTGCACATACCTGGACAGCGTCGCGGACATGCTTGCTCCAAGGCACTCTCCAGATTCTCACTGTCCTCTTTGCTGATCGTTCTCGCCAGCGTCTACGCTATAGCACAGTCATCCGGACCTGTCACAGTTCCCGGTACACCTGGTCCGTGCGTTTCGATGGTCCTGCGCGCGATACCGAACGTCGCCCCGTAATGATTCTCGACGCGCAGGGAAACGTCTTCATCGCCGCCGAGACGAGGAGCCTGAGCGATAGCGCGGAGTTCACGACGACGCCTGACCTGGACATCGTGACGCGTCCGCCGAAGTCCTTGGTCCAATTGGTGCCAATCGTAATGTGATGGACATTGACCGCGCAGGCAACCTTTACCTGGTCGGTGAAATGCAGGACGCGGGGCTGAGGCCGGACTTGCTGATCGAGAAGATCGGCAATGTTCCACTTACACCGCCAACGCCGACGCCAACGCCGCAACCTGGTCTACTGGAGCTGATTCTCGACAAATCCGACCCGTTGGAAACTCGGGTGGTCGCTTTAGATTCTGTGGTTTTGCTGAGAGATCCGTTTCCACTTGAAAGCATGGCTGGTTCCTTCAATAACTTGCTCGATCAAAACACGAGGGTCATTATTTTTGTAAGAAAGCTTAGCCTGATAGGGGGAGAGACGCCGGCCTCAGTAATCGTTAGTCTGATTGATAGTAGTGGTCACACACGTGATGTAGCTGCTGAAGACGTACGGAGCTTATCTGGCGTCGATTTTGTTCAGGTAGTCTTTAGGTTGCCAGCCGATTTACCTGTCGGAACGCATAATTTAAAAGTCAAAGCACATGGCCTTGTGAGCAACAGTGGGACCATCAGAATAAAACAAGAATGACTTCACAGCTGAATTTGAAATCTGGCGACAACTGAGGTAAGAGCGTCGCAACTAAGGCAGATAGTGTTGAGCAGATAATCGCCACCGCGACGATGTACGTGTCGCCGACTCCGTCGACCCGGAGCGCATCGAGTTCCCGGTGCATGGGTCCACTCCAGGTTTCCTCCACTCTCACCGATCTGTGTGCCGGTGCCGACCAATTGGCGCACGTTGTAATAAACAAACCTCCGTCAATCTGTATAATCCCGCTATGAATAAACGAGCAAGAAAAAGATTGAAGGAAGCGATCGAGAAGAAAAACCTCGAGCGCCAAAAAATGCTTAAGGAGCAAAGTTCAGCCTCTTCGCAGACTAAAGAGCGACGTGGCTTTACAGTGAAGCCCGAGAAGAAGCGTGGTTAAATTAATCGTAAAATCCTCAATCTTCACACCTTCTCGTGGCTTTGCACAAAAAGGGAGTTTTTGGAATGAATCTTCTCTGCGGTCCTCCGTCTAATCTTTGCGTCTCTGCGTTTAACGGCCATTTCAACGCAGAGGCCGCGAAGATACGCAGAGCGCCGCAGAGAAAACGAATCAAATTTGCGACTTTTTGTGCAAAGCACCTTCTCGTACTAGATGATGGTAGATACTATCTTCGACATCAGGTCGGTTACGAAGCCCGTCACCGCCATCGGCATTATGTTTTTGATGGAGGAAGGTAAGCTCGCTCTCAACGAACCTGTGGAAAACACCTTCCCGAGGTCAAGTCTACTGCTAACACGCGGAATCGGATCATTATTCTTCATCTGCTCACACACACCTCCGAGATGCCATTGAATCGCCCGCCGGAAATCGAGTCCGATATCCGATATTCGTTTCTACGAGCCAATCAACCACATCAACCTTTCATTTACAGCCAACACGCGTGTGGGTTCGGTCATAAAGTGAAATCGGCCCATCACTGGAATCAATAACTTACGAGGACGATTCCGTCATTAAATGAAATTCTTTCCGGCATAACGTGAAATTTTCCTACAGTTTTCGGTCATAAGTTGAAATTTTCCTCACCGCGTTTTACCCGGGATTTAAGTGCCAGACTTGGATATATTTACGTGAAGCGACGCGAATCCATCCCACGACCTGACAGAGTCCCACGCAGCCTGCCCGCCTTTGGAACCCAGTTTGTTTTACATTGTTGCGGAAGGCGATAGCTGCGCTTATGCTTCACTTCAATTTCTCCTAAAATTTCTTGAGTCGGGACGCGTGGTGCCTTTCGTCGGTTCACGTCACGGCTTCTGTTTATGTCGCGGCGCAACTCCACAAAAATTAAAGAGCGCTCGATCACTAAATCGCTGCAGGAATACGGACGCGGCGTTGCAGGTGGCCTAATGTTCAGCCTTCCTCTGCTGTACACCATCGAAGTGTGGTGGGCGGGATTTAACACTCATCCTTACCGGCTGCTAGCCTATGTATTGACAACGTTTCTTTTGTTACTTGGCTACAATCGATATGCGGGTTTAAGGCACGATGCGAGTATGACGGGAGTCGCAATCGACTCCGTCGAAGAAATGGGCATCGGTCTTTTTCTGGCAGCCCTGGTTCTCTTTCTTTTGGGGCGTATTACCTTCGAGATGCCAATCAATGAAATAGCCGGAGTCATCGTGATGGAAGCCATGACTGTAGCAATCGGTGTTTCCGTCGGCACGGCGCAGCTTGGCGCGGGTGGGAAGGACGAGGGAATGGGCGGAAATTCGGACGAGGACGGAATTCACTTCGGTGCCCAGATTGTTTTTGCCTTCTGTGGCGCCGTGCTCTTTGCTGCGAACCTCGCGCCGACTGAAGAAATCGTCATCATTGGAATTCAAACGTCCTGGTTGAAACTAATAGGAGTGGCAGTGTTTTCGCTTTTGATTGCCTTCCTGATTCTGCACTACAGCGATTTCAAAGGCGCGGGGGAATTTGTTCGCGCGGACCATCCAACACTTATTCTGCTAGGCACTGTGGTTACTTACGCGATTGCGTTAACCTCTTCGGCATTGATTCTCTGGTTCTTCGGTCGGTTTGACGGCGTGACAATGTTCACGGCCCTGGCTCAGACCGTGGCGCTTGGATTAGCCGCGACACTCGGCGCATCCGCTGGAAGGCTATTGCTGCAATGAATAAGCTACAAAAAAATTGGTTCGAGTGGATTGTCTTTGCCCTCGCGCTTATCCTGGTTTCCTCAACACTCGGTTATCTCATATACGCTGGCGCCTCGATGGGCCACGAACCACCTAGCCTCGAGGTTCGCCTGGGAACTCCGGAACAACGTCAATTCAATTTCATTGTGCCCGTCACTGTAATTAATCACGGCGATGAAACAGCCGAGGGCGTGCGCATCGAGGTGGTTATGGAGAGCGGCGGTGAAGTGAGAGCGCAAGGGGAATTCGATGTCCCTCTTTTGCCGCGCCATGCTACTCGCGAAGGGTGGGTAACGTTTGAACAAGACCCCCGGACAGCTCAACTTAAAGCGCGAGTGCGTGGCTACCAAAGACCTTGAAGCGGTACACGAATCACGCAGCCATTTACTCCTTCATATTGCGATCCTCGCTCTTAGCCTCCGCCATTGCCTCCGGCTCTAACTCCTCGGCACTCTTGTTCATTTTGATGAATATGCCCCAGGCTGCCAGCAGCACGCCCGCCGCGATTCCGATGGTAGCGGCCTGCGGCAGTCGGGCGGGATCTTCATGAGCGAGCGCAAAGACAGTCACCAAACATTCTATTGAAAGCGCCACGACGACAACTACCATAAACCGCGACAAGAATCGCCGGACGCGGGTCGGCGCGCTCACCTGAACTTTCCGCTGCACTTCCTCTTCCAGGATCGTTTGCCCGAGTTCCAGCGCAACGACCGCGATGGTTAATAACCCGATACCCTCAACGATAAAGTTGAAACGGCTCCTCAGCGGCAACGCCTCGCCAGGGTTGAGTCCATGCCAAAGCTCCAGTGCTGCAAAGAAGATCAAAGCGAGGCCGCAGCAGATGAACAAAACAATAATTGCTGAATAACTGACGGCAAATATTTTTCTGATGATTTGCAACGCAGGCCCTCTCTTTACATAATTCGCAACCCGATAGGTTAGACGGCTAGGCCGAAACACTCTTCCTCCCGTTCGACCGTCCAGTTCACAACCTAAAGTTTTGAAAACGAGCGGACAATAGATCCGGCGTTCGCGACCGCGACGAGTTTATCACTTGCGTGCCGAAGTGATCATGCCTCGCAAATGCTCTCCGACTTGTTTGTAGTATTCGCAAGATCATGAATGGTTGAGGTGGCATTCGAGACGGCTCTTGTTTGACAACTGCTTCAACAGCCTATGGTCATTGAGCTCCTGCCGAGCGTACCCTCGCGCTTTCATCCGGAAGCTTTTCACCTGCCCCTTTCGCCTGAGGGTCTCCAGTTCGAGCTGCGGCTTGCTCGATGATGGCGTTAACTTCGCCGCCGATGAGAATCGTCACTCCTGTCAAGTAAAACCACAGCATCAGAATGATGACCGCCCCCAGTGAGCCATAGACCACGCTGTAGTTGTTATAAAAGTTGAGGTATGAGCCGAACAGAAAGGAGACGAGCAACCAGAGCACGACGCCAGTCATTGCGCCAGGGGCGAGCCAGCGTAGTTGTTTTATCTTCAGGTCGGGCGCAAAGTAGTAGATCAACTCAAAGGCTAGAAAGACGAATACGACTACGAACAGCCATCGCAAGACCTTCCATACTGTTGTAAACGCTGCGCCGAAACCGTAGTGCTTCGCAATGCCTTCGGCAATCCCGCTGCCGTAAAACATCAGCGCGAGCGCGGTGATAATCAGCACAGCGAGCGCAATCGTCAGCAAAATCGCGAGCAGAGTTCTTCTCCACCACGCGCGCGTCTCTTTCACGTCGTAGGCGACGTTCAACCCCTCGATGATCGCGCCCATGCCGGAGGAAGCGAACCACAGTGAAGTCAACAGACCGAACCACAGTTTGCCGCCGCTGCGTTGTTCACTGATCTCGTCAACTGTCGTGTTGATCAGGTCAAAAGCTGAGACGGGCACAATTGCGCTCAGATAAGTCAACAGATTGCGGCGCAACTCCGTTCCCGGGTCGGCAAAGTAACCCAAGAGAGCCGTCAGGAAGAGCAGTAGCGGAAAGAGCGCGAGCAGGAAGTAGAAGGAAAGAATCGCGGCACGGTTAATCACGTCATCCGTGTTGACTTTCGACCAGAGCTGCTTAGCGAACGTCTTCCACCGCCACCCGCTGATTCTCCAACCTCGTGTCGTCCACATCATGCTTGCCGATTTTGCGTTTGACGAAACGCCTCAAGGTAATGTTCGGTTCAAGGTAATCAGCACTGCGAAGTCTTAACTTGGTTCCTCAAGCGCGATTGGATCGTCATCCTTCTTGGCCGGCGCGAGAAGTTCGTCACCACTCTCAGACCCGATCTGTTCCGCAAGCACCGTTTCCGCGGCGTCAGCCAGACGTTCCTCCAGAACCTCACTCGGAGCTTCAGCTGAAGTGATGTCTCCCGCGTGGTAAAAATAGGAGCCAGTGTAGAGTTCTCGGAGAAACTTCAAGAAGACTTTGGCGATGGTCCGCTCCGTGCCGTTTTTGGCGATGAGTAGTGCGTGGTCTCCTGGATCCACGACGACCCCTTCGCGCAGGGCACTGGTCGCGGCATTCTCCACCGTCCGGCGCGTTTCTTGGTCGACAGTTTTGAACACCCTTTCCAGCGGAACGCCTGTCGCTTCTTCCTGCGTCCAACCGGTCAATGACTCAGCCACAGGGTTCAGAAAAGTGACGCGACCTTCGGTGTCGGTGGTAATTACCGCATCACCAATACTTGAGAGAGTGAGACGAAGCAACTCACGTTGCTCCTGCGATGCTTTCGCTGTCTGCCTTGACTCCGACGTCTCTCTATCAGTGTTCATGTAATACCGCCTTCCCCAGGGAGATGCCAACCCAAGGGTTAGGAAGCGAACCTACCGCCGCGCTAGAGTCGCGGTGGTGAGTAGCAGAAGATAATTGTATACCCGCTTAACCACGGCTCGAAGGACCAATCACTCTGGAACAGCCACTATGCGACAGCGCCGGTGAAATTCTCAGCCTGAAAGGTTTGACGAGTTGAGCATCTAAAATGCGCGGAATTGATTCCAATGAAACAAATTCGATTGTTGACGCGGTTGATGAGGGACCGAAATTCGCTAACTTGGTTGTGAAAACTCTTAATGCTCTGCGGTCAATACGGAGGATTATTCTTCCGATTCATCCTTCTCATCCTGGGGGTTTCCCTCATTGCCTCTTTGACTATCTCTAATAAAAAGCGGAGTGGAGGGTTCCTTAAAAAGGATTTCAGAGACCGGCTCTTTGTTCTCACCTTCGTCTTTCAGTTCCTGGCCCAATTCAATACCGGCTTGCCAGTTCTTCGTGTCCTCTGTGGAATTCAGACCGGCTTTCACGCCTTCTTTAAACTCCGCAGAACTAGTGTCCACTTTTTGTTTTAAGCCTTCGCTCATTCACTGCTCCTTTAGTTTGAAGATTATTCTCATGAGAAGCCGCTTAACGTTCTCGTGCTCGTAGCTACAAGCAAATAACTCTCGCCGCTCTACCAAGGAGAGAGATATCAGCGTCTGGTTCCCCAGCGAAGAGATTCTCTTGCTTTTCGAGAGGACCTCTACCAAGCAGGAGAGTTCATCCTCAACGTCGATCCTAGTGGCATTGAGTCTGTGCAGCTTCTCGCTTATTGTGCAACTCGAGTTCAAGCCGCAGTCTTCGCACGAGCCACCTCTGGCTCGCCAACTAGGTCCTCAAAAAGCGTCCGGTAATGGATCATTGCCTGGCGCAAGTCTTCGGTGTTGGCCTGCCCCTGCGTCTGACGAACCGCGATTGTGTGGGCCGTACGGTAATTTTCCATAACCAATGGATGGTCCACGGAAATATCTGCCGCTCGCTGTTCAAAGTCACTTACCGGATAGCCGCGTGTAGACATCACATCGCGTAGCAGTTGATCGGCCTCCGTGACCGCACCTCCGGGGCCGTCAACAAAACGCGCCTGGACTCTGCTCCACGACTCTACGAAACGCGCACGATCACCTGGGGCGAGCGGTCGGATGTTTAAACTCTCTACTCGTTCGGTGCGCTCTTTGAGCCCGGCTTCCGCATGCCGCCGACTCCCGTCTTCCTTCACAGCGCGGTCATATTCAGCGCCACCAAACTTCGTGCGCAGTTTTCCAGTGCGGCGCTTTCGGAAAAAAAGCCACGCAGCTATGCCTGCAACCACAATCACGGCGAGACCAATAATTAAGGCCAGTTCTGTTGGGCCTAATGTTGACGTGTCCATTTACTGCCTCCAATTTTTGTACTACTCATCGACTTACGCTGCTAAGAGCATCGCGGTCCGGTTGACCTAACTTGAACCGCCTCGCTTCTTTCTAAAGTGTCTTTCTGCGAGCGCTGAGCTTTAGACTGTGCGTCGGCCAGAGACCAGGTTATAGACCAAAACGATCGCGGCCACGACCAGCAAGATATGAATCAGGCTAGTTCCGCCGCCGATCCCAAAGCCAAACCCCAGTAACCATAAGACCAACAAGATCACCAGTATTGTCCACAACATTACTTCATCTCCTTTTGTTAAATCCGAGCCGTGTTAGGACTCAGGCATGAATGGGCTGGCTCTGCTAACGTTGAAATAGGCATCCCTTCGAGCAGCGCTCCTATTACGACTGTTCCCGCGGGCCTCTCTCTGTTCTTTCGGTCACAACCTCGCTGCGCTGGTAAGGCCTATTAACTATGACCCGCTTCTGTACCGTCTCTTCATTGGAATCCTTATTAAAATCACCTCATTACGGAACGTGGTGTTAGTCACCGCGCACCTCGATTTACTATGGCCATTCCTTGGCAAGCACAAACGGCGCAAGTGAGGAGGGTCGTTGGCTGGTCTCGAGTGTCGAGAGTGATTCGTCTAAAGAACGACTACGACTGAGTTTACGACTCAACAGATTGGCGGTCTGTGCGTCAGCACACATAGGAGAAGGCACTGAGGCAGGAATGAATTTTTCCAATCAGAACAGGCGGTGATGCTGAAAGGCTAATGAGCTAACACTTTGTGTGCCTATATGTGTGTTAGTGCACGGACAGACATTTCCACCTGACCTACCTTAGCTATCCATTACAGACGACTATCCCCAGATCTGGCTTCAGCAGCGCACGCATTCCACCCATGCAGTAGGAAGCAGAAGACATAAACACAGAAACCATCAGTCAAACTCGTTAAAAAAGAGGGAACGCAAAGGCCCGAAACTCAAGTCGGACGTCGAATGCACGGTCGACCTAAAGGGATGGTCCACAGCGGTTCAGTCGTGGGTTCGTGAATTTAAAAAGACCGTCGCGGCGAATCGCTGCCAGCTTTCGACAGTCTGTTCAAGTGATGGCACCCATCGCACTGGCCTGCAGCACTATGCGATCAGAGAGAGTGAATTCTGGCCCATGCTCTAAGTGTGCTAACGCACAGACTAAGTGACCGAGTGATCGCAGAATCCAAAACCACCTCACCTTGTCGAATCGTGGTTCCTTAACCTCAAGCAAGCTTGGTTCCCGCGATCTTTACCGCCCGACGCGCTAGTTGTTTTCTTCATTTTCAAAATAATTGATCATCTTTCGCGCAGTCTTCAGCTTTTCTCCTGGTGGGCATGTGAAGAGAGCCTTGCGTTGTGGGGTAGCATCTGCTTCGAGCAGCTTCTCGTCGATCCTCTCAAGCAGTTTGTGCGCGCGAGAATCTGCGCTCAACTCCTACCAATCAGGCAAGAGAACCAATTCACTGTAGATCAATTTCCAGTAGTCGTACTCGCGCGGTGTAATCATGCCGCCTTCATCGTATGACATCTGTGGTCTCTCCCTGTTTGAGTTCTCGGCTAAGTGAGTGATTGAAAGATGAACGATCGTCCGTGCAAATTCATTTTATGACCGACAAATTTCACTTTATGACCGAACCCACAGCGCTTCACCACGGGCACTGTTCTATTCCGTCTTGCCTGAATGAGCGCTCATTCAGTATTATGTGAGCCCTTCAGAATCGGGTAAGGTGTCACAGCGGGTCTATCAATAGAGAGGATTACAAACGCATGCGGATTGAGAGGGCAGCGGTGTTGGGGGCGGGGACGATGGGAGCGCAAATTGCCGCGCACCTCGCGAATGCGGGTGTGCCCACGCTGCTACTCGACATTCCACCACGCGAAGTCTCGCCGGAGGAAGCGAAGAAGGGCTTAACGCCGGACAGTAAAGAACTAAAAAATCGGATATCGCGTGCAGGACTGGAAGCGGCGAAGAAAGCGAAACCGGCCGCGTTCTTTGTCCCCGAGCTGGCGTCGTTAGTGAGCGTCGGCAATTTCGATGACGACCTGGACAAGATCAAGGATTGTGATCTCATCGTCGAAGCAGTTGTCGAGAATCTGAAAATCAAACGCTCGCTTTTCGAGAAGATCGACGAGCATCGTCGCCCAGGTTCGTTCGTCGCTTCAAACACGAGCGGCATCCCGATTCACTTGCTGGCGGAAGGACGTTCCGACGACTTCAAGCAACATTTCGTCGGTGTTCACTTCTTCAATCCCCCGCGCTATCTCCATCTCGTCGAGATCATTCGCACTGAATGGACCAAGCCCGAGGTCTCCTGCTTCCTTTTTGGTTTTCTGGATCAGCGACTCGGCAAAGGCGTCGTTCCGGCGAAGGACCGTCCAAACTTCATCGCCAATCGGATCGGGACTTTCGGCGCGCTCCACACGATCAAGACGATGATCGAAGACGGCTATTCAATCGAAGAAGTCGACAAGATGACAGGTCCCGCTGTCGGTCGCCCGAAATCGGCCACCTTTCGCACGTTTGATCTGGTCGGACTCGACGTCTTTCATCACGTCATCAAAAACCTCTACGAGAACCTCCCCGACGACGAGGAGCGCGACATGTTTGTCGTTCCTGACGTGCTCGCGAAGATGGTTGAGCGCAATCTGCTCGGCAATAAGACAAAATCGGGTTTCTATAAGAAGCGACAAGGCGAAGGTGACAAACGCGAAATATGGGCGCTCGACGCGGCGACTCTCGAATATCGCCCGTCGCAGAAGGTCAAACTTCCTGCGCTCGACATGGCGAAGAACATCGACGATCTCTCCGAGCGTCTCAAGGCGTTGACGTGGGGCAAGGATCGTGTCGGCGCTTTTCTTTGGAAGACCTTGACGCGCACGCTCACCTACGCAGCGAAACGCATTCCCGAGATTGCTGACAATGTCGTGGAAGTCGATCGCGCGATGCGTTGGGGCTTCGGTTGGGAACTTGGACCATTCGAAGCGTGGGATGCAATCGGCGTCGAGAAGTCGGTCGCGCGAATGAAGGAAGAAGGAATGGCGGTACCCCCGAACGTCGAACAAATGCTCGCGTCAGGCGCCACGTCGTTCTACAAGAAAGAGAACGGTCAACAGTCCTATTTCGACTTCGCTTCCGGCAAATACGTTCCGCTCGCCGACCAGCCAGGAGTTTTGATCCTGAAGTCGATCAAAGATCAAAAGGGCGTCATCAAGAAGAACGCCGGAGCATCGCTGATCGACATCGGCGACGGTGTCGCGTGTCTCGAATTTCACTCGAAGATGAACGCCATCGGTGGCGACACGCTGCAGATGTTGAAGTTTGCACTCAGCGAGGTGGAGAAGAACTTTCTTGGTCTCGTCGTCGGCAATCAAGGCGCGAATTTCTGTGTCGGCGCCAACATCATGTTGATGCTGATGGAGGCTCAGGAAGAAAACTGGGACGAGCTCGACATGATGGCTCGCGTTTTCCAGAACGCGACGATGAGTTTGCGTTACTCGCCGAAACCGGTGGTGGTCGCGCCGTTTCAGATGGTGTTTGGCGGCGGTTGCGAGATGGTGTTGCACGCCGACCGCGTCAGAGCCGCGGCTGAGACGTATATTGGTCTGGTCGAAGTTGGCGTTGGGATCATTCCCGCGGGCGGTGGTACGAAAGAAATGCTGGTGCGCGCGTTGGATTCGATTCCGAAAGGCGTCGACGATGCGGATCCGTTCCCGTTTGTGAAGCGCGCGTTTGAAACGATCGCGCTGGCGAAGGTTGCTACGTCCGCTGAGGAAGCGCGGACGCTGGGTTTCCTCGCTGCCGACGATACAATCTCGATGAACTCCGATCGCTTGATTGCCGATGCAAAAAAGGAAGTGCTGGCAATGGCCGCGAGTGGTTACGTTGCGCCGCAACCACGGACGGACATTCTCGCGTTAGGTTTGTCAGCGTTGTCGACGTTGAAGTTGGGCATTCACCAGACGAAGCGCGCCGGATATATTTCCGATCACGACGCCGAGATCGGCGAGCAACTCGCGCGCATTTTGACGGGCGGCGATCTGAATCATTCGACGCGCGTGTCTGAACAATACTTGTTGGACCTCGAGCGCGAAGCGTTTCTGTCGCTGGTTAGCAAGCGCAAAACGCAGGAACGGATCGCGCACATGTTGAAAACCGGGAAGCCGTTGAGAAATTGATCAAGAGTTCGAATTGCGAATTTCGAAATTCGTATTTAAAGACATACCGGAGTTTCTGAAATTCGCAATCCGAAATTCGCAATTCGAAATCTTTGTGAGGTAAGTATGAGAGACGCAGTTATCGTATCAGCAGTTCGCACGGCGGTTGGCAAGGCACCGCGCGGCACGTTGCGCACGACACGCCCTGACGAAATGGGTGGGGCAGCTATCAAGGAAGCGATGAATCGTGTTCCTGGACTCGAAACATCGGAGATCGAAGATGTGATCATGGGTTGCGCGATGCCGGAAGCCGAACAAGGAATGAACGTTGCACGCGCGGCTGCGATTCGCGCCGGCCTGCCCGTCGAGACGAGCGCGATGACGATCAATCGATTCTGTTCTTCGGGTTTGCAGTCGATTGCGATGGCGGCGGATCGCATCAGAAGCGGCGGCGCGGACGTGATCATCGCAGGTGGGTTGGAAACCATGTCGATGATCCCGATGGGTGGTCACATCATTCGTCCAAACCCGTACCTGGTCGAACACTACCCGGACTTCTACCTCAGCATGGGCCTCGCGACGGAGAACGTGGCGCGCAAGTATGAAGTGACACGTGAGGAGCAGGACGAGTTTTCGTTACGCTCGCATCAACGCGCGGCGGCCGCACTCGATGCGGAAAAGTTTGCTGATGAGACTGTTCCCTTGCACGTGGTTCTCGAAGAGTTAGACGAAAAAGGCAAGAAGCAACGCCGGGAAGTTGTATTCGATAAAGACGAAGGCGTGCGCCGGGATACTTCAGTTGAGGGCCTTGCAAAACTAAAACCCGCGTTTCACGTCAAGGGCACGATCACGGCGGGCAATGCGTCGCAGATGTCTGACGGCGCCGCCGCGGCGATCGTCATGTCTGACGAACGCGCGAAACAGTTGGGCGCGAAACCGATGGCGCGGTTCATCGCGTATGCGACTGCTGGTTGTCCGCCTGAGGAGATGGGTATCGGACCGGTCTTCGCGATTCCGAAAGCGCTGAAACTTGCCGGTCTGACACTCGACGACATCGATCTGATCGAATTGAATGAAGCGTTTGCGGCGCAGTCGTTGGCAGTGATCAAGACGCTCGGTCTCAATCCGGACAAAGTTAATGTCAACGGTGGCGCGATCGCGTTGGGCCATCCGCTCGGTTGCACCGGCGCGAAACTAACGGCCAGCATTCTGCGCGAACTCGAGCGCCGCAACGGTCGCTATGGAATGGTGACGATGTGTGTCGGTGGTGGCATGGGCGCAGCTGGAATTTTTGAACGAATCGCAGCCTGAAGTTAAGTCGAAGGAGGACGAAATCGATGTCAGCCGTAGCCGAACAGAAGCAGCTAATCAAAGGCGGAGCGTTCTTGATTGAGGAACGCGAGCCTGAGGCAATCTTCACGCCTGAAGATTTCACCGAAGAGCACCGGATGATCGCCGAGACGACGCGGCAGTTCATCGACAACGAGGTGCGTCCTCGTACCGATGAACTCGAGAAGCACGACTGGAAGCTTTCGCGCCAACTCGTGGCTCAGGCAGCGGAACTTGGGCTAATCGGCGCGAACATCCCCGAGGAGTTCGGTGGGCTGGGTCTCGACCAGACGAGCGGCGCGCTAATCGGCGAAAACATCGGCCGTTCCGCTTCATTCGCGACTACGCTCGGAGCCGAAAGTGGCATCGGTTTGTTGCCGATCGTTTACTTTGCGACCGAAGCAGCGAAGAAGAAGTATTTGCCGAAGGTCGCGTCGGGCGAGTTGATCACGGCCTATGCGTTGACTGAGGCGGGCGCCGGTTCTGACGCGATGAATGGCAAGGCCACCGCGCGTTTGAGTGACGACGGCAAGGAATACATTCTTAACGGCGAGAAGATGTGGATCACTAACGGCGGTTTTGCCGACATCTTCATCGTGTTTGCGAAAGTCGACGGCGACAAGTTCAGTGCGTTCATCGTCGAGCGTCAGCCGGGTCTGACGTCAGGCGCTGAAGAACACAAGATGGGGATCAAGGGATCGAGCACGACGGCGCTCGTTCTCTCTGACGTTCGCACGCCAGTTGAGAATCTGCTGGGCGAAGTGGGCAAGGGTCACAAGATCGCATTCAACGTGCTGAACATTGGCCGGTTCAAACTCGGCGCGATGTGCGTTGGCGGCATGAAGTTGATGGTCCACGAATCGGTGCGCTACGCAAACGAGCGCCAACAGTTTGGCAGGTCGATTTCGTCGTTTGGGGCAATTAAAGCGAAGCTGGCGGAACAGGCAATTCGGACGTGGATTGGCGAGTCGATGATTTATCGCACGCTGGGCATGATCGAAGAGCGGTTGAATACGGTCGATCCTAAGGACATGGACGCGCGGTTGAGGGCGATTGAAGAGTATGCGGCCGAGTGTTCGATCATCAAGGTGGCGCTTTCCGAGTACTGCGATTTTGTTGTCGATGAGATGGTCCAGATCTATGGCGGTTATGGTTACTCTGCGGACTATCCAGCCGAGCGCGCGTATCGCGACTCGCGCATCAACCGCATCTTCGAAGGCACAAATGAGATCAATCGCATGTTGATTCCGGGTCGATTGATGAAGAGCGCCCTGAGTGGAAATCTCGCCCTGCTGCCAGCCGCGCAGGCGTTGATGGACGAAGTGCTCTCGCCGTCGCTAGCCGGTTTCGACGATGACGATACACTGCTCGCAGCGGAAGAGAAGTTGGCGAAGAATGCGAAGAAAGTCGCGCTGATGACGCTTGGCACGGCTGCTCAGAAATACATGATGAAACTTGGCGACCAGCAGGAGATCCTGATGGGCATCGCCGACATCATCATGGACACGTATGCGATGGAGACTGCGATCCTCCGCACGCGGAAATTGGCGGCTGCGGAGGGTGAAGCGGTGGTCGAGCGTCTTCTCGACATGACCCGCGTGTTCTGCAACGACGCTGTCGGACGCATCGAAGCAAGGGCGAAGCACACGTTGGCGGGAATGTCGGAAGGCGACGAACTGCGGACGTTGCTCGCGGCACTGCGACGATTTACGAAGTTGCAGCCGATGAACACGATCGCCGCGCGGCAACGAATCGCGGATGAAATGATCCGGGCGAACAAGTACACGTACTGAGATTTCAGACTTCAGATCTGAGATCTCAGAACCTCACTAAACGAGAAGTCCTCACATGAAATACAGAAGTTTCGAAGAAGTACCCGTCTGGCGGGACGCGCTTGAGTTGGCGATTCTGATATTTGAACTAA
>Ga0209486_10000076_pt1 | contig 50249 bp, 37 predicted proteins | sample NCCompost_FD_187518 | JGI IMG/M metagenome (GOLD analysis project Ga0209486, IMG submission 187518) | Agricultural soil microbial communities from Utah to study Nitrogen management - NC Compost (SPAdes) (version 2) | ecosystem: Environmental > Terrestrial > Soil > Agricultural land | place...
ACCGTGCGCCGCGAGTCACCCAGCACAATCACTACGACCTCAGATCGTTTCGCAGCCTCGACGGCAGCGGCGATGCCGGCTTGCTCCGCAGCGGACGGTGGCTCCGGTAAAACTTCAGATTCGGGCCAGCGTTCGTCGACAACTTCGCAACCTTTCGCATAGTTGACCTGCACATCGGATCCCAACAAGTTCTTGATTCCCTGAAGCACCGTTACGCTTTCGACTGCCGATGGACCATAACGGTACCGCGCCAGACTCGGATCGTCCGCGTTTGGACCAACGACGGCAATTGATTTGATCTGTTTGCTAAGTGGAAGAACGTTCTGGTCGTTCTTCAGCAGCACGATGCTCTCGCGCGCCGCTCGCAACGCGACGCGCTGATGCGTCGCAGAATTCACAACAGCGAGCGTTTGCTTCGCATCCTCGATGTACGGTCGATCAAACAATCCAATTAAAAACTTCACGCGCAACACATCGCGCACGCGATCGTCGAGTGTCTTCATCGAGATCTTTCCTTCGCGCACGAGTTCGCGCAACGGGAGGATGAAGTCTTCAGGCCGCGTGAAATTCGTTTTGACGTTCAGACCTGCCTCGATAGCCTGCCTGACCGCTTCTTTCATGTCCGCAGCCACGCCGTGTTTGTTGTAGAGATACTCCACAGCGGCGCTGTCTGACACGACATAGCCCTTGAAGCCAAGATCTTTTCGCAGACGATCCGTCAGCCAGTACTTACTGCCGGTGATCGGCACGCCGTCGAAGTCGTTGTACGAACTCATGATGCCAAGAAGTCCCGCCTCTTTGATCGCCGCAGCAAACGGCGGCAGGAAAATGTTCTCGACCTCTCGCGGGGAAGTTTGCGGATCGGTACGCGCCTCGCCACCGCGAGCGCCTTTCGTCGCGCTGTAAACGACGTAATGTTTCGCTGTCGCGGCGACGGTGTAGTTCTCCTGCAACCCTTTCACCATTTCGACACCCAGCCGTGAAGCGAGAAACGGATCTTCGCCGTATGTATCCTCAACTCGGCCCCAACGTTGATCGCGCGTAACGTCGAGTGTCGGCGCGTAGATGTTCGTGTAACCAAGCGCTCGTGCCTCACGCGCCGTGATGCGTCCGACCTCACGGACGAGCTCAGGATCCCATGTATGGCCCATGCCTAATTGCGACGGGAACCCGGTTGCATTTGTAAAGGCAACACCACGCAAACCCTCGTTGGTGAAATCCACTGGAATGCCAAGCCTGGTCTGCTCCACGAAGAAGCGCTGCACTTCGTTCATGGACCAGACGTGCTTCTCGATGTCCGTCGCATAAACGCTTTTCGCGCCAGGACCCCAGCCGTTGTTGTGCTCGTCAATATTGGCGATTCCGTCTTTCCATATCTCATTTTTCCACTTCGCGGTGGGCAGCTCGTCCTGAAGCACTCGTTTGTAGCCGTAGAGGGTGGCGGTCTGGCAGGTCTTCTCTTCGAGCGTCATCTGCGAGAGCAGATCCTCGACTCGCGCATCGATCAGCGCCTTCGGATTCTCGTAAACATCCATGCGGCCGTTCTTGTTTAGATCGCGATAGGTGCTCCTCTGCGGAAACGACAGCAAGAACACGGATAGAACGAGAATCAGTACTCTCACAGGAATTTTTCCCACGTCGCGAGAATTGCGCGGAGCTCATCTTCTTCTTCGGGCTTAACGTTCACGAGCGGCGGCCGCACCGGACCGGCATTCAAACCGACCATCTCCATCAACGCTTTCATCGTCGATACTTCATAACCCTTGCGTCGCGCGCGGATCGCAAAGAGCGGCACGACACAACGATCGAGCAACTCCATCAGCGTTTCGTTGTCCCCTGCTTCGCCTAACTCATGAAGCCGTAACGACAGCCGCGGTGCGACGGTCGCGATGCTCGACGAAAAAGTGCGAAGACCGATGCTGTAGTACGCGGCAACCATGTCGTCACCCGCGCCGCCAATCCAATGCAGTCGTTCGCCGACGTGATTAATGATCGCCTGCAAACGCCGGATATCTCCGTGACCGTCTTTCCACGCAACGAGCGTCGGGATCGAAGTCAAACGCTCGACCGTCTCCGGTGTGAACGTGGCCCAGTCGCGACTGTAGATCAGCATGCCGAGCGACGTCGCCGCGCCGATCGCGCGATAGTACTCAAACAAGCCGTCCTCTTCTGCGTTCGGATAGTAAGGCGGAAACGCAAGGATACCGTCAGCACCCGCTTTTTCAGCCGCCTGCGCCATCTCGATTGCGAGTCGTTGGCCAAAACCGACACCCGCGATCACCGGAACGCGATCTTCAATCGCATGGGCAGTCAGTTCGATGACGCGCGAGTATTCCGCCGGTGTCAGTGAGTACATCTCGCCCGTGCCACCCGCGGCGACGACAGCCGAGATCGGATGTTCGAGCAGTTTTGTGAGGTTGTTATGCAGCCCGGGAAGATCGAGTGCCAGATTGTCTTTGAAAGGTGTGACGGGGAAAGCGATCACGCCGTAGAGCTTTTCACGGAGTGTGTTCGGATGCATGGCCGTTACTTTAACCACAGATCGACACAGATCAACAGACGAATCAATCGCAGATCAACAGCCGTCCGGAACGGCCGCGCAACTCGACGGTAAATTGATCTGAATGCGTTCCGAGTGGAGCGTCAGTCCAGAAATCCGTGATGCGCGTGCGCCGTTTTAGTCGAACCGCGATTGTTTGCGGCGCGTCTTCCCAGTTCAGCAGAGAAATAACCTGACGCCTTTTCGAAAGATCGACGCGGCCGATGCCAAACGAATCGTTGTCAAACCGTGCTGCAACGCCAGTCGGAGGTTGCAACTTGCGCAGCATCGCGAGTTTTTGTTCGTTGATCTTCGTCAGGTCGTCGCCCGACAAGATCATCCCGCCCGACGCATAGATTGCCGTCGCGTGAAACTGAAACTCATTGTCGGGCAAGTCGCCTGTGAGCACGATCGCATCCGAGTCGTTCCACCACAGGCGTCCGTTCTGCCAGTTGCGACTCAAGTTCTGACGCGCGGTCGTCGCGATGCGTTCCCACGTGCGCTTGATGTCGTTCGAACTGCGTGACCCATGAATCAATCCGAGCGACGGCCAGATCGGATGATTGCAACCGAGCACGAAACTACGGCCGGCCCCCCGAAGGATCGCCTCCATGCCACGCCGGTAAGCCTCGACACGCGTCGCGCGCCGGTCGTAAAAGTGTCCGCCGTGAATCGCGCCCCAGAAGTTCGCGTCGAGTTTGAAGTACGTGCAACCCCACTCGCGGTTCATCGTGCGAAAGAACTTTTCGAAATGTTGTTGCACCTCCGGGTGCGTGCCGTCCAGCACGTACCATGGACCACGACGCCAGCCGCCGAACGTTACGCGATCTGAGCGCAAGGGTTTGCCGTCGCTGTCTTTCACAAACCAATCCGGATGCTGTTGAAAGACATGCGACTTTTCCTCCGCGACAAAAGGCGCGACCCATATGGCGGGGTTAAAGCCGCGAGCGCGAATCTGTTTGAGCACGCCCTGCACGTCGCCGCCGAATGCGGCGCCCGTCTCGAGCCAGTCGCCCATCGCGGGCTGGTAGCCGTCGTCGATCTGCACATAGCGCAGTCCGGGTGTGTGTTTCGCGATGAAGTCGAGATTGTCGAGCACTTGCTGCGCCGTAACGCGTGGTCCAAAGCAGTACCACGAACACCAACCAGTCGGTGGATTTGGGAATCGCAGCGGTGGATGGTTCGCGACCAATTGGGACGCTAGTGTCTCGATTAAGCGCTCGCGATCGGCTCCTGAGTCACGCATGAACGATTCGAGCTGCCATGTTTCGCCCGGCCGGAGTTCGCGTCCTTCGGTGTCGACTACGACCTTTAGCGATTGGCCTTTCAAGTAAAACTGACCGGTGAAGCGCCGGCACGAAGTGAATGCAAATAAGTGGTTGTCGGTTGGTGATGGGGAAAGCATCATCATGCCGTAGAGAGCTTTGGAACCTTCTGGCGCGGGCATTTTGTAGTGTTTGGCGTCAGTGTAATTGCCGAGGTCGGAAGGTTGGCCCAACGTGCCGCCCGTTTGTGAAAGCATTTGGAAGCCTTCGCCGTAAAGACGCGTCGAGAGTGGGAATGGCAGTTGCAAATCCATGAGCACGACTTCGGGAATTCGTTTGATCTGCGTGGTTTGATTCGTTAGCTGCGATTCACAAATCCGCCCGTGCCAGCGCTGCGTGAGTTTCACGCCGTCGATTACGGAGTTTAGCGCCGTCGCAAATGGAGCAACGACTGCTAACTGAAGAAGCTCTCTACGAGAAATCATTTTTACACGGATTTAACGGACCAACTTCGCATCGAGCCAATCGGCATGAATCCGGCCGCCTTCACCAACGCGCCTGACTCGCAGCATCAATCGCTTCACACTCGTCACTGATACCTTCACGGCTTTCGTGCCGTCAGCCTTCTTCATCTCGCCGCTGGACCACAACTCCTTCCCGTCGCCAAACACGAAAAACTGCGCCTTCGCATCCTGGTTGTTGAACTCGTCGTCAATGCCCACGAGCGCGACGAAATCGTCGTACGTTCCATTCAACTCAAACTCGATCTCCGAATTGGTCGGCATGCCGATGCCTTTTGCAAAATGCCGCCCGCCGACAATCAAGCCGCCACTGTTGAAATTCCGGTTCATCTCGGGTTGTCGCCACCCGGGCGTCAAACGAACCGGATCGAGATCGGAAACAAAAACTTCCGGCGAATGGATCTTTTGCAACGTAAACGAAAGTTGCGCCTTCTTCTCGCTTAACTTTCCGTCCTGCCAAACCGTTCTGACTTCGGCAGTGTACGCAGTGTTTGCGTCGAGACCGCGTACAGCAAAAACCTGCGTTGACGTGAAACCAACCACGGATCCATTCAGTGAAATTTGATAGCCGGCCGCTGGTTGATGCGGCACGGTCCAACGAAGATTCGCGCCGTCGAGGCCCGCTCGTTCCGCCCAAAGGTTCGCCGGCTCGCGTACCGGGAAGCGGTAGGCCGGCGCGGGTTCAAATACGAGGTTCCATGAAACCTCTTCCGTCTGCGGCGATGTGATCTCAATCGCGGACCAACCCTGATGGTTCGTAATTCGCACCGGCAGACGTCCCGTGCGGCTGCGTGCCGTTGCGGTCTTGATCGCGAAATATTTCCCTTGAGGAAAAGCGAAGCGCAGCTCGTAAGGATCGTTTTTCACGACCTTGCTTCGCCCCGAATAAGTATTCCGCGCCGCATCAAACGAATGCGAAACAAGATCGACCCAGCCCTGCGTGATGTGACGGCTCGTGGAAACCAACTGAATCTGATCACTCGCGGGCAACAGTGTCAGCACGCGTGTGCTGGCGGGCGGAAGTTCGACACTGATTCCCCTTTCCCACGCGCCCAGATATTCCTTGTTCCAGAAGTCAAACACATGGACCAACTTGTCTCCCGGCAATCCGAGATCGCGAAAGTTAACAAACATCGGCGTCGACTTGCTGTCGTCAAAGTTGAATACACCGATGACGTCATACTCGCGCCCGAGATGATTGATCTTCAGATCCCAGATACGCTTGTTGCGATCCGACGAGAAGAGATCAAGCGGCCGAATATCAACCGCCGGGTACACACGCTTGATCAATTCAACGCGTTCCGGCGACAGATCGGTCAACCGGTCGCTCATCAAAGCCGCTTGTCCAGTCAAACCCTGCAACGTGGCCCATGCCCGCGCCTGCTCCAGCGGCAACGGCTGACGCACGATGAACACGTCCGGATCCGCGTACCATGCGATGTTGTGCAGAAAGTAATATTGCATCGTCGCACGCATCGCGAATTTGAACCCGTCCCAGTTCGGCAGCACATCGGCGCCGATGCGCGACCCGTTCATTAAGCCGACGCCCTCGAGGGGAATCACCCAACAACCGAGCAGGTAACGATCAGGACCGATCGCCTCGCGAATACTCTCCAACGTATCGCGATAAAGCTCGTCCGAATCAGCGGCCGGCGACTTCATGAAATCTTTCTTGTTGCGGTACTCGCGCACGACGATAGGCTGCCCGTCGATCTTGAAATACTCGTAACCCCAACCAGAAAGCTTCGCGAAAAGGTCTTTCAAATACTTTTGCGACTCGGGTGCGGATGGATCGACGAGATACATTCCTTCCCAGGTGCTCGAGGCCGACGTTCCGTCCGGCTTCATCATGAAAACACCCGGGTGATTCTTCACAACCGACGCGTTGCTCTGCCCGTGCGGCGCGAGCCAGATGCCGGGCTTTAATCCGAGCGACTTGATGTAACGCGCGAGGCCATCCATGCCGCCGGGAAAACGGTTGTTGATGGTGGACCAGTCGCGATTCTCACCGAGGCCGCGACCGGTGCCTTGCCAGCCGTCGTCGATCTGCACGTAGTGAACACCGTAGTCTTTTAAGTTGACGGCAATCCACTTCGCCGTCTGCTTGATCTCGTTTTCATCGATCTCCTGGTAAAAGAAGTACCACGAACACCAACCTGACGGCGGCAGCGGAAAACGCGATTTGTCGAGTGGGTGGAAGTATTTGATCTTGAGCGTGTCGCGAAAGTAGTTCTTGATCACTGAGCCGTCGTGAAGACGCATTTCATCCTTGACGGGATCGAATGTGCCATCGGCGATCGACGGATTGACGGCGCCGAGCGTCATCACCATCAGCTCTTTGTTATTGCTATCGCGAATGCGTGCGGGGATCGGATGGGGCCAACTTTGCGCCGTGTAATGCTTTTTCGCGCGCTCAATCAATGGAGAAAGGATTTGCGGTTGCCACTCGCCGAGTTGCTGATACGTCCACTTCTTATCGCCGCGGGCGAATGGAACCAGAAATTCAAGCGCTTTCCGAATACTGCGTCCATCGCTTGTCTCGTAGTTCCAAAGATCAACTCCTGCGTTTTCACCGAGACGCGCGAGCTTCATTAACCCGTCGAGATTGCCGACGCTGTAACTCCAAGCTCTTGTGCGCGCGAGCTCCAATGGTTGACTGCCATCGGGTTCTATCTGTGCAGCGATCCGTTTTGATCGCGCGTCTCTTAAAACACGCTTCGCCAGATCCGTGTTACCGAGAAACAAAGCGAATGAAATGACTTGCACGTCGTAATACGTACCGTGATTGTTCTTCGCCGCTGCTTCGTCGCGTCCGTGCTTACTCTCCTGCATCCAGCGCAGAAAATCACGAAACCACTTCTCCAACCCGCGCTGATCAGCGTTGGTCCATGCTTTCGATCCAGCGAGCAGTCCAATTGCATCGACCACGCGTACCAACCCGCGCGTTTCGATCAGTCCGATCCCACGTCCCGTATTGATTCCCGGAATCCCTTGCGCAAACTGCAAATTCGGATTCATCCGTGTTTCCGGGTTCAGGAAGAACACCCGCAACAACTCGGCGGCCCGCGCGGCGAACTCTTCGCGACGCGTGAAGTAGTAAGCCAGCGCTAACGTTTCGACTGCCGCCTCCATCTGATCCTTCACACGATGGTCGGTGATCTCGTCGATCTCGGGATTACGTTCACCGTCGCGGCGAATGTAAGGCAAACCGTTCGGGCTTTTCGGATCGGGCCAGAAGTACGGCGCCTGACTCATGTAGTCGCGCTTGTCGCCACTCGGAGGCGTGACCGATTTACTTGTGACGGTAAATGGACCAGCGTTGAAAGCTTTGCGTGCGTCAGCTTCGAGTTTAGCGAGCGGAGGTTTCTGTTTCGCGTCCAGAATAAAGACGCGCGGAAGTGAGTTTTGCTGCTGCGTGGTGGACCCAAGGCCCACCACGATCAATAGCGCGCATAGAAACGCCATTAGAAGTTCAGTCTTATTCCAAACTGTATCTGCCGTGGGTTTGTGCCCGCGGCCAGAGTTGAAATGCGTCCTACGTTAGTCGCGAGCGTAGTAGCGTTTGTGTTAAGAATCAGATTTGCAGCGGCCGGCGTGTCCCAGTTTTGAATATTGAACACGTTGAAGGTCTCAACTCTCAACTGCAACTGCCAGTTTTCCCGTATCGGAAAACTCTTGAACAACGAAAGGTCGGTATTGAAAACCGACTTGCCGCGAAACGCGTTGCGACCGAGACTGCCAAACGATCCCGATGGAATTCCGAACGCACATGGATTGAACCAACTCGCGATCGTGCGCACCTGGTCCGCTGCTTTACCGCCCTGCGAAATCGTTCGCTGACACGCAGGATCCGGATTCGCCGCGACAGGACCGGGCACAAACGGATCGGCGATCAGGTTCGGACGAAGATAGTTTCCCGGAGCAGTCGGTGCGCTGCCGCGAAGATTCGCAAGATCTCCTGTGACTTGCAAGTTAAACGGCGCACCGGAGCGTGCCTGCATGATGAAGTTTGTTTGCCAGTTACCGAGTATCCACGAAGCTGGACCATCGCGGAACCATCGCTTGCCTTTCCCAAGCGGCAACTCGTAAACAGTGGCCCAGGAAAGGAAATGCGGTATGTCGTAACCCGACACGCCGCGCGCAGTGCTCGGATCGAAGTAGTTCTGGATGGTCGAGCCGCCGCCTGGTCCATTCTCGACGTTGAAGTACCCGCTGCTGACGTCGATCGACTTGCTCCACGTATACGAGATCAACGTGCTCAAACCTCTTGAGAAGCGCCGTTGAAACTTCGACTCGAGCGCGTTGTAGTTCGAGTAGCCGGTGTTGGTTGTATACGTGATGCCCGCGCTCACCCACGGCATCAAACGCAAAGCATCGATGACGGAGTTTGGCGTCCCATTCGGCGAAGCCTGGCGCGCCGCATTCGCAAAGCCCGCATAAGGAAGCCGGCCGTTTTTGCTACCGACGTACGCGATCGAAAACATCGAGGTCGTCGTCAGCTCTCGTTGCACTTCAACGTGCCACTGCTGCGAGTACGGATCCTTGTAGTTCGGATTGTTTGGAAAACCGCCGAGACTCCACGGGTTTGTCGTCGGCAACGGTGTGGCGAATCCCTGTCCTTGAATCTGGATGATGTTCGCCGCGGTGCCGTTGGTGAATGCGGCGCTTGCGTTTGCAGTTCCGGCGAAAGCAGTTGCGTCAGGCCAAACGGTCGCTTCGAGATCGTTTTGTGCGTACTGGCTGCGCGCGGGAAGTGCATCCCAGTACAAGCCATAGCCCGCGCGAATGACGGTGCGCGGGTTCAACGTCCAGGCGATACCGATTCGCGGTCCCCAATTGTCTTTGATCGGCGGCGGTGCAAAAAACTGCTTCCCCGCGAGAACGACGTTTGCGAAGTGCGCGTCGTTCCTGAACGCGTCCGGAATGCACGGCGCAGATTGGACCGCGCTACAAAGCCCCGGCATCTCCGTCGCGCCGATGATCCACTTCTGGTTTTCGAGATCGAGCGAGTTCCACAATCTGCCATCGGTCGTTTTTGGTTGAGTCAGGTAGTCGTAGCGCAGACCGAGTGTCAGCGAAAAGTTTCGCTTCACCCGCCATTCGTCCTGAATAAATGCGGCCCACGATCCGTACTTGAACTGCACTGGACCACCATGCAAGACAGGTAACTGTGCGTTGAAGTTGTTTGGGAAGCCCAGAAGTGCTGACGCCAGCGACAACCCGGATGTTCCTGTCGCAAGGGTCGGATTTCGCGTCTGCTCGTCGTTGAAGACGTACGTTTGAAACGTATTCAACTGGACGCGTTTAGCCTCGAGATACCAGCCGCCCATCTTGAAACTGTGGTTGCCTCGGAGCCACGTCAGGCTTGGCGTGACGCTCCAATTCGGGTTCTCGCGCAGTGCAGCGCCACGGACACCGAAATTGTTGTTTCCTCCCGCGGTCCAATTCGCAAGTGTCACGAGCAGTCCGTCGTATTTGTCGACGTCAAGAAAACCATTCTGAGTCAACGTATCAACGCCCGCCTCGTGCTGGTTCTGCTGGCTCGAATCGACGCCCGGTCGACCGGCATAGCCGGCGCGAATGTCGAACATCAGGTTCGGACTAAACGTGTGGGTCCACGCACCGCCATAGTTCCGGCCTTTGCCGCTGCCACCTGTCGATCCTTCATTTCCAAGCGGATTGAAAACGGTGACATTCTGCTGCGTGTAGCGGAAGAAAACATTGTCGCTGTCGCTGAAACGATGATCGATCCTGACCTGGAAACTATTCGAGTTGTTGGTTGACGGACGAATCTGCGCGAAGTTGTTCGTCGGATCGCCTGATAGATTTGGCGTCGGCGAATAGGTGCGGAAGAAGTTCTGCATCGGCGCAAAGATCAACGCCTGAGGAATCTTGAAACACGGGGCTCCGAGCGCCTGGTTCTGTCGCTTCTGTGCGTCCACCGGCAATGGAACGCCCGACGCGTCACAGCGAAACTCATCCCGCACAAACGCGTTGCCGACGAGTCGCGTCGAATACGGATTGAAGATGCGACGACGAAACGGTGTGTTCGTGAAGTCGCCGTTTATTTCAGCCGCCGTAGGAACGTAGGCGAGTGCAAGCGTTGGTTGACTGTAACGCCAACCGTCGTAACCAACGGAGAAGAACGTGTGGTTTCGGAATATTGGACCAGTGAGTGTCGCGCCAAATTGATTTTGACGGAAAGGCAACGGCTTATCAGGCACACCTTGTCCCGGTTTACATCTCGCCTTGGTGCAAACATCAAACGGATTGCGCGCGTCGAACGCATCATTGCGCACGTACTCAAACGCCGAACCGTGAAAGTTTCTGCCACCAGCTTTCGAAACCATGTTCACAACACCGCCCATTGCGCCACCATAATCGACGCGCGCGTCGTGGCCCACTACCTTAAACTCCTGGACCAGATCGATATTCGGTATGACGATGTACGTCGGTCCGCGAACGTTGGTGTTGATGATGCCGTCGAAGAAATAGAGCTTCGAGCGGTTTGGCTGTCCATGAAACGACGGATCGGCAAAACCGGAACCGGGAATGCCGACATTGCCTTCGACGCCGCCAACGTTTCGGTTCTGCGAGGTTGAGACCGGCGTAACTCCGGGCGTCAGCGTCAGCAATTGCGTGAAGTTGCGGCCGTTCAAGGGAAGGTCCTGGACCACCTTCTCCGGAATCACCGTGCCGAGATCTGAAGAGGCCTGCTGGATCAACTCCGCGCCGGCGGTTATCTCGACAGTTTCCGACACCGCTCCTACCGTCAGCGCGATGTCCTGCACGACGGCTTCGTTCACGCCAACGTTGAAAGGAGCACTGTGCACGCCTTTGAATCCCTGGAGTTCGACTCTCAAGGAGTACATCGCGGGATTCACGTTCACGAAGTTGAAATAACCGCTTTCGTTTGTCGTCGTTTCAACTTCGATCTTCGTGGCCTGGTTCAGTAGTTTTACGACCGCGCCCGGCACCGCGGCGCCATTCGGATCGGTGATCGTACCGCTGACTTTTGCATTCGCCTGCGCAAGCGCAACTGAGACCGAAGCCAGGACCAGTAGCGAAGCGATCCCGAGACGTTTGAGCGAAAACATGATCAAGCCTCCTTGAAACCACAAGATCCCGCCATGCCGCAAAGGCGCAAAGTCGAATTCAGAGATTGTCTTTGCGTCTCTGCGCCTTTGCGGGAACTTCACTCAAAAGCTGAACCTGATGCCCGCCTGCATCACACGCGGAGTGCGCGCCGCGATAGGCGCTCCGAAACGCGTGTTGGTTTGGCGGCCATTGACGTCGAAGACGAGCCCTGCATCGATGTCTCTAAAGTTTGTGTGATTGAAAACGTTGTAGACCTCCCAGCGAAGCTGCAACGAGCGCGTCTCGCCGAGTGGAATGTTTTTGAAGAGCGCGACGTCGCTGTTGAAGATGGACGGCATGCGTAACGAGTTTCGCGGCGTGTTGCCGATCTCGCCGAGAGTCGTCGGCCGAGCGAAACAATTGACGTTCACGACGTAAGGCGTTCCGGTTGGATCGGCGCCACTGATATTGCGCATCGGATCGCAGATCGTGTTAGCGCGAGCGTTGTCCTGGCCACCGGTGATGTCGGTTACGCCGCCGTTGTAAGTGACGGTTATGTTCTTCGGTTTGCCGCTCGCGTACGAAGTCGTTCCCGAGAGTTGCCAGTTGTCGAAGATCGCTTTTACGAACCCGTTGTTGAGCTTACGGCCCAGGCCGGGGATGTCGTAGATATAGTTGACGGTCAGGATGTGCGTTTGGTCGAAGTCGGAGGTCGCGTAGTTGAAGTCCTTAAAAGGACGGCCAAACATAACGTCCGACGAATCGTCGTTGGCATAGTCGAACGATTTCGAATAGGTGTAAGCGACGCCGTACAGCAATCCCGTTGCGTAACGACGTTCGATCTGAACTTGAAGCGAGTTGTAATTCGATGTGCCGGCCCACGTCACCATATTGATGTCCGCGTAACCGCGAAACGGGCGGAGAAAATCGTTGCCGATGCGCTGGCCCGTAACCGGATCGATATTGTTTGTTCCCAGCCGAGCGCCGTCCGGCACGCCGTTGATGTTAATTCGCTGGCCCAGGTGTCGCGCAAACGATCCCACGTAGCTGACTTCCATGATCGTCTTGAAGCCGATGTCCTGTTGCAGACCAAACGTGAAGTTGTAGATCGATGGCGTGTGCGACTGTTCCTCAACCGCGTTTATCGCGGACGGTCGAGTGATCGCCGTGCCGGTTAGACTGGCGAGACTGTTGATGTTGCCGAAGTCGATGCTGAACGCGCGGTTAGCCGGTTGATTGTTGACGAGATTCCCGCCAGTTGTGCCGCCGCCGACGCGAGGCGAATGATATATGCCGGCGTGCACGCGAATGACCGATTTGCCTTGACCAGTCACGTCCCACGCAAAACCGAGACGCGGTTCGAAGTCGATCGGTGTTGTGCTTCTAAAACCGGGCGTGGTTGATGGATCGATTCCGAGCGCGAGGCCGTTGTTGGGATTGCCGCTGCCGGGAACGATCGCGCCGACGAGGCCAGCGTTCGCACCCACCAAAGGAATCAGTGCACCGGTGATCGGGTTGCGCGCGCGACGTTGGGCCGCCGGGCAAGTGGCGGGAGGCGTGAAAGCGACCGCGCATGCGCTGGTAAACAACGCGACCGCCTGCGCCGGATTAAATAGTGCGGGAACAAAGTTGGAGCCCTGGCCGTCAATTTGTTGGAACGGCGAGTGGTAGCCAAAGCGCATGCCGTAGTTCACCGTCAACCTGCGATTAAGCTTCCACTGGTCTGCTGCGTACCATTGGACTTGGGTGAGCCGGAGATTCGTAAACGGCCGCGCCGTTGATTCCTGATAGTTGCGGAAGTTGCCGATCAGCGCGTTGGCGTATGCGTAACCCGTATTGCCGAGTGCTGCGGTGTAGTTGCTATCGTTGCCGGCAAAGTTGAATACGCCGGACCACTGTCCTCCGGGTGCCTCACCGTTCTTCAGTCGCTCGTAATAAACGCCAAACTTCAGACTGTGATCGCCTTTCGTGACGGTGAGATTGTTCGCGAACGACGGCTTGATGTAATCGTTTCCGACTTCTCCCCAGCGATCGAGCCAGTTGATATTTGCGACACCATTGGTTGGACCACGAACACCGCCCCAATTGGTAACGCGAGGGATCGTGCCGAGCCGGTTGTTTTGCGGGAAGAGCTGGGGCGCCGTGTAGTTCAGCACCGCTCTTTGCAAACCTTCGATCTCGCCATCACCCGGAATAAAACCTTCCGAGTCGTGACGCATGCCCAAATTGAATTCGTTAACGACGTTGGCGTTGATCACCCTGGTCCAATTCGCGGACCAGCCGTCGTCTTTGTAGAGGTAATGCGAATTGATACCCCAGCGGTTGTTGTCGTTACCCGGCCAGCCGGACGTGCCGGTGCCGAGATTGTCTGAAGTCCACCATTGATACTTCCAATAGATCGTGTCGTTGTTTGTCGGTCTGACGTCGAAGCGCACGACCATGCTTCGCTTCGGCACGTCGGTCGGGCTTTGCGCGACGTAGTTGAAAGCGGCGCCGCCTGATCCGCCAAGGGTGTTGGGGAGCGGAAAGTAGTGGAGCAGCGCGAGCCCGCTCGCGTTGAAGCGTGACACGGGAATGATGTTAAGCCCCAGCGGATTCCCCGGCGTTGCGCGCGAGGGATCGCGGAAACAGCCACTCGTGTCGGCGGCGGTGCAATTGCCAGGCAGCGTAGGATCGCGAACGAAAACTCTCGCGTTCGTGGAATTGATCGATTGTGAAAAGTCACCGGCGCGTTCGAGGGCGGTCGGTACCGTCACGAAGCGCGGATCGTTGGGAGTGATCTGGTGCGGCTTTTCATACGCGAAGAAGAAAAACGCTTTGTCTTTCAACCAGAACTTTCCACCCTCGCCGAATCGCGGGAGCGGCAATGGACCACTGAAGTTGCCGCCGGGATAAAGATGGCGATAAAGCGGTTTGCGCAGACCTTGTTTGTTGTTGAAGAACGGTGTCGCGTTGAGCGACTCGTTACGCAGGAAGTAATAAACGCTGCCTGCATACCGCTGGCCACCGCCCTTCGAAACGATATTGATGATCGCGCCGCCGTTGTTTCCGTACTCCGCGCCGTAGTTGTTACGAAGCACCTTCACCTCAGCAACGGCGTCCTGGTTGATCGTCATGCTCAGCTTGTTTGAGCCGCTGGGTTCGCCGGCGAACAGACCATCGATCGTGGGCACAGTCGAACGTCCGCGTTGACCGGAGATGTTTGGAAGATCGGTGCCGAAACCATCGCCGGCGCCTTCGATGTCGTCGTTGTTTGACGTTCCGGGAAGTAGTCGCAGCAGCGAAGTGATGTCGCGTCCCTTGGTGGAGATCAGGTTGATTTGATCCGCAGTGAGTCGCGCGGTCAGATCGCTGCTTTCACGCTGGATGACCGCGCCTTCACTCATGATGCTCACTGTTTCGCTGACCTGTCCGGGCTGGAGCTTGAGATCTCCGAGCGCGAGGTTTTCGTTGGCGCTCAGGATGATGTTTCGTTGTTCGAAAGCCTGGAATCCCTGCTGCTCGATCTTCAGCGAGTAAGTGCCGGGCTGTAACGCGGCAAAATTAAAGCGGCCTTCACCGTTGGTGGCCGCTGTTCGTGTTTGACCCGTTTTATCGCTGACGAGTGTTACGGTTGCCGACGGTATCATGCCGCCGGTCGAGTCCGCGACGGCACCCGAGATGGATCCCGTGATCGTTTGGGCGGTAGTGGGCACGGCAAAGGCGAGCAAACCGATGGTAATTAGGAGCGTTGAGCAGGTACGCAGCGGGCTGAACATTGGGACTCCTCCTTCGAAGAAATTGTCTCCAGTTGGGACAATTTGAATAAAACGAGACGCACAAAACGAACTCTGTACTTTGTTCTTTGTTCTTTGTTCTTGGTGCTTTGTGCTTGTGTGCTTTGAACCAAGAACAAAGCACAAAGTACAAAGCTCACCTTTAGGTTAAACCCTATCTTGTTCGCGTTTTGTTTGTTGCTGTTCTTCGAGAGCGAATGCTCGTTGCGCCCGCACGATGTGCTCACGCATCGCTTCACGCGCTTCCTCCGGTTTGCGCGCGCGAATCGCGCGGTAAACCTGACGGTGCAGCTCGAGTGCTTCGTTGAAATCGTGCGCTCGTTCGATCGTCTCTCGCCTTCGTTCGTAAAGAACTGTCGAAACCATCTCGACGAGCGTCGCCAAGGTTGGATTGCCGGATGCCGCCGCAACTGCGCGGTGAAACGCGACGTCGTGCACGAGAAATTGCTGCGGCTCCTTCAACGCCGCAAACATCTCCGCGATCTCTTCCGACATCGTTGCCAGTTGTTCGCCGGTGGCACGTTCGGCCGCCAAACCCGCCGCGCCGACCTCCAAAATCGATCGCGTCTCAAACATGTGCTCGAAACTGAAACCGTGGAGCTGGGCGAGCAGACGCAGGGGTTCGCTGTCGAGCGCCGGTGGTCCGTCAACCAAAAACGTACCGGAACCTTGTCGTGAATGCAGAACGCCCATCGAGATGAGCGAACTCAACGCGGCCCGTAACGAAGGACGGCTGATTCCCATTTGTTTTGACAGTTCGCGCTCGGGCGGCAGCCGATCGCCCGGCTTCAGATCTTCGGCTTTAATGAGCTCGTAGACCCGCGAGACCACGTGTTCGGAGGGCTGTCCCGAACGAACTGGTCGAATAATTTTCAATCTGGGCGACTTGAAATTGGTCATAACAATTTGAACGAAGCGCGGGAACTTATAATACCAATAGCGACGCCCGTCAAGCTATTTTCTGAAATAAGTCCGTGGCCGATAGTCAGTTGTCAGTAGCCGGCGTATCGCCACGGACTACTGACCACCGACCACTCACTAACTTGGCTGCCACAAACTCCGGCTGCTGCCCTTTAACGTTTTGTTCATAAACTTCTCGTTCATGATCAGAAACGCGCCGAGCCCGTGAAAGTCGTTTGTGTTTCGTTTGCGCGCGAAGTAGTAGGCCAGATCCGCGACGTTCGTGCCTTCGCAGATTTCGACGATGTTTGTGTCGCCGTTTTCGTCGACCGAAAGTTTGGTCAGCACGCCGGAGTAACCGCGATTCACCATGTCGCGATAATTCTTGTTGACGTAACCGCGGTCGATCGCCATCGCGGCGACGTAGGTATACATGCTCGAGCTTGACGTTTCGTGCCAGTTATTCGGGTTGTCGCCTTTATCGACCACCTGGTACCAGAGACCTGATTTTTTGTCCTGATAGTTGGACCACGCCTTTACGAGTTGGTTCACCTGGGCAATCAGCTGCGGCCGCTTCGGATGGTTCGCCGGCAACAGTTCGAGCACCTCGATCAGCGTCATCCCAAACCAACCCATTGCCCGGCACCAGATCTCGGGCGACACCTTGGTTTCCTTGTTTGACCACGGTGTTTGGCCGCTTTCGTCGTAGGCGTGAAACATGAGTCCGGTCTTCGGATCATTCAGGTGACTGGCATAGATCAGCACCTGTTTAGTGGCCTCATCCGTCGCATATTTGCTGTCGCCAAACAGGTTTCCATACCTCACCAGGAACGGCATCGACATGAACACGCCGTCGCCCCACAACTGCCATTCGCGGCTCTTCGTATTCGCGTGCCAGAAGCCACCGTCCTTCGTGCGCGGGTACGTATTGAATCGTTTGCGAATGCGATCCGCGGCGAGCTTGTATTTCGGTTCGCCGGTTTCCTGGTGGAGGATCAGCAACAGATTGCCGGGCAACATGCTGTCGAGATTTTCAAAAGTAATCTCGCGGACTTGACCCTGCGCGTTCGCACTCCGGACGATGCCTTCAGCATCGACGTGGTAATCGACCCAGTCTTTGATGTACTTGAGATAGCGAGGTTCGCGCGTTCGTTTGTAAACGAGATACTGGCCGTAGAGATAGAGCGACTTTGCGTAACCCCAAGAGCCGAGGTCCTTCGCGGTTGGGTAGCGCTTCATGGTCGATTCAACCATCCCGACAGACCAGTCGGGTTTGCCATTTGCGCTTGCAATTGAACAGAACTGGCTGAGAGCGATTAGCAGGACAAGAATTCTAATGATCATGCTTTTATGCCTTTCCGTGGTTCAATGCTTGTGCTAATTTAGGACGACCGACACAATCACGGATTGATTCAACAAATAAAATGAGCGCGTGCAAATGGTTTTACCAGTCGCCGTTTGAGCGCGTCAAGAAGTTTTCTTGGAGAACTGAGCTATGTCGAAACACGATGCCGGTAGGCGCAAGTTTCTGAAAGGCGTCGGTATCGCGGGCGCAGGCGCGGCGATTACCGATCATTTATGGACGGAAGCTGAAGCTAAAGAACAACAGGCGAAGCCAAACGGCATGTCCCGCGGAGGCAAAGTCGTTCTCAACGTGAACGGCGAAGAACGAACTGTCGAGGTCGAACCGCGCACGACACTGCTGAACGCGATGCGCAATCATCTCGATCCTGCTGTCACCGGACCGAAGCTCGTTTGCGACATGGGGACTTGTGGCGCGTGCACGGTGCTGATCGACGACAAGCCTGTTTACTCGTGTCTCGTGCTCGCAGTCGACGCTGCCAATAAGAAGATCACGACTGCTGAAGGCCTCGGTACTCCGGAAAAACCAAATGCCGTTCAGGCCGCCTTCGTCGAACACGACGCGTTGATGTGCGGCTTCTGCACACCGGGATTCGTGACCACAATCTCGGCCTACCTGAAGAAGAACCCGAACCCGTCACTCGCAGAAGTGAAAGAGGCGTGCAAGGGAAACTTCTGCCGGTGTGGAACCTATCCACGCGTTTTTGAAGCAGCGCTCGCCGCCGCCAAAGGATCGCAGGCGTAAATACAGAGTCGGGAAAGACGTTCATGCCACAACAAGCACAACCATCGCCATCACCAAAGCCGAAAAAGAAGATCCGAGTCCCACGCGTCGTGAACGGCGTCGAGCAAATGGTCGAGATCGAAGTGGACGAGGACTCTGGTCCAGGCTGGGGGCCGAACGACAAGCACACCCTCCTCAACAAGCGCATGACGCGCGTTGATGGTCCATTGAAGGCCGCGGGCGCCGCACGTTACACATACGACCAACGACTGCCCGGAATGCTTTACGGCCGGATTCTTCGTTGCCCGCATGCACACGCGCGCGTGACAAGGGTCGACAGCAACGCGGCTTCTGCAATTCCCGGAGTAAAGGCCATCATCCAGGCGCCGCTCAAGGAACTGCGCTACGCCGGCGCTGCCGTTGCAGCAGTCGCCGCGACCAGTCCCGAAATCGCTGAGGATGCTTTACGCGCACTCAAGGTCACGTACGAAGTGTTGCCGCACGTGGTCCATGCGCCCGACGCCATCAAGCCCGGCGCGCCGAAGGTCATCGAACAGGAAAACAACCTTCAGCAAAAAGCCAAGAACGGCGATCCACAAAAAGCGGAAGCAGCTTTTGCTGGCGCCGACGAAATCGTCGAAGCCGAATACATCTGCGCCCGTGTTCACCACGCCTGTCTCGAAACGCACGGCATGGTGGTCGACTATCGAGGCGGCAACGAAGCTACGATCTACGCTTCGACGCAGGGCACGTTTACGATTCCCGCTGACGCCGCGAAGGAACTCGGTCTGCCGCAAAGCGCGGTGACTGCGAGTGTCGAACACATGGGCGGCGGTTTCGGATCCAAGTTCGGCATCGGCATTGAAGGAATGCTCGCGTGCCGCCTCTCGAAACAGACCAAAGCGCCTGTGAAGTTAATGCTGACGCGTTACGACGAGTTCGTGATGGCGGGTAATCGATCGGGCGCGTGGCAAAAGCTGAAAGCGGGTGTGAAAAAGGACGGCACGATCGTGGCGATGCAGGCACGACAGTATCGTCTTGGCGGCATCGGCCAGGGATCGCAAGCGGGCCAGCCGTACATCTACACGATGGGGGAGGCGTATCGCGAGATTTACGCGTTGCACACCAACGAAGACTCCGCAATCGCGATGCGCGCGCCGGGCCATCCGCAGGCGTCTTTCGCAGCCGAATCACTCGTTGACGAACTCGCTTACAAGATCAAGATGGACCCAGTGGCGTTTCGCAAGAAGAACTTGCGGGATCCCGTTTATCACCGGCAGTTGGACCGCGCCGCACAGGAAATCGGTTGGTCCAGGCGCAATCCGGTAGCGGGTGGGAATCCTGGTCCATTGAAACGCGGCCTGGGTTGCGCCGTCGGGATCTGGGGTGGTGCCGGAAACGATCAATGCAAAGTTGACGTGACAGTCTCGGGCGATGGCGCGGTTCTGGTCGCTGTCGGCACACAGGACCTCGGCACCGGCACCCGTACTTACATGCGTGCGATCGTCGCCGAGGAATTCGGACTCGGTGTCAAAGACGTACAAGAACGCATTGGCAATTCAAAACTCGGCGGCGCCAATCCATCGGGTGGGTCAACCACATCGCCTTCGCTTGCGCCGTCAGTGAAAGACGCCGCAATCAAGACACGCCTTTTGCTGGCACAACGAGTCGCGTCACTCCTTGGCGCTGCGAAACCGGAAGAGATCGTCTTTGCGGATAAGAAAGTGAGTGCCGGTGGACGTTCGGTAACCTGGCAGGAAGCTTGCGCTTCACTTCCCGCGGCCGGGATCACTGGCCACGGCGTGTGGCGTTCGGATCTTTCTTCGCGCGGCGTTCACGGAGTGTGTTTCGCGGAAGTGGAAGTCGACGTCGAAACCGGCCACGTCAAACCGATCAAGATGGTCCACATCCAGGATGGCGGCTTGCCGTTAAACCGGCTCACGTTTGAAAGCCAGATTAACGGGGGCATGATCCAGTCGCTCGGCCAGGCGCTTTGGGAAGGACGCGTGATGGATGCGCAACTTGGCATTCAGCTCAATCCCGGTTTTGGCGATTACAAACTGCCCGGCACGCTCGAGATGCCGGAGATGGTTCCGATCATCGACGACGACGACAAACGCGAAGCAGTAATCGGAATTGCCGAAGGCTGCAACATTCCCTCGCTGGGCGCGCTCGCGAACGCTGTTTTCAATGCAACCGGCGTGCGTGTACGCGAACTGCCGATAACGCCAGACAAAATCCTGATGGGCCTGCTTAGCAACGGATCACTGTCGAGGACACAAGCATGAAATCCTTTGAATGGACCAACCCGGTAACGCTTAACGAAGCAGTGAAGCTGCTTGGCGCGGCCTCGCCGTCAACTGACATCGACGAAGCACCGCGGCCGATTGCAGGCGGTCAGGATCTGCTGACGACGATGAAAGATTACACGTCGCGGCCGGCGCGCATTGTCAATCTTAAAAACATTCCGGGGCTGAATAAGATTTCGCTCAACGCGCGCGGACTAACTATCGGCGCACTCGTGACCCTGACGGAGTTGGAAGAACACGAAGGCGTGCGCAAAAGTTTCCCCGGTCTCGCGGAAGCGGCGCACTCGATCGCCACTCCACAGATCCGCAACCTCGGCACTGTCGGCGGCAATCTTTGTCAGCGACCGCGCTGCTGGTACTTCCGTCTCGAAGAAGTGATCTGTTTGAAGAAAGGCGGATCGGAATGCTACGCCGCGTCAGGTGAGAACAAGTACAACGCGATCATCGCGGGTGGTCCATCGTACATCGTTCACCCTTCGGATCTCGCACCGATGTTGTTAGCGTTGAGTGCGCGTGTCACCTCCGTCGGCGCCACTGGCCGTCGCGTGATTCCACTGGACAAGTTTTTTACGTTGCCAGCCGAGGGCAACATTCGCCGTGAGAACGTCTTGCGGAACAACGAGATCATTACCGAGATCTTTGTGCCTGCGTCACCGTTGGCGACGCGATCGACGTATCTGAAATTCAAGGAGCGGGAATCGCTCGATTTCGCACTCGCGTCCGTGGCGGCAGCCGTGCAGCTCGCGCCGAACAAGACCGTGCGAGCTGCGCGCATCGTCCTCGGCGGCGTGGCGCCGATTCCCTGGCGCGTTCCTGATGCTGAGAAATATCTCGTGGGCAAAGCTTTGAATGCGGAAGTGCTTGCCGAGGCCGGGAAGATCGCGCTCGCCGGAGCAAAGCCGCTCGAAAAAAACGCGTACAAAGTGCCGCTGACGCAAACGCTTGTGCGCCGCGCTGTCGCAAAGGCCGCCGGTGTTTGATTTTGTGTGGGAGAACGATCATGGCAGACGAATCAACCGAAACAACCGTCGAGGCTGTCCCTTTTCAGTCAACCTTTTGCGGTTCGCTGCGTTCTAAGAAGTTTTTCATGCTCGATCGGCTGGCGACGAGCGCTGACGAGTATCTCGACGCCGCGAATCACGTCTGGTGTTGTGAAACTCAGGAAGTAATCGGGCCCGACAACGGGCGCGTGGATCCACACACCTGCGGCCCCGGCCGTGCGTGCTACAGTTCCGCGGTCAAAGGGTTATAATCGTTTTGGATTTATTGGAGGTGAAGCGGAAGATGCGAAAAGGATTATTAACAGCGTTGGCGATGATCGTAGCGGTGAGTGCGCTCGTTTTCAGCTCACAAGCCGAGAACGTGAGCGTGCGTGGCGAGTACGTTGAAGTCAGAACGGCGAGCGTGTTTGCCGGCGCCTGTCACTACAATGGCGAAGTTGTCACCACCGGCCGCGATGCGCTGATGGCCTGGAATGTCACCTCCGGAAAATGGCAGAACGTCGATCTGAGCGGCGTTCGCGCGATGGCAATCGTTAATTCCAAATCCAACCTTTCCGAACCAAACGCGGCACGCCAATCGGAAGTGATCATCGACGCCGCGGCCTCTCGCGAACAGGCCCAGGCGATGTTGAACGCTCTGCAAGAAAAGTATGCGTCTTCGCTCGGCGAGATCGTCGAGGTCCGTAACGCGCCGATTGCTTTCGAACACAAAGATCGCACCTACATAGTGAAAGCCGACGACGCAACGATCAACGTTGAAGCGATGCCCAACGATCTATGCTGCAAGATGCCAAACCTCGTTTGGTACAAACCTCTCGTAGGCCTCGAAAACCGGAAAGTCGGTTACACCATTAACGCCACTTACGGCGGTCGCAAGGTAACCGAACCGTGGAGTCGCTCAGGCGAGAACAGCGCTTTCTACGGCTTGTTCGCTTTGTAACGCTCAGCGCGGTAAATCTCCGACCCCTCGATCTGTTCAAAAACCTTGCGCAGAGGTTTGTAATTTTTCTCGAGAAGAACGATGAACGCCAAAATGGCGACCTGCTATAAGCCGTCCGCTCGTGAGAATTAGGCTGAACCAATCTGAACCAATCGAGGTAATAAATGCGACGTCAATCGCTTGTCATCATCATTTTCATCCTTATAACCACACAGGTCATGGTGGCGCAAACGAAGTTGCCCGATCTCCGCAAGACCGCGTTGAAGTCGGCAACACCGTCCGACGAGATCGTGCGCGTGGACATCAACGGCGACGGCAAACCCGACATCCTCGAACGCTGGTGGAACGGCAAACGCGTGCGCTGGCTGGACGAAAACGGCGACCTGCGGCCGACCGATACTCGCGGAGATCAAGTCGCTGACGTCCTGCAAATTGATAAAAACGGCGACGGCATCTACGACAGTGCACTCGACATCAGCATCAAGTGGGCCGACAACGACGGCGACGGCCGCGCCGATCTTCAGGCGTTCGTCACGCAGGGCCGCGAGTGGTCCAACGGCAAATTCAACGCCGGTGAGTCGCATTGGATGGTCTACATCGACGTCGAAAAAGACGGCGTGCTGGGCTGGCTAGACTGGGAAAAGTACGACTTCGGAAACGACAACTGGGGTTACACTGGAGTCACCGATTGGCTGCCCGATTACAACGGCGACTCCGTTTTTCTGAAAGTGCATCGTCCGCCGCAGTCGCTTCCCGACCCCCGTCTCAACTGGGAAAACCCGTTTGCTTTCTTCGATTTCGACAACGACGGCGCGACCGAGATGGCCATGCGCTGGCTCGATCCGGTTCCCGCGCTGGACAACAAAGGCATGACGAACCTCACTGGCGTCCTCAGTGAAGCGTTCACCACCTTCGATCTCGACAACGATTCCACGCAGGGAAATGAAACCGACTACGACATGTCGTTGCGCGGCGTTGGTGGACCAGGCATACCGTATCGCTCCATGGTCCATAAGTATCCGGCGATGAAGGGCAATCCAAAATTTGACGCCTGCTTTGAATGGAACAACTGGCGGCAGATAGACGAGCTGATGTACATGCCGCACGACAAGAGTTACGACGCGTTTTTTACCGCCGGTTGGACCACGATGTATTTCGTGTTTGACGAAGACGACGACGATCATCGTTGGGAGCGAGTGGAGATGTATTACCCGATGCACGGCTTCGGTGGTCCAAAGGAGATCGATCTCTATTCGACGAGGCGCTGGCGGCGCAGCAACTACGCGGAGCTGGACATGGTCGCGCCGGATCAGCGTCCCGGAATCAATGGTCATCCGCAGGCTGATTCGCTAGGTGACCGCGGGGAGTTTGACGAAGACAATTCAGGTGGCGGGAAGCTTTATGTCGGCGTATTCGATCGCAAACTGCATCTGGCGGGCGCCGAGTGGGGCGCGTGGACCGTCGACAAGAACGCTGAGTATCACGGCGGGAATAAGACGCCTTCGCCTAAACCGATCGCACCGCGGGTCGAAGAAGTTGTTAAGTACACGGACACCGACAAGAACGGTTTTCTCGATACGATCGAATACGACTACGACGGCGATCGCACGATCGACTTGCGTGTTTCGCTACTCGATTACCGCAGCGCTCAGAATCCACATCCGGATGTCGTACCGCTGGTTGATACTCACAAGCAGGGTTGGAAAGGGCTGAATCAACTGTTCACGTCGATCGCGAACCAGTCATTCCAGGAGGCTCTCGTGGTCTATCGTGCGGCGTGGCGGCGAGGATTGACGACGCCGGAGATCGATAAGCTGGCGAATGCGTCGTCGATTGGCGAGCGTCATCGCAATGGGTACTGGATCAAAGAAAAGATATTCCGTGAGATTCGTGGGCGTGTTAAGCAGCATCCGGCACTCGAAAAAGATCTGGTCCGCCTCTACTATCTTGGATTGTTTGATCAGTACGCGAAGCGAATCGCGGACGTGCCGGCACGTTAAGCCCTTGCCACTCTGAGGAACGCTTTTGCAGCGTGTGACAGCGTTGCTCCGCGACGATAGATCAACTGTAAACGCCGTTCGAGTCGCATCTCTTTAACGGTAACGGCCGCGAGCTGTCGGCGTTCAATCTCTATCTGCGCCGTCAGACGCGGTACGAGCGCAACACCCATCTCCTGTTCCACCAACCGCTTGATCGATTCCAGCGTCGGCATTTCCATCGAGATGTTGAGCGGCGTTTTGTACTTCTCGAACGTCTTTACCACGCGCTCGCGATAAGGCGACGGCACGTTGTGCGCGATGAACGACTCTGCTCCCAGTTCGCGCACGGAGACGACTTGCTTCGCCGCGAGGGGATGCGACGGCGATACAATTAACGCCAGCTCATCGCTGATCGCAGGGATGGACGCGACCGCCTGGTCCGCCGGCTTAAACGAAACAACACCTATTTCGACTCCACGGCCTAACACGTCGGAAGCGATCCTGCTCGCCAGACTCCGCTTCACTTCAACCTTGATGTGCGGGTGTCGCGCGCGAAAGACAGTGAGGACCGGCAGCAGGTACATCACGGTGTACTCGTTCGCGCTGAGCGCCAACTTCCCGTGCTGGAGGTCTTTCAGCTCCTTGATCGCGCGGTGCGCGCCCTGCCGCAAGTTCAACATCTGCTCCCCAAAATCAAACAACACGCGACCTGCCGCGGTCAGCGTTCCGTCCTTGGACGAGCGGTCAAACAAGGGCTCGCCAAGCTCCAGTTCTAGCCGCCGAATTGCCTGGCTAACTGCCGGCTGGGTTCTATGAAGCGACTGCGCTGCCCGCGAGAAACTCTGCTCACGAGCGACTGCGATCAGGACTTCGAGTTGGTTTACGTCCATTTCATTTTCCGTTTCTCATTTTCCATTGTTCATTTGTCATTTTTTCAATTGCCACTTCAGCGAGTGTCCGAAAATGAAAAATGACCAACGACAAACGAAAAATGATAAATGACTTCGGGCGGCGTTATGGTATCACAATTCATTATCTTTCTATAAAGATAATAACTTTGACTTTCATCCTTTCGGGCAATAGCATCTGGGCTTCGTTTGCTTCACAGGAGGGAAACCTATGCCGCAAAACCGGATCAGCATCTTCGACACGACCTTGCGTGACGGCGAACAATCGCCGGGCTGCTCGATGGACCTTGACGAGAAGTTACGCATGGCCGAGAAGCTCGAAGAGCTTGGCGTCGACATCATCGAGGCCGGATTTCCGATCGCCTCCGAAGGCGATTTTGCGGCCGTAAAAGCTGTGGCTGCCCGTTGCCGCGGGGTCAAAGTCGCAGCCCTCTGCCGTACAGCTGACCAGGACGTGGCGCGCGCCGCCGAAGCTTTGGCTAATGCAGCGTCTCCCCGAATTCATACCTTCTGCGCCACGTCCGATATTCATCTCGAACATAAACTAAAGAAATCGCGCGCTGAAGTGATCGAGATGACTCGCCGCGCTGTGGCACAGGCGCGCAACTACGCCGATGACGTCGAGTTTTCCGCGGAAGACGCGACGCGCAGCGACGTCGATTACCTGTGTGAAGTTTTGGAAACGGCGGTCGAAGCTGGAGCGTCGGTGCTGAATGTGCCTGACACCGTCGGCTACACCACGCCGACTGAGTTCAAACATCTCGTCGAGCAGGTGCAGACACGCGTTGTGCGAGACCGCGACGTGATCATCAGTGTTCACTGTCACAACGATCTGGGGCTGGCGGTGGCAAACAGCCTGGCTGCGATCGAGGCAGGCGCACGGCAGGTTGAATGCACCATCAACGGCATCGGTGAGCGCGCCGGAAACGCGTCGCTCGAAGAGATTGTGATGGCGCTGCACGTGCGCGCCGATCGACTGCCGTTTGAGACAGGCATCGTGACGCATCAGCTCTTTCCAGCGAGCCAGCTGCTATCGAGCATCGTCGGATTTCAAGTGCAACCAAACAAGGCAATTGTTGGCCGCAACGCTTTTGCTCATGAGGCGGGCATTCATCAACACGGCGTCATCAACAATCCGCTGTGTTACGAGATCATGACACCCGAATCTGTCGGTGTACCCGCGAACTCGCTCGTACTCGGCAAACATTCCGGGAGGCATGCGCTGTCGCTGCGCTACATGGAACTCGGTTATCACATCGGCGGTAACGATCTCGACGCGGCGTACAGCAGATTTACTGAACTCGCCGATCGCAAGAAGCGAATCTACGATCAGGATCTGATTTCGTTGCTCAACGCGACGGTGAGCGCAGCAGCTTGAGGGTAAAGATGAGAATAAGGGTGACGATTCTTCCGGGTGATGGAATTGGACCAGAAGTGACGGCTGAAGCAGTGCGGGTGCTGCTAACTGTCGCTGGGATTCACGGATACAAGTTTGAATTCGCCGAGCATGCGATTGGCGGCGTAGCGATTCGCGAGTTTGGATCGCCGCTGCCGCCCGCGACGCTCGACGCGTGTCTCGCAAGTGATGCGGTGTTGCTCGGAGCCGTAGGCGCGCCCGAGTACGATCGACTTCCTGCAAACCAGCGGCCCGAAGCGGGCCTGCTGCTCTTGCGACGCGCGCTCGGTGGTTATGCGAACCTGCGACCGGCAATCTCGTATGCGTCGATCGAAGACTGTTCACCATTGCGCAGCGAAGTCGTTCGTGGCGCGGACATTTTATTTGTACGAGAACTACTCGGCGGTCTCTATTTTGGAGAACCGAGAGGCTTTACCAGCACGAATGGGACGACGATCGCCAGCAACACGATGCAGTATTCGGTCGAAGAGATCGAGCGTGTTGCACGCGTCGCTTTCGAAGCTGCACAGAAACGCCGCGGCAAAGTAACATCAGTTGACAAAGCAAACGTGCTGGAGACGTCGCAACTGTGGCGACAGACCGTCACGCGCATCGCTGAAGATTATCCGGAAGTTACGCTCAATCACCTGTACGTCGACGCTTGCGCGATGCATTTGATCACGAACCCGCGCTCATTTGACGTGGTGCTAACTGAAAATCTGTTTGGCGATATCCTGACGGACGAAGCAGCCGTGATTACCGGTTCACTCGGAATGCTGGCGTCGGCAACAGTCGGCGGCGAGGTTGGACTTTACGAGCCGGTCCATGGATCCGCGCCTGACATCGCGGGACGCGGTGTGGCGAATCCATGCGGCGCAATCGCGTCGGCTGCGATGCTGCTGCGGCATTCGGCGGGTCTCGAGCGCGATGCCGGCGACATCGAATCGGCAATCGAGCATGTGCTCGACGCAGGATACCGCACGGCCGACATCGCAACGGGTGGTCACGTCTCACGCACCGCTGAGATCGGTGAATTGATCTGCGAAGCAGTAACAGAGATCGCCGACATGCGTTACGCTTATCACGCCGTATAAGAGTGCTTTGTTCTTGGGTGCTTTGTACTTTGTTCGCTGGCGAATGGAGCTGCATAATCTTTAACGGTAAATTACGGAACAAAGAACTAAGCACTAAGCACAAAGCACAAAGGCGATGAGTCAAACTCTTCTGGACAAACTCTGGGATGCGCACGTAGTCCGCGCTGCGGACGGCGAGCCGACGCTGATCTACATCGATCTGCACCTGATTCACGAAGTCACATCACCGCAGGCGTTTGATGGTCTACGCCAGGCCGAACGCAGCGTGCGCCGGCCGGATCTGACGTTCGGCACAGTGGACCACAACGTTCCCACCACCGATCGCAGTCTTCCGATCGCTGACGCAACTGCCGCAAAACAAGTCGATGCGCTGCGCCGGAACTGCCGTGAGTTTGGCATTCAATTGTTCGACATTCACTCGCCCGAACAGGGGATCGTTCACGTCATTGGACCAGAGCTTGGTTTGACGCAACCCGGAATGACAATCGTCTGTGGCGACAGTCATACCAGCACGCACGGCGCGTTCGGCGCACTCGCTTTCGGCATTGGGACGAGCGAAGTCGAGCACGTGCTGGCGACGCAATGCTTGCCGCAGAACAAACCACGAGCGATGAAAGTTGAAACGCACGGACGTCTGCCGGAAGGCGTCACCGCGAAAGACCTGGCGCTCGGAATCATCGGGCAGATCGGAACGGACGGCGCGACAGGTTACGCGATCGAATACGCCGGTGAAGCAGTGCGCGCGCTGACGATGGAAGGCCGGATGACGTTGTGCAACATGAGTATCGAAGCGGGCGCACGAGCGGGAATGATTGCACCTGATGAAACGACGTTTGCCTACTTGAAGGGACGCAGGTTTGCGCCATCAAGTAAGGCATGGGACCAGGCGGTCAATTACTGGCGGACACTGAACAGCGATGACGGTGCTGTTTTCAATCGCATCGTTAAGATTGACGCCGCGAAGTTGGAACCCTTCGTCACCTGGGGGACGAGCCCGGGGATGGTGGCACCGGTGACGAGTTACGTGCCCGATCCCGCTGACGCGCGAAGTGCAACCGATCGACAGGCAGCGGAGCGCGCTCTCGAGTACATGGCGCTCACGCCGCGTACGAGTATTCAAGAGATCGCAATCGATCGCGCGTTCATCGGCTCGTGCACGAACGCGCGTATCGAAGATCTGCGAGCGGCTGCTCGGGTGGTGAAAGGTTATCGGATAAACGCGTCGGTTAGCGCGATGGTGGTCCCCGGATCGCAGGAAATTAAAAGAGCTGCCGAGCGCGAAGGTCTCGATCAAATCTTCAGCGAAGCGGGTTTCGAATGGCGCGAGGCAGGATGTTCGATGTGTCTGGGAATGAACGCCGACATACTGCAACCAGGAGAACGTTGCGCGTCGACGAGCAATCGAAACTTCGAAGGCCGGCAGGGACGCGGTGGACGCACGCACCTCGTGAGTCCGATGATGGCCGCCGCGGCCGCGATCAAGGGCCATTTCACCGACGTCAGAAACTGGGAATTTAGATCTTAGTGCTTTGTTCTTAGTGCTTTGTTCGCTGTTCGAAAAGGAAACAAAGTGCTAAGTACAAAGTACAAAGAACAATGAAACCTTTTCGTCAACACACAGGTTTGGTAGCGCCACTCGATCGTGCGAACGTCGATACAGATCAAATCATTCCGAAGCAGTTTCTGAAGCGGATTGAGCGAACCGGCTTCGGCGAGTTTCTTTTTTACGACTGGCGTTACACGGCTGACGGAGTTCCCAAACCCTTTTTTGTGCTGAACGAGCCGCGCTATCAGGGCGCGTCGATTCTGATCGCCGACAAAAACTTCGGTTGCGGGTCGTCGCGCGAGCACGCTCCGTGGGCGCTTGGCGAATATGGGTTTCGTGTGATCATCGCGCCGTCATTCGCCGACATCTTCGCCAACAACTGCTTCAAAAACGGCATGCTGCCGATCACTTTGAGTAACGGTCAGGTGCGGACGATGATGCGTCATGCGCAAGAGGAGATCGGTTACAAGTTGACGGTGGATCTCGAACGGCTGACGATCGAAGACACGAAGGGGTTATCGATTCCGTTCGCAATCGGCGAGTTTCAACGTTATTGCCTGCTGGAAGGTCTCGACGATATCGGTCTGACACTGCGTCACGAGGACGCGATCAAAACTTATGAAGCGACGCACGCAAGCCGGTGGTGCGCGGCGCGCTAGTCAGTGGTGAATTTGTAAATCGTCGTTTCGTTGAAAGTCTGACCTGCCCGCAACACTGTCGAAGGAAAGTTAGGCTGGTTTGGCGAATCAGGGAAGTGCTGAGTCTCCAGACACAACGCCGCGTACTTTTCGTAAGCAACGCCGCCCTTCCCAATCAGACTTCCATCGAGAAAGTTTCCTGAATAGACCTGCATGCCTGGTTGTGTCGTAAACACCTCCATCACACGACCCGAGACGGGTTCACGTAATCGCGCTACCCACCTTAGCGAGCCATCCTGACCCCTTAACGAGAACGTGTGATCGTAACCCTGGCTGTAGCTAATCTCCGGGATGAGCTGGTCCAGCCGCGACCCGATCGCCCGGCCGGTCCTGAAGTCCATCGGCGTGCCTTCAACCAGGTGAATTTCACCGAATGGAACCAGGTCGTCTCTCACAGGAATGTAACTCTCGGAATACAACGTCAACTCGTGGTCCAGAATCGTTCCATGGCCCGCGAGATTGAAGTACGAATGATTAGTGAGATTGATGATCGTGTCTTTGTCGGTGGTCGCTTGGTACTCAATCCGCAGTTCGTTTTCGTCGCTTAACGAGTAATCGACAGCGACATTCAAGTTTCCCGGATAGTTCTCTTCGCCGTCCTGGCTGAAATACTCGAGATGCAGACCAGCCGGAGTCTCCGAAGCATTCCAGACGCGCTTGTCGAAACCTTTCGGCCCACCGTGTAGATGGTTCTCGCCGTTGTTTTGCGCGAGCTGGTACTGGACTCCGTCGAGGGAAAACCTCCCGCGATCTATGCGGTTAGCAAAACGGCCAATGAGCCCACCAAGGTAGCGCGGGTTCCTTACGTAGTCGTCGAGCGTGTCGTAACCCAGCACGACGTCGCCGAAAACGCCGTTTCGATCCGGCGCTAGGATCGACGTGATTGCGCCGCCATAGTTCGTGATCGACACCTCGACGCCATAATTGTTCCTGAGGGTATAAAGGTAGACCTCTTCGCCGTTGGGACCAGTGCCGAAAACTTTTTTCGTGACAGTCACTTCTTTAGCGCACTAAACACGCGATTGGCTTCCTCGAGCGTCTCGATCGATCCGACATCGAACCACAGACCCGGCACGCGCCAGGTGTAAAACGAAGTGCGTGGGTATAACCACTGGACCAAGCGTCCCGGCTGATCGGGATTATTCCCTTCGGCGATGTACTGGTAAATCAGCGGCAACGCCGACTGCGGATAAAAGTAAAGCGCGATGCCGGTCAACGTACTTCTTGGCTGCGCGGGTTTCTCTTCAAAGAAAAGGATGCGGCCTTCTTCGTCAATGTCGATCGCGTTGTATTTCTTGATCGCTTCGAGATCGCCGACGTCGTAAACGCCCGTCACGGGGGCGTTTTTGCGTAAACAATAATCGCCAAACTCTTGCAGGTCGTCGCTGAAAAGATTGTCACCGCCGACGACGATGATGTCATCATCAATCGCATGTTTCGTCATGACGAGGTGCATGTCGCCGATGGCGCCGAGTTTGTTCGAATCGTCAGTGCTGCCGTCGTTGACGATGGTGAAACCAAACTTGAGATTGGTACGGCTGTAGCTCGCGGCCCAGTCTTCGAAGTGAGTTACAAACTTTGCGTTCGTTACGATGTAGGCGTGATCGATGGCGTCGATGGTCTTGACGTTGTCGATGACCCATTCCAGCATCGGCTTGCCTGCAACCGGCAAGAGCGGCTTGGGTTGATTAAGCGTCAACGGATAAAGACGTGTTGCATAACCCGCGGCGAGAATGATTAGTTTCATGATGTGATCTGTTCTGCCCCCTTCGAAGCCTCGCAGACGTAGATCTCGGGCTTCAAACTTGTAATTTGCTCGTATCCCTCGGCAACTGTGCGCTGGAAGCGGTCAACATGATCGGCATCGACGAGATTAATCGTGCAACCACCGAAGCCGCCGCCCGTCATTCTTGTACCGTACACGCCTTCAACACCCACTGCCAGTTCAACCATCAAATCCAGCTCGCGGGAGCTCACTTCGTAGTCGTCGCGCAAGCTTACGTGCGACTCGGCCATCATCTCACCAAAGCGATGCAGATCGTCTTGTTCGAGCGCTTCCGCGGCGGCGAGCACGCGCGCATTCTCCGTGATCACGTGCAGGCACCGGCGATAGATCACCTCCGGCAGATCGCGTCCGTATTGTTCGAGATCACTGAGCGTGACGTCGCGCAATGTCTTCACGTGAGGCAAAAACCTGGCGAGATATTTGGCTCCTGCTTCACACTCTGCCCGGCGCTCGTTGTAAGCGCCCGAGGCAAGCGCGTGTTTGACCATTGTGTTGCAAACGACGAGTCGAACAGTCTCCGGAACAGGCAACAGCTTGTAATCGAGTGAACGACAATCGAGCATCAACGCCTTTCGCTCCTCACCAAACAGAGCGACAAACTGGTCCATGATGCCGACGCGCGCGCCAACAAACTCGTTTTCAGCTCTCTGACAAAGCAGCGCAAGCTCCTTGCGATCGATCGCGTGATCGGAATGGGCTGCCAGCGCACACGCAGTGGACACTTCGACCGCAGCCGACGAACTAAGTCCCGAGCCCATCGGTACGTCGCTTTTAATTTCAAGCTGTGCACCGCGCAAACGATAACCTGCTCGTTCCAGCGTCAGCGCCACGCCCACGGGATAGTCGCTCCAGTGGCTGCGTGCCTTCAGCGTCGCATCATCGAGATCGACAACGATCTCGTCTTCGAAGTTATCGGAGCGAATCTTGAGTTTGCGATCTTCGCGCGGCGTGACGGAGGTGTACGCGGAAACATTGATCGCCGCAGGCATCACGAAACCCGCGTTGTAGTCGGTGTGCTCGCCGATAAGATTGACGCGCCCTGGCGCGCGAAAGGTGATCAAATCCCCTGCCCCCACACGGGCTCTAAAGCGCTGATGCGATTACCTTGGCCAATCGCTCGCTTTCGCGCCTCGCAGCCGCCCGCGTTTCCTCTTTTGGTGCTTGTTCAGCATGATACAGGGGATGGTAGGTAATAACGACTTTGCCGGTGCGCGGAAAGCGCCAGCCGCGCGGCCAGATGCGGTTTCCGCCTTTGATCGTCACAGGCAGTATCGGCACGTTTGCTTCTAAAGCGAGACGCACCGCGCCGCCCTTGAATCGTTCGAGCGCGCCTTCAGACGTCGCGCGGCCGCCTTCAGGAAATATCACGACAGCGCCGCCCGATCGCAACCACTGGAGCGAGCGTCTGATCGGGGCAGGATCGGCACCTTCGAGCGCGAGCGGCCATGCGCCGAACCACGTCAGGGCTGGGCCAACGACGGGCCAACGAAAGGCCGCGCTCCAGGCGAGGTAACGTGTCGGACGTTTTATCTGCAACGAAATCCAAAATGGATCGAGATAGGTTTGATGGTTGGCGGCAACGATCAAGCCGCCGTGCTTAGGTATGTTTTCGACGCCGCGAAACTCAATCTTCCAAAGGACGCGACTCACCCCACCGACCACGGGCCTAATCATGTCCAGCGCCCACTGCGGAAACATCTGCTGCCCATTGGCCGGCCGCGCAGTTGAAGATGTACCGTTGCTATTCACGCGCTCTGTTCATTTTCCATTTTCCATTTTCCATTTTCCATTTCTCGTTTCTCGTTTCTCGTTTCTCGTTTCTCGTTTCTCGTTTTCAAAATGACTAATGAGAAATGGTAAATGACCATTGGAAAATGACTCGGACTTATCTTACAACGGCCATTCCTTATCGATGAATTCGACGTGAATTCGCGTGATGCCGTCGGGGCCGATGTGCTGGGAGCGAATGGCGGCGTGGAGCGTGACTCTGTATTGCTCGCTTGTCAAACGAATGAAGCGTCCCTGGTCGAGATTTAGTGTCGTAAAAACGGATGCGCCGTTTGCGCTGATGTCTTCGGAAACAGTGTGTTCAGTTTGAACTACTTTGCCGTTTTCGTCGAACAGATCGACTCTCAAATCGACCGCAATCTTATGACGTGTCTCGCTTATGCGATCCTTTGAAGGAACATGTTCAGTCAAATCTTCAGGCGCAGGCAATGTCTCAGTCGCGGTGTTGGCCACATCGTAACGTTTCCACGGCTCCGTATCGTAGCTCGCAGGCGGTCGTTTGCCGATAAAGGCGACACCGAGGTTAAACACGATTTCGTCCCCGGTGCTCTCACTTCTCAGATATCTGACGATGGCCCAAACTCGGTACTGCTCCTCGACATGATCGAACACGCGCAACTGCCGCGGCATTGGGATCGTCATGTGCAACAATCGACCTTTTTCAGCGGCCGCCGGAGCGTGAACCCGGCGCCAAACGGCGTCACATTCACCAATCGAGTCATCTCGGTCCACTCGAAATCCGGCGTCTCTCGGACGCGCACCCGGACTGGTAAATGGAGCGCGAGCCGCTCGCGAATTCGCTTCCAGTTTCTCTCTTCAGTCATGGGCGCTTATTGAGGTCGCCACGAGACCAAAAGCTATTGATTTTATTAGAGTTTTCGCCAATTTCGCAGTTGCCAACAACCCCCGAAAAAGGCTAAAATGTCGGGCACTTGAATGCTGAAGTTCCGCCTCGTTTTCTGTTCGAAAAGAACCGCCAACCCGAAGCTAAGTATCTCTTCAGTGGGACCAAACTGCGTGCGGGCGGATTGTACTTGAAAGGCTAGTAGATGGAAACAACTTCTGAGCGCAATCATATAAAACATCGAAGACGAGATGCGGCGTTCGTATCTCGACTACGCCATGTCCGTGATCATCGGCCGAGCGCTGCCTGACGTGCGCGATGGTCTTAAACCGGTACACCGGCGGGTGCTGTGGGCCATGCACGAGCTCGGCAACCAGTACAACAAAGCGTACAAAAAGAGCGCGCGCATCGTAGGCGATGTTATCGGTAAGTATCACCCGCACGGTGACATGCCCGTCTACGACACGATCGTGCGCCTGGCGCAGGATTTTTCGATGCGTTATCCGCTCATCGATGGTCAGGGAAACTTCGGCTCGATCGACGGCGATGCTGCGGCCGCGATGCGTTACACGGAAGTTCGCATGGCGCGTCTCGCCAATGAAATCCTCGCGGACATCGAAAAAGAAACAGTTGCGTTTCAACCGAATTACGACGAATCGCTCAGCGAACCGATGGTTCTGCCGACGCGCGTCCCCAACCTGCTGATCAACGGTTCCGACGGCATCGCGGTCGGCATGGCGACGAAAATCCCGCCGCACAATCTTACTGAGATCGTCGACGCGACGATCGCGCTGCTGAAAGATCCGGAGTTGACCGTTCACGATCTGACGAAGATCGTCACGGGTCCTGATTTCCCAACCGGTGGATTCATCTACGGTCGCGAGGAAATCAAAAAAGCCTACATCGAAGGTCGCGGCATTTTGCAGTTGCGCGCTCGCGCGGGCATCGATCGCATCGGACGTGGCGCGCAGGAGCGCGACGCGGTCGTCATTACTGAGATACCTTTCCAGGTCAACAAGGCGCGCCTGCTCGAGCGCATCGCCGAGTTGGTTAACGAAAAGAAGATTGACGGCATCTCCGATCTGCGCGACGAATCGGATCGCACGGGAATGCGCATCGTCGCCGAGCTCAAACGCGACGCAGTGCCGCAGGTGGTGCTTAACAAGCTCTACAAACTGACGCCGATGCAGTCGTCGTTTGGCGTGATCAACCTCGCGATCGTCAACGGCCAACCGCGCGTGCTGAACCTCAAGGAGATGCTCGAAGCATTCATCGAGTTTCGTCGTGAGGTGGTACGCAAACGCACCGAGTACGAACTGCGAAAAGCACGCGCACGAGCGCACATTCTCGAAGGGCTTACGAAAGCGATCGACGCGCTCGACTACATCGTCACCCTCATTCGCAATTCGCGTTCAGTTGACGAAGCTCGCTTGTGGCTGCAAGCGCAGTTGAAGACCACTAGCGAGATTAAAACGTGGAAAGGTATTCCGTCAGACGTTCAATTCAAGACCTACATGACGCGGCTGACGAAGACGATGGAAGGTCTGGCCTTCTCCGAGATCCAGGCGCAGGCGATTCTCGATCTCCAATTGCGACGCTTGTCGGCGCTCGAACGCCAGAAGATCATCGAAGAGTATGAAGGCATTATTAAATTGATCGCCGAACTCGAAGAGATCCTCGGGAACGAGCGCTCGTTGCGTCGCGTCATCACGAAGGAACTCGAAGACGTCAAGAAGGATTTCGGCGACGAGCGTCGTACGGAGATCGTCGACGAAGGCGTCGAGCTTTCGATTGAAGATCTAATAGCCGACGAGGACGTGGCGATCACCGTTACGAATAGTGGTTACATCAAGCGAACCCCGATCACGACTTACTCGCGACAGGGTCGCGGCGGGAAGGGTCGCTTTGGCGCTGCCGCGAAGAACGGCGACTTCGTCGAACATCTGTTTATCGCGTCGACACACGCGTACCTGATGATCTTCACGGACGACGGCATGGTCTACAAGTTGAAAGTCCATGAAGTGCCCGACGCTGCGGCATCAGCGCGGGGGAAGGCGGTCGTGAATCTCATTAACATTCCGTCGGATCGCCGGCTCGCGGGTGTTGTGCCGGTGCGTGAGTTTGCCGAAGGACGTTACGTCGCGATGGTTACGCGCAAGGGCGTGATCAAGAAGACTTCGCTGGCCGACTTCCAGAACATTCGCACCAACGGGATCATCGCGATCAATATCGACGAGGGCGATTGTCTACTCGACGTCATACTGACAGACGGCACGAAGCGCATGTTCATCGCCACTCATAACGGTTACGCGATTCGTTTCGACGAGAAGAACGTTCGTCCGATGGGGCGAGCGACCCGCGGGGTGCGCGGGATCGACTTGCGTGGCGACGATTTCGTCGTTTCAGTTTGTGCTGTGTCGGCGGAAGACACGGAACGGATGCTGTCGGTCTCCGAACAGGGCTACGGCAAGCAAACACCGATTACCACTTACCGGTTCACGTCGCGCGGCGGCAAGGGCGTGATTAACATGAAGACGACCGAGAAAACCGGCAAGGTTGTCGCTGTGTTTCCGGTTGATGACGAGTCGGAGATCATGATCATCACGCAGCAGGGCAAGTTGATCCGGCTCGAAGCGTCTGAGATTCGCAAGACCGGTCGCAGCGCGCAGGGTGTGCGACTGATCAAGACCGACGCCGGGGATAAAGTAACGAGCGCATCGCTTGTTGAAGCTGCGGCTGAGGAAGAAATCGAGCCGGCGTAAACCACGGATTTAATAAAATCCGTGTTCCTATCGATCTAAACCTTTAACGGTCAGCGGTTCCGGTTCGGGTTCGCGGGAGCCCCGGGCGGAATCGCCGGCCGTAACGTGCGGTGGCGGGTTCGCCACTAACACTTCCAGCGCTGAGTCGATCACCTCAGAGATATTCGAGACGAAAACGATCTGAAGTTCGTTCTTCACGTCTTCGGGAATATCGTCAACGTCAGCTTCGTTACGCGACGGCAACAAGATACGCCGGATCCCGGCGCGATGCGCCGCGAGCACCTTCTCTTTCACGCCTCCGATCGGAAACACAAGTCCCGATAACGTGATCTCCCCCGTCATCGCCGTATCAGGCCGCACGCGTCTCCCAGTGTACAGCGACGCCAACGCCGATGTGATCGTCACTCCGGCGCTTGGTCCATCCTTCGGTATCGCACCAGCCGGCACGTGCAAGTGCACGCCAAACTCCTTGAAGATCTCCGACTCGATGCCAAACTCCGCCGCATGCGACCACAGATACGACTGCGCCGCGCGCGCAGACTCCTGCATCACTTCGCCAAGCTGCCCCGTGATCGTCAACCCGCGACCTCCCGGAAGCAGCGTCGCTTCGATAAACAAAACTTCACCGCCCATCTCGGTCCACGCCATTCCAGTCGCGACACCCGCAGGCAACTCCTTGCGCGCCTGTTCCGGATAGAAACGCGGCGGCCCCAGATACTCGCGAATGTCTGACTCCGTGACAACAACACTCTCCGCCTGCGCCTGCGCGATCCTTAGCGCCACTTTCCGCGCCACGCTGCCAATGTTTCGTTCGAGCTGTCGCACACCAGCCTCACGCGTGTAACGCGACGCAATTAACTCGACCGCCTCGTCGTCGATCTTCAACTGCGCCTGGTTCAGTCCGTTATCAGTCGTCTGTCGAGGAATCAGGTAACGCTTCGCGATCTCGAGTTTTTCGCGATCGCTGTAACCATGAAGCCCGATGACTTCCATGCGATCGCGCAGCGGGGGCGGGATTGGGCCAAGCTGGTTCGCCGTGGCAATAAAGAAAATGCGCGACAGATCAAACGGCAAATCGAGATAGTGATCGCGGAACGTGTTGTTCTGTTGCGGGTCGAGAATCTCAAGCAACGCCGCCGCCGGATCGCCGCGATAGTCGTTGCCGAGCTTGTCGATCTCGTCCAGCATCAGCACCGGATTGTTCACACCCGCACGGCGGATCGACTGAATGATCCGGCCCGGCATCGCGCCGATGTACGTACGTCGATGACCGCGCAGTTCCGCCTCGTCGCGGACGCCGCCCAACGACATTCGTTCAAACTGCCTTCCCAGCGCGCGTGCAATCGATCGGCCCAGCGACGTCTTGCCCACTCCCGGTGGTCCAACAAACAACAGGATCGGGCTCTTCGTATCGGGCCGGAGTTTGATGACCGCGAGAAACTCGAGGATTCGTTCTTTTACGTCTTCAAGTCCGTAATGATCTTCGTCGAGAATGCGACGCGCTTCTTCGAGATCGAGCTTGTCTTCCGACGACTTCAACCACGGCAACTCCAAAATAAACTCGAGGTACGTGCGGATGACGTGATAGTCAGGCGCGGCCGGCGGGAGTCGTTCAAGCCGCTTCAATTCACGCTCCGCTTCAGTTCGCACTTCTTCCGGTAATTCGACTTTCTCCAGCCGTTCACGCAGCAACTCCGCCTCGGCGGCTTCGCCTGTCTCGTCCTCGCCGAGTTCCTTCTGAATCGCGCGCATCTGCTGGCGCAGGACGTAATCGCGCTGCGCCTTGTCCATCTCGGTTTGCGCTTCCGTCGCGATTTTCGAACGCAGTTGCAGGATCTCCAGTTCGCGCCCTAGATTGTTGTGGGCCAATCGCAACAACTCGTCAGCCGTATTTGCTTCGAGCATCTTCTGCTCTTCTTCGACGCCGAGGTTCAGGATCGAACCAAGGAAATACGCGAGCCGTACCGGATCGACCGAACTCAACACCGCAATCCGAACTTCAGCAGGCACGTTCGGCAACAGCGCCAGTGCTTCCTGGATCATCTGCTGCACATTTCGCTTCGCTGCTTCGACCTGTTCCGGATCGACGGTGCGCGGCTCCGGCAGAACTTCGACTACTGCGCGCAGATGTGGATCTTCCTGCTTCCATTCAACCACTCGGATGCGTTCGGTTCCCTGGACCAAAATGCGCATCGCGTCGGGCAGTCGCTCCATCCGCTTGACCATCACGAGGGTGCCGACGTCGTAAAGATCAGAAGACTTCGCATCGGTGTCGTCCGAACGATCGGGCCGCACGGTGAGACATCCCAACAACTTCTCCGGCGTTGCGAGCGCCCCTTCAACTCCCGAGACCGAACGCGGCCGCCCGACACCAAGCGGCACTACCGTCTCCGGAAACATCGTCAGGTTTTGCAGGGCCAGCACCGGGACCTCAAACTTCTGTCCAGTCGCGACGGCGGAAAATCTCGCTTCGTTCTGTTGCGCTGGTTCTTCAGCGGAGGTGTCTGCCGGGGGCGGCGATGCAGTTTCAGCAGGATCGGCCATGATATTAAACCTATGAATTACGTACGTACGTTGATAATTAAAAAACCGTCTCGATAATCTTGTCTAACCGCAGCTCCCTCGATCGGCGAAGGAAACTCGATCGTCTTCTCGAAACGGCTGTAAGTAATTTCCATCTGATGAAAAACAAAACCTTCTCGATAATGCGTGTCGCGACGGCAGCCGCGAATGCTCAAGAGGCTGCCGCGTATCTCGATCTGTAGTTCGTCAGAACAAATGCCGGCCAGATCCACTTTAACCACCCAGCCGTCGCTTGCTCGATAGACGTCCGCCGCCGGGTTCCACAACCGGCCAGACGGGCTTACTCGCCGATCGAGGATCGGAGAAACGTCACGATTTGAATTTCGCATGGCGAAAGAATAAGTGAACAAAACAAATCCGTCCAATCCGTGTTGCACGCACAGATTGGACGGACTTGCGCGTTAACCGAAAATGCGGTTCCAAAACGATGTGCCCTTCGAGATGTCCTCGAGAGCATCTGAAAGTTCGTGATCCTCGCGAGTCTCGACCGCGACGTCGGCCATCGAGATCATTCCTACGAGGTAACCGTTCTCGTTGCAAACTGGAATACGGCGGACTTGCTTGTCGCCCATCTTGCGAATTACGTCTACGACGCGATCGTTTGGATGAGCGGTGTGAATGTCCACCGTCATGATATCTTCAGCGCGGACCTGCGTGCAGTCCTTGCCTTCGGAGATCGCACGAATGACGATGTCGCGGTCGGTGATTAGACCGAGAAGTTTTCCGCGCGAGTAATTACGGCCGTCGTACTTGCGTTCGACGCCTTCAGTCCGGCCGTTACCCGGCGTCACGTCGTACTCAACCACCGGGATCACTCCCGTGTCCTCTTGTTTCATCATCAGCGCGACTTCGGTGGTCGGCGTATCGCGTGTCGCGATTGCCAGGTCACGTGTCATGATGTCGCGGCAGCGTAGTCGCGAACGTTCTGACGTGCGCCCAGAACTCTGCCCAGGACCTGGATAGTCACGATCACGCCAACGGCCGGTCGAAAGATCGCCACGCACGTCGTACAACGAACTGCGGCGGCCTTCGTCGCCAAAGCGTCCGCGCTGTTCGCTGTAACGTGGTTCGTTGTGTTCGTACTCGGCACGTTCGCCAAAGCGGCCACGGTTGTAGTCAGGCCGCCAGTCCTGTTCGATGCGATTGCGGGAACTGTAGGGTTCGTCGAACGCGCCCATTGAGTCGCGTCTCATCCGCTCTTCGCGTCGATAATAGTCCCTCTCATCATCGAGTTCGTTTCTGTATCTAGCCATTGCATTCCTCCCTGGAATTGATTAGTTCGGATCCGATTACTCATTCAACTTCAACAATCAAAAGCACCCGCGAAGTTATGTCGAGGGAACCAACTTCGATCGGTGTGGCAACGCTGTCGCGCTTCACCATGAACGCTTCAGCTTGATAGACGGGTTGCGGGGGTCTCACAAAGCCTTCCTCCTGAACTTCCACGATGCGCGTGACTTTACGTCCGAGCGCACTGGCGACAACTTCCGCTTTGCTCATCGCTTCGCGAGTGGCTTCCGTCAACGCGCGGTCCCGCGCCGGGCGGTCCTGTCGCAGCGTGAACGCGATGCCGGAAATGTCGTTTGCGCCGGCTTGCGTTGCAGCGTCGATCACTGGTCCAACTTTCTTTAGGTCGCTCAACGTCACGGTGACGGTGTTGCGCGCTTCGTAACCGGTGATCGTCGGGGGCTGATTCTCGCGATACACGCGCATTGGCTGAACGCTGTAGCCGCTTGTTTTAATTTCGCCTCCGGCGCCAGAAGCCGCTTTTAAAGCCTTCACGAGCGTGTCAGTCTTGGCAGCGTTGTCCTGTTGCGCGTCGATGGCGCGACGTCCCTGGGTCACGACTGAAATCGTCAGGATCGCAGTGTCGGGTTGAGCCTGGACCGTTGCGTTACCGTTTACGGTTATGCGCGTGCCGCGCCCGGCATCGGTTTGAATGGGGGTTGTCGTTTGCGCGTGCAGAACTGTCGCCGCGCAGAGAAGCAATGTCATCGTTAGGGTGGTTGCAAATAGTCGTTTCATAGTTTTTCCTCTCCCGTTTCTTTGTATCTTACGGCTGGGAGAATTGGCCGCGAACCTAAAGAACGCAGTGTCCGGAAAAACTTGCTGGGCAACCATTTGGCCGCGAGCCGTTTTCGGCGCGGTTCGTAGCTGCATAAAACGTGTTTTGTTACCATCCATGCGATGCAATCATTCAATACTAAACCTGACGACAAAGTGACGCCTGTCGCCGCTGAACGGAAAGTCTTAGTCGGCGCAATCAATGACCTTCGGTCAGGTGAGTGCGCCAGATTAGAACTCCCCGATGGCGACGAGTTAGCCGTTTTTAATGTAAATGGCGAATACTATGCCACCAGCAATTTCTGTCCACATCGAGGTGCGCCGTTGTCGGAAGGTGTGTTGTGTGGGCATGTGATCGAGTGTGGTCTACATGGATGGCAGTTTGACGTGCGCACAGGCGAGTGCCTGACGGTGACAGAAACGATCAAAACCTATTCGTTGAAGGTTGAAAACGATGTTATTAGCGTGGAGTATTAGTTAGTTTTGTGCTTGGTACTTTGTGCTTTGTTCGTGTGGCGCATGGGGTCGCTGGATGTCAATCAGAGTTCTCAGTTAGGCAAACAAAGTACAAAGCACAACTGACCACGGACAACTGACCACTGACTAACCGTCGTTGCCGATTGCTTCAACCGGACAACAACTCATCGCTTCCTCACACAACTGTCGTTCTTCCTCGGTCTGTGGTTGTTTGAAGACAAACGAGTAGTTCTCTTCGTCACACCGCATGAAGTTGTCGGGTGCAGTATCGCGGCAAACGTCGCAATCGATGCAGGAAGAGTCTACGTAAAAAGCACCGCAGACGTTTTCCTTCACTTTGTCGTTTCGATCGGGCACAGCAAATCCGCGGCGATAATCCTTAACTAGGGGTGAGTCATCTCCTCGGGATTGACCTTCGCGTCAAACTCTTCCCCGGTAAGATACCCGAGCTCGATAGCTGACTCGCGCAAACTGATCTTCTTCTTGTGCGCGTTCTTTGCAACCTGGGCGGCTTTGTCGTAACCGATGTGAGGGTTCAAGGCGGTAACCAGCATCAGCGATTGCTTCACATGTTCATCGATCTGCTCACGGTTGATCTCGATGCCGTCGATGCAAAACTCGATGAAACTACGCGTCGCGTCGCGAAGCAACCTGACCGAGTGAAGAAAATTGTGAATCATCAGTGGTTTGAAAACGTTCAACTCGAAATTTCCTTGCGATCCGCCGAAGCTCGTCGCGAGGTCGTTGGCGAAGACCTGCACGGCAACCATCGTCAACGCTTCACTCTGCGTCGGATTTACTTTGCCGGGCATGATCGACGAACCGGGTTCATTTTCCGGTAGTACCAACTCGCCGAGACCGCAACGTGGTCCAGACGCGAGCCAGCGAACGTCGTTTGCGATCTTCATTAACGACGCCGCCAACGTCTTCAACGCACCGCTCGCAAACACAAGCTCGTCGTGCGCGGATAAAGCGGCAAACTTGTTGGCGTGTGATTTAAACGGCAGTCCGGTTAGCTGTGCGATCTTCGCGGCGGCGCGTTCGCCGAACTCGGGATGGGAGTTCAAACCAGTACCGACGGCGGTGCCGCCAATCGCGAGATCGAGCAGTCCCGGCAGTGAGAGTTTCAGACGTTCGATGTCGCGCGCGACGAGGTTGGCCCAGCCACCGAACTCTTGATCGACTGTTAACGGCGTCGCATCCTGCAAATGTGTGCGACCGATCTTCACCACGCCGGCGAATTCTTTGGCCTTTGCGTCGATCGCCTCGTGCAGGTGTTCGATCTGCGGGACCAGCTCGTTCAACTGTTCGGCGGCGGCAATGTACATCGCAGTTGGAAACGTGTCGTTAGACGACTGCGACATGTTGACGTCGTCGTTTGGATGGATCGGCTTTTTGCTCCCCATGACGCCGCCGACAATCTCGATTGCGCGATTCGAGATCACTTCGTTGGCGTTCATGTTAGTTTGCGTGCCGCTGCCCGTTTGCCATATGCGTAGCGGGAAATGATCGTCGAGTTTTCCTTCGATCACCTCTTCGGCCGACTGAATGATTAGCTTCGCTTTATCGGACGGAAGCTTTCCGAGTTCTTCATTCACCTGCGCGGCGGCTTTCTTGAGAATTCCAAAAGCGCGGATCAACTCGCGCGGCATGCGGTCGTCGCCGATGTCGAAATGATGAAGTGAACGTTGGGTTTGCGCACCCCAGTAGCGGTCGCTCTCGACCTCAATAGCGCCCATCGAATCGGTTTCAGTTCGTGTTTTAGCGGATTGTTCAGGGGATTGTTGAGCCATCGTCGCTTTGATCTTCGCGCAGGAAGCGCCGATTGGCAAGTAGTGATTCGCCGGATCCCGATCTGAACGGCGCTTGAACGGAAGTGGGCTATGTATTACAGTGCGGACGTTTTCAGATCCCCTTTCGGTTAGTTAGCTTCCCCCAATAGCCAAAATGTCCAATGTCCACCCCGACAACGCCGAATTGTCGGCCTTACATCAACGCGCCCTTATCCTCGTTGTCGAACGAAACCCGGTCGTACAGCGCCTCGAACGCTACTTTCTCGAACAGGCGGGTTACACGGTCGAGTTCGCATCTGATGGCCAGTTTGCCCTGGAGCGGGCGCGGGAGTTGCGCCCAAAGATCGTCGTCACCGAAATCATGGTGCCGGTGGTCGACGGGCTTAGCCTTTGCCGCATCCTCAAGTCAGAACCAGCTACCGCGCACGCGCGAGTCCTCATCTTCAGCCATCTGCACGCCGAAGATCGTGCCCGCGAAGTTGGCGCCGATGCATTTCTATTGAAACCTTTCAGCGAACAGCTGCTAATCGAAACTGTCAAAAAACTGATCGCTTCGGCAACTGCCAAACCAAACGCCAGTAAGGAAAGTTCAAATGACTGACCGCATTGCAACCGGTTGTGTCGGGCTCGACGAGATTCTCCATGGCGGCATTCCGTCCAACACCATCACCGTCCTGATGGGTGCACCCGGCACCGGCAAAACGATCATGGCGGAAAGCCTCGCTTTCTGTAACGCGACTGATGAGAAACCGGCTCTCTACTTAACCACCCTTTCGGAACCGCTCGAAAAGTTCATCTTCCACGGGCAACGCTACAACTTTTTTGATCCAACAAGGGTTGGCAAGTCCGTCATTTATGAAGACCTCGGAATCAGCGTGCGCAATGCGGGAGTCGAAAAGCTTGCTGAGATCGTCACCGACTTGATCGGCAGATACAAGCCGGCATTCCTTTTCATCGACTCGTTTAAAGCATTGAACGAGCTGATAGATTCGGCTAACAAACGACGCACCCTCATTTACGATCTGGCGAGCGTCCTGACGGCCTACGATTGCACGTCATTCCTGATCGGCGAGTATTCGGAGGCGATGACAACTGATCTACCCGAGTTTGCGATTGCCGACGTCGTTCTGAACCTGATGAAGTATTCGACAAATGTTCGCGAGCAGCGTTTTCTCAGGGTTGAAAAGCTTCGCGGATCAGCCTCAAGTCCCGGCCTGCACGCCTTTTCGATAAGCGAAGAGGGCATCCAAATGTACCCGCGGCTGCTGAGCCCGCGCGTTGCTCCGACCTACGAGCCAAAAATCGAGCGCGTTAACTCAGGCATTGTAGGTCTGGATGAATTGATTGAGCAGGGTTTCTGGCGCGGCAGTTCGACATTAATCGCCGGACCGAGCGGCTCGGGAAAAACGATAATGGCGCTCCACTTCATCAGGGAAGGGGCGCTTCGCCAGGAGCCGGGCCTTTATGTGGGTTTCCAGGAGAATTCCTCGCAGATGGCACGGATTATGCTCAATCTGGGCTGGAACGCAACGGAATTACTCGGAAACGGTAAGTTCGAGCTCATGTACCAGTCGCCGGTGGAGATGCAACTGGACAGCGTTGCGGCCGAAGTATTCCAACGAGTTCGCACGGGGAAGTTCAGGCGAATTGTGATCGACGCCCTTGGCGACCTCCAGCGCTGTAGTATGGACAGGCAGCGCTTTGCGGACTTTATGTATGCACTGACGCAGTGGTTTGCGGTCGAAAACGTTACGTGCATGATGACGATAGAGATGCGCGAGCTGTTTGAAGTACACCACATTAGCGACCAGCAAATCTCAAATATGAGCGATAACCTGGTCCTGCTCGGTTTCACGCCTGGCACTGAGATGAAACGGACGATTCGAATTATCAAGACGCGGGGCAGCAGCCACGATAACCGGCAGCACGAACTGGAGATAAACGATAAAGGCGTTGTTGTTAAAAGGTGATTGCCCAGACGAGCCAGCAGGGTCAGCGCAAGAAGGACCCATACAAGCGACTAGCCGAAATCAATCGGGCTATCACCACATCTCTGGATTTCGACCGGGTCCTAAATCTCATCGTGGAAAACGCAGCGCAGTTAGTCGATGCCAGCGCCTGCATGCTCCTGCTCGCAGATTCCGAACACCGGATGCGGATCCATGCTTCGCGTGGCATCGACAGTAATCTCGCCGCGTCTTTTTCAGGTGCCATCGAAGAAGACCTAATCAAGAGCCTGCAAGACCTGATTCCACCATCAGCCGCGGGGCCGATGATTTCTGTTCCAATCATCGCCAAACAAGCCTTAAACGGTCTGCTCGTGATTTCGCGCGAAGGCGCATTGAGCGAAGAGGAAGAGTGGCAACTCTCTGCCCTCGCAGATCAGGCAGCGATCGCGTTACGCAATGCGCGGCTTTACGAAATGGAGCTCGCGGAAGCAAACCGCGAACGCGACGCCACGATGGAAGCATTGCAAGCTTCAAACGCTCGCACCACTCGGATCCTTGAAAGCATCACCGATCTGTTTTACCAGTTAGATCTCGAATGGCGCTTCACGAATGTAAACCGGCAAACAGAACTTCGTTTAGGCGTGCCCCGCGACCAAATGATCGGACGCGTATTCTGGGAAGTGTTTCCACATGCGGTAGACAGCATGCTCTACCAACGTTTCCACCAGGCCATGGAAACAATGGAGCCGGCGCACTTCGAAGTGCCTTTGGGCATCATTCCCGGCGCGTGGTTTGAAGCGCATGCGTATCCATCAAGATCCGGACTCACTGTCTATCTGCGCGAGATCACGGAGCGCAAACGCGCGGAGAGAACGAGTCGTTTGCTCGCGTCGATCGTTGAATCCTCTGACGACGCGATTATCAGCAAGGATTTGAACGGCATCGTCAGCAGTTGGAACCGTGGCGCAGAGCGTGTTTTTGGCTACAAGGCGGACGAAGTAATCGGCAAGTCAATCACCATTCTCATTCCCGACGAGCTATACGACGAGGAGGAGGCGATTCTTAACCGCATTCGTTCCGGCCGTTCCGTTGATCACTACGAAACCGTTCGCCAGCGTAAAGACGGCACATTAATCAATATTTCGCTCACTATCTCGCCCATCAGAGATGAAAGCGGCAGGGTCATCGGCGCTTCGAAAATCGCACGCGACATCACGGACGAAAAACGTGCCCTCGAAGAAAAAGCACGATTACTGGAACGCGAGCAGGTAGCGCGCGAAGAAGCAGAGACTGCCAATCGCTTGAAAGACGAGTTTCTTGCGACGCTGTCACACGAACTGCGGAATCCGTTGAACGTTGTCATCGGATACTCGGAGATCCTGCGGCGCAGCGACGACGTAAACAGCCAATTCGTTAATCGCGCCGCGGAAGTTATCCGTCGCAACGCGCTCGCTCAGTCGCAACTCGTTTCCGACCTACTCGATCTCTCGCGGCTTCAGATGGGCAAGCTAGCCATTAACCAGCAGCCGGTTTCACTGTTGACGATCCTCACTGATGCTCTGGAGACAGTAAAAGCCGAAGTGCATGCCAAACAAATCACAATAAAACTCAACGCCAGCCAGGATCCGTTCATGGTTGACGGCGATCCTGTGCGGTTGGGACAGATCGCCTGGAACCTGTTAAACAACGCGGTCAAATTCACTGGTCCAGGCGGCGCGATCACGATCTCATTGGAACATCAAGGCACCGGTGCGGAGATCGTCGTCGAAGACACCGGTCAGGGAATCGCGCCTGAGTTTCTGCCATGCGTATTTGAGATCTTCAGACAAGGCGACGCGAGCAGCTCGCGACGGCAAGGTGGTCTCGGCATTGGTCTCGCGCTGGTGAAACAGTTGGCCGAGTTGCACGGTGGCATGGTGCGTGCCGAATCAGAAGGCGTTGGGCGCGGTGCAAAGTTCAGCGTTTGGATGCCGCTGCGTGACGTTGAAGCGACGACGCCGGCAAGTACAAGCAACGTCGCAACCGGTGAGCTTGAAGGAACGTGCATTCTCGTCGTCGACGACTCGGACGAGACCACAATGATGCTGGCCAAGTTGTTGGAAATGGACGGCGCCGAAGTTCACACCGCACATGGAGGCGTGGAAGCGCTCGCGCTTGCCGAAAAGTCGAAGTTTGATCTGATTATCTCCGATATCTCGATGCCGGAGATGGACGGATATCAACTGCTACAGGAGTTGCGGCGGTTGCCGATGATGGCGAACGTACCTGCATTGGCATTGACGGGTTTCGGTCGAGTATCGGATGTTGATCGCGCACATCGCGTAGGGTTCAGCAAACATTTCACTAAACCGTTGGACATCGACAAGTTACTCGTTACCGTGCGAGAACTGACGCGCCATAACGGCACGAAGATTGCTCCTCAATCGAGTTAGGGAGGGTTTAAACATGGGTATACCGAATAAGGACGAAATTGAAGGCAAATTCGATCAGGCTAAAGGCAAAACTAAAGAGGCAGTAGGCAGAGCCGTCGACGACGAGGAACTCGAAGCCGAAGGCAAAGCCGATCACGCCAAGGGAGAAGTGTCTGAAGGTTTCGGCAAAGCGCGCCGCAAGGTCGGCGAGGCGATTGAGGATATTGGCGACTCTATCGGACACTAACAACAACGGATGACACGGGTCGCGAGATCCGTGTCACCCATATTTCTTTATTCCGCACGAACGTTTTCCGCACCCAGTTCACCGAGCAGTTCTTCCAAACGATCGACCTCTTCGTCGGAACGAGCTTCGACACCAATCAGGATTCCGCCGGTGCGTATTCCCGCTTCGTAAACTTTCGCGCGATATTCCGGAATACCTGCGCCAATCAACGCGCCAATTAGGCCGCCCGTCGCGCCACCGGCGCCAGCGCCGGCAAGTGCGGCCGCAATCGGACCAGCAATGACGAGATTGATACCAGGCAGGAACAGCGTGGTTCCTACTGCCGCGATCGCTGCGATGACCGCACCTACTGCGCCGCCAGCCGCGGCTCCGATTCCCAATCCATCCGCCGCGTGCGAGCGCGTTTGCAGCGCAAACTCCTTGCTCCGCGTCGCGTCAGACATCAGAACGCTGATATCGTCGCGGGTAAAACCGCGTTTCATAACGGCGTCAACTGCCGCTTCGGCTGCTACTTTGCTTTTAAATAGTCCTGTTACTAACGTTGCCTTCTCTTTAGCCATACAATCCTCCCCAAACAAGCAGTCTTCGGTTCTCTATCAAAGATGGCAACCGTTGTGCCGATGGCGGGTTTTAAGTAAATTAAAACACTAAAGCACTTCCGCTGTTTCGCTTTCGTACGCTATTCAAATTGAAGATTCTTCAGATTAGTTCAGCGGCATCCTTCGGCGGCGGTGAGCGTTACGTTGCGGATCTCACAAACTCGCTCGTCTCGCGCAGTCATGATCTTTACGCCGTTGTACGCCCCCACTCGCCGTTGATCGGTCACCTCAAACTCGATCCCGCGCAAGTCAAAACGCTGCCGATGCGCAATTCACTCGACGTTCCGAGCGCGCATGAGTTGGCGAGGTTCGTAGCGCGAAACGGGATCGAAGTTGTGCATGCACACCTCGCGCGAGATTACTCGCTCGCTGCTTATGCTGCGCGGCGTAACCGGCAAACGAAGTTCGTAGTCACGCGGCACGTGTTGTTTCAACTCAGCCGCCTTCATCGTCACACACTCGCGCGTGCGCATCGTGTGATTGCCGTGTCGAACGCAGTAGCGCGTGAGCTTCGTTCGCAACGCATCATCTCGGAGAGTCAACTGGCGGTGGTGACTAACGGCGTCGACGTCGATCGTTTCAACGTCGATTTCGATCGTGTTCAGTTTTTGCAGAGTCTGGGACTACCGGCTGATGGTCCCTTGGTGGGAAGTATCGGCGAGTTACGCACGCTGAAGCGGCATGACGATTTCATCCGCGCGGCCGGGTTAGTCGCTAAAGAATTTCCTGATGCACATTTCGTACTCGCGGGGTTGGACACTTCCTTATCGCATGAAGTCCACCGTCATCTCGAACGACTCGTTCTCGAAAGCGGTTTGAAGGATCGGTTTCATTTTCTCGGTTGGGTTGAAGACGCGGAGAAACTGTTAAGCGCGATCGACGTGTTTGTGTCTGCGTCGGAGACTGAATCG
>Ga0209486_10000077_pt1 | contig 50085 bp, 35 predicted proteins | sample NCCompost_FD_187518 | JGI IMG/M metagenome (GOLD analysis project Ga0209486, IMG submission 187518) | Agricultural soil microbial communities from Utah to study Nitrogen management - NC Compost (SPAdes) (version 2) | ecosystem: Environmental > Terrestrial > Soil > Agricultural land | place...
ACCAATGACGACGATCGCGATCGAACGCCGTTCCTCAGCGCCCGGACCAGTGCCAAGCGCAAGCGGCAACATACCTGCAACGAGCGCGAGGGTCGTCATCAGAATCGGACGCAAACGATCGCGATTGCCCTGCATGATTGCTTCGTGACGTTCCATGCCTTTCGCGCGCAGGTTGTTCATGTGATCGATCTGAAGAATCGCGTTCTTCTTCACCACGCCAAACAAGACGAGCACACCAAGCGCGGAATAGAGATTCAGCGTGTCTCCCGTTCCCCACAACGACAGCAACGCGAACGGCACCGAAAGCGGCAAGCTCAACAGGATCGTCAGCGGGTGCACGGTGCTCTCGAACTGTGAAGCGAGAATCATGTACATAAAAATCACTGACAGGATGAACGCCCAGATAAACTCGGTGAACGTCTTCTCGAGTTCGCGTGCGCGACCGGAAACGGTGGTCGTGTAAGCGATCGGCAGATTCATCTCACCGACGGCGCCACGCAATGCCTGGATGCGATCTGCAAGCGCGTAACCGGGCGCAACCGAAGCGCGCACGGAAACCTGTCGTTCGCGATCGAGTCGATCGATTCGCGACGGGCTCGTGTCGCGTGTGATCTTCACGAAGTTATCGAGCCGCACGAGTCCGGCACCGCCTCCAGGTCCACCTCGTGAAGAAGGAACCCAGAGTCGACTGATTGTACCCGCGTCGCTTCTATCCTGTTCGGTGAGACGCAATTGCACGTCATAGTCTTCGTTGATCTGTTCGTCTCTAAAACGCGAGGCCTCTTCTTCACCACCAACCATCAGGCGCAGGCTCGTTGCGATATCGGAAGTATCGACGCCGAGATCCGCAGCGCGCTCGCGATCGATGCGGACGCGCAGCTCCGGCTTGTTGAGTTTTAAAGTCGTGTCGGCATCGACAATGCCGCCAAGGTTTTCAGAGCGCTCCACCAGTTCGTCGGCGTATCCAGCGAGGGTCACGATGTCAGGACCACGAAAGACGAAATCGATGTCAGAACGACCGCCGGTACCGAAATTGAACGAGCGTCCGTTGCGAACACTCGTGCGCATCGGCGCGTACTTCCGCAGCCGCCGCCGGGCCTCCTGCATCACGTCCTGTTGCGTGTAGTTTCCGCGAAATGCGTTGAGCGGATTTCCCCTCTTGGTCTCGCGCCAAAACTTGCTGAACGACAACGTGCGTTCCTCGTGTGGCTTGATGCGCACGTACGCGTCGCCCTGGTTCACGCCGCCGAGGAACCCGCCGCCCGCTGACGACATCACCATCTCCACACCGGGCGTGTCGAGCAGGTCTCTCTCGATCGCGCTCATCGTTTCGTTCATTACCGCGAGGTTCGTGCCTTCAGGACCATTCACGCCGATTTCAAACTCCGCCTCGTCGACGTTGGTCGGAATGAACTCTTGTTTTACTGCGCGATAAAGCGGAATGCTCGTTAGGACCACCCCGAGTGCAAGCAAGGCGACCGCCATACGGTGCCGCATTGCAAACGCCAGCAACCACGAGTAAGACGAATCGATGTAACGATAGAAGCCACGGCGTGAAGACGGAGCATCATGACCGCCCTTCGCGTCGCTGACGCGAATCAACCGCGAGCTCATCATCGGCGTCAGCGTGAACGAGACCAGCAAGCTCACCATGATCGCGACGGCCGCGGTGATGCCAAACTGGTAAAGGAACCGACCCGATATCGATGACATGAACGACACGGGCAGGAAGATCACGACCAGCGAAAGAGTGGTAGCCAGAACGGCCAGACCAATGTCTTTCGTCGCTTCACGCGCCGCCTCTTTTGCTTCGATTCGCTTCTCTTCAATGAAGCGAAAGATGTTCTCCAGTACGACAATCGCGTCGTCGATCACCACGCCGACCATCAGCACGAGCGCCAGCATCGTGACGCTGTTGAGCGTGAAGTCGAGTGCCTTCATCATGCCGAATGTCGAAATGACCGAGCACGGGATCGCGACTGCGGCGATCAAAGTCGAACGCCACGAGCGCATGAAAACCAGCACAACCAGACTGGCGAGAATACTCCCGAGAACCAGGTGAATCTGGATCTCGTGCAGCGCGGCTTCGATGTAACGCGACTGATCGCGAATGATTTCGAGCTTGACGTCATTCGGTAGTTGAGAACTAACGCGCGGCAGCGCTTCTTTCAGACCGTGAATGACTTCGACTGTGTTCGCACCTGATTGCCGGCGAATGTCGAGCGAGACGGTGGGGACGCCGTTGAGTCGTGAAAACGAGCGCTGCTCTTTCGTGCCGTCTTCAACGCGGCCCAAGTCGCGGAGTCTGACAGGCGCACCGTTTACATTCGCGATGACGAGATCGGCAAACTGTCGTGGGTCCGTGAATCTTCCGAGGGTGCGGAGCGTTAGTTCCTCTTTTCCGGTGTTTACATTTCCACCGGGCACGTCGGTGTTCTGACGTTCGAGCGCCTGCCGAATAGAAGAGATTGAAATTTGATAAGCGGCCAGGCGGTCGGCGTCGATCCAAACATTGATAGCCCGATCAAGACCACCGACAACGCGCACTTCACCGACTCCGCCAATGCGTTCGAGCATTGGTCGAGCAGTTTTGTCTGCGAGTTCGGTGAGTTCTCGTATTGATCGATCGCCGGTGAGTGCGATGGTTAGGACCGGCGTACTGTCGTTGTCGAATTTCTGAACAACTGGTGGAGTGGAATCTTCGGGAAGACGACGGCCCAGAGTATTAACGCGATCGCGGACGTCCTGGGCGGCGGATTCGAGATCGCGATCGAGGTTGAAAGTCGCGATCACCATCGAAGTGCCCTGCCCGGAAACAGAGCGCAGCTCGCTGATGCCGTCTACAGTGTTGATTACTTCTTCAACTTGCTGAGTGATTAACGATTCGACTTCCTCGGGCGCGCCGCCAGGAAGTCCGATGCGAACATTAACTGTAGGAAGATCGACAGCCGGAAAACGATCGACTCCGAGTCTGAAGAAACCAGCCGCGCCCACAACCACCAGCGACAACACGATCATCGTCGCGAAGACAGGTCGGCGAATACATATTTCAGCTAGTTTCTGCATTTAAGGATTTGTCCGTGGTCAGTGGTCAGTAGTCCGTGGTACTTGCCGGTTAATGCTATTGCCACTGACGACTGACCACTGACAACTGACCATCATTCGACTACTTCGACAGCCTGTCCCGATTGGAGGTTGCCCGGATCGACGATCACTTTCTCACCAACACTAATTCCAGCAACGATCTCCGTAAATTCCGCATTTCGCCGTCCGGTAGTGATCGGTTTTTCGAGCGCTTTGCCATTTTGAACGACAATCACTTTCTCGATTCCCGCGAACGTAATAATCGCACTGTTTGGAACTGTGACGGCCATCTTCGCATCGTTCGTCACGATCTCAGCGTGCGCAAAAGATCCCGGCCGGAGTTTTCCATTATTCCGAACGTCCGCTTCAACCATCAGCATACGATTTTGTTCGGCAATCACCGGACTCAGGCGCATGATCTTGCCGACGTAAACAATGGGGTCGCCCTCGACGGTGACACGAACGTCCTGACCGGTGCGAATCGTCTGCGATTCACGTTCAGGTACTTGCGCGCGCAGCCGTAAAGGATCCATACGAACGATGTTGACGACGGGAGCGCCCGCTGCGAGAAACTCACCAACGCTCGTTATCTTCTCCTGAACGATGCCGTCAATCGGCGCAACGATGTTGGTGTCTTTTAATTGCTGTCGCGCGAGCGCGAGCTCGGATCTCCGCTGGGCCAACACGCCTTGGCGGTTGCGGATCTCTTCGTAGGCGTCCTGGTATCGACCTTCGGCGACTTTGTATACCGAAGTGGCGGAGTCGAATTCAGCTTTGGCGATGATGCCCTGCTCGACCAGCCGCGCCGCGCGATCGCGATTGAACCGCGCTTCGTCGAGCACGGCGCGCGCCTGTCGTACTGTCGCTGTCTGTTCCGGATCGACGCGGTCGTCGGTGCCTTCCGGCGTTAGCCCCAATCGCGCACGCGCCTGGGCCAACGAAGCCTCTGCCTGTTGCACCCGTAGCCGGTAATCTTCGGAATCGACATTCGCGATGACTTGTCCACGCGAAACAACCGAGCCGAGGTCAACTGAAATCACGCGCACGCGACCCGGAACTTTTACGCTAACTGTTGTCTGATCGTAGGCCGCGAGTGTGCCGGTGGCGGTGACTGTTTCGCCAAAAGGAGTTTCCGCGACGGCGGTAGTTCTGACTTGCCGGGCAGCAGCTTGTCCTGGACCGCCCGATCCCTGACCCTGACGCTGTTGCGCCTGATAGTCGCTCTTGCATGAAGTGAAAAAGAAAGCCGCCAGCAAGAGCGGCACAGCCAGAAGGTAAATCTTGGTCCGAAACATTCGGCAGCAGTTTATCACGCAGGCGAGCCAAACTTAGAGCTCGTCGATCCAACTTTACATTACTTTACATTTCTAATCTGGAGCTCAGAAGCCGCGCCGGATCAAGTACGACATTTTGATAAAAATCGTCCTGGAATTGCGGCGAAAGCCTGGCACGATGCTCCGCGTAAATGGATGAGGACTGTCGTAATTCAGATCGTCGTTGTAACCGGCGTAGAAGGCGGTGCCGGGGCTCGGTGTCCAGCCAAACAGAGCCTGTGAACGCAAGCGAGAGTTGAGGGTGTTGTAGTCGAGGATCACTCTTGCGAACGTTGCTTTGGTGAACTGGTACGTTCCTCGCAGCGTCATGATGTGCACTTTGAAAGCGTAGCGATCGGTGTCGTAGCGCTTAAGTTTCTGGCTATTGAGGCTGAACTGTGTACGCAGCTCGTTTGTCGGTTGATAAGTGATGTTCGCGTTCAACTGAAGCAGGTTTCCACGTCCCGGATCGAGTGGAGCTGATGCGGTGCAAACCGCCGGGCGATTTTCGTCCAACGGGTCACACTGTCCCGCCGCTTCGGCCGCAGCTTTCCGAGCCGCCAAGTCGAGCGCAAATGGACTGACGCGCGGATACCTGCTGCTGCCGCTGCCAAAGTCGAGATCCATGTGACCCCAGCGATGTGTGACTTGGGCGTTCAATTGAATCGTCTTGCTAAAATTCGAACCGCCATAGAACGAGAGGTGCTGCTTGCTTGACGAACGTTCGTTGCTTGGTCCAAAGAACGTGCACGCCGGACGTCGTTGATCTTTAGGCAGGTGAAAATCCTGGCCACCCGGATCGCAGGGTTTTACTTCTCGCGTCGCGCCAAACTCGCGATCGAACACCCGCTCGTAACCTGGTTCCCACCACATCCCGACCCAACTGTTGCGCGGCAACTGTAGCTCGACCAGACTCTCCTTTTCCCAGGTGTACATCTGAGCCTGCCAGTTGTACTGGATGTGCGCGAGCGTGTGATAGTGGAACGAGATGATCTTCTTCTTCGGATTCGGATCGGAGTTGTAGCGGATGAAGCCGTAGTTGAAGTTTGAATTTGTGCGCTGAATGAAACCAACGTCCGCGCGATAGTCCTGAGTAAATCCTTCGGCGTAGAACTCATAACCCCAGTTTCGACCGGAGACATTGTAGTTTCCGATGTAGCCGAAACCGTTGCCGGTTCGATAGCGGTTGACGCCGTCGTCGGGATCGAAGAAGAAGTTTCTTGACGTAGTGCCGAGTACCTGAACGCCAACCGTCGTTTGTTTGTCGAGACGGAAGCGACCGTCCAAGCCGAACGTCTGATTGTGTTTCTCGATGAAGTTGTAACTCGTCGCGATCATTCCGATCGAGTTTTCTTTACCGACGTCGCGTTTCAGACGCAGCACACCGATGTATGCGTTCTTATCGACAAACCGTTCGGCGTTACAAACTTCGCTCGGCTTGAGCGCGCGCCGTTCGATACAGGATATTAAAGAGCCACGCTCGTCGGCGCTCAAGTTCCCTGGTCCATTATCGCTGGCGGCCATGATCCCGAAAGTGTTGCGTCCGATTTTCCCGGTCGTTTTCACGGCGATATCGGGATCTACTATCGAGCGCGTATGGACCGCAGTGATCGGCGTTCGAAAGATCTCGATACCTTCGAGAAAGAACGGGCGTTTCTCTGAAAAGAAGATCGGAAAACGCTGGTTGGCGGTCACGACGAGCTGATCCGCTTCGACCTGCGCGAAGTCAGGATTGATCGCGAGATCGACGGTGATGGCGGAACTCGGAATGAACTTCGCCGTTAATCCGGGATCAAGTCCAACAGGTTCATGGACGAGGCGTCCGGGATCTCCAGTCGCTGGTATAGGCGGAAAAGAACCGACGAAGCGCGTGTTCTGCGAGACCGTCAAACTCGGAATCAGTTCGATCGTGCGTTCGACCGAAATCCCTTCGAGTCCTGTCAGATGTCCCGCCTGACTCATATTGCTGCTGATACTGCGCGAGAACGGCATCCACGAATCGAGTTCGTTCTCGAAACGTTTGATACGACGGAAGAAGTGCGCGCCCCACAACTTGCCTTTGCCGGCTTCGAAGCGGAGCGATTTGAACGGGATTGCTACCTCGACGGTGAAGCCAGTTTCGTGGATGATTCCTTTCGACTCCATCAGCAAGTCGACGCTGAAGTCTTCACCATCGCCTTCCGTCAGAATGCCGTCGGCCTGAATGCCCAGCGGATTGAAGAAAGCTTCAAAAGCCTTTCGCTTGTCGTTGAAAGTGTCGAGAAAGAAACCGACGTAATCGTCCTGAAAAATATTGTCGCGTTTGGCGACTGTTGAGCGGATCTTGTCGGGTTCGTCGGTGGCCTTGAACGCGATGTAAAGAAACTTCGCATCGAAACCGAGTAATACTTCGGTTGGTTTCGAAGGAGGTGTGTTGTCGCCTGGTTGAATCTGGTAGAAATCTTTCAGGACCACTGCTTTCTGCCAGACGTCTTCGTTGAGCTTGCCGTCGATGACCGGTGGCGTTTCGAATTTCGGCACTACCACCGGCTGCGACTTCTCGGGAGGTAAAACGAAACTGCCTTTAGCGGCAGCGGACGGCGCGGGAGCTGGACTGGAAGTGGGAGTTGCGGACGCGGCCGGTGCGGGAGTAGACGCGGCCACCGCGTTTGGTTTTACGGTTGTCTGCGCGCTAACGCCGATGGCGCAGGCTACGGCCATCAGAAAGCAGACGCAGAAAGAGACTATTTTCATTAGCGCGAACGATACAAACTTGGGGGATCTGTGTTCCCGAGTGATTAGGAACTCAGATCAATTACGCGGGCGAAGAAGAATCTTACCGTCTCCTGTGCGGAGAACGAAGATCTGCCCGCCGTTGCCAATCTTCCATCTCTTTAGACGAGGGGAACGGGTGATATCTTCCGACACGCTGAAACCCTCATTGCTGATCTCATCGGGCAGGTTGGTTTCGATCGTGAAGCTGGAGCCGGCCGGCACGGTCAACGAAATCTCGCCGTCACCGGTTCTTGCTGAAAGGGCCTTGAAAATACCGTCGAGCGCAATTGCGCCATCGCCAGTGCGAGCGTCTACCTGGCCATCAAACTTCGAAATCTGAATTGTGCCGTCGCCGGTGTTGACATGAAGCAGGCCGCCACTGTTTGAAACTGCGATCGCACCGTCGCCGGATCGAAGCGTAATCTCTCCGGAAACGCCATCGAGCGAAACGGAGCCGTCACCAGACGACACGTGCACGGTCGTTTGACGCGGCACGAATACCTCAAAAGCGACACTTGCGTGACGCTGGTGTTCATTCCGAGCAGTGATGCTGACCATCGGGCCGTGTTGTTCGGTAATGATATCGAGCTGCTTGAGCGCTTCGTCATTCTCTGCGCGCGACGTTGCTTTGTATTGGACTTCCGATTTGTCCCAACCACGCACGATCACTTCACCGTCAAATGTGTTGATGCTCACACGCGGTGAGCCGCTAACTTGAAAAGACTTCGTCTCCTGTGCCTGCGCAGTCAATCGTCCGTAACCGCCCTGACCTGCACCTGCACCGACAACAGAAGTAACCGGTTTGATTTTCCTGACTACCTTGACGTCGTTGCGAAGCTGCTGCTGGTGTTGCCGTTCGACTACTCTTTGCGCGCGCTCGACGTCGCGCAGTGCCTGACGCAACGCGGCATCCACCCGCCGTTGAGCTTCAAGCTGAGCTTCACGTGTCATACGTGACGTTTCGATACTAACGCGTGCTGCTTCGGCAACCGCCTTTGCTTGTTCAACGCGCAGCGCGGCCGCATCAGACTCCAGCTCATTCAGTTCCTGACGGAATTGATGGCGATCGGTAACGACGGAAGTGGCCGGGCTAATCGCTCGTCCATCCTGAGCGTGGGTGATCTTGATCGACCCGTTTACGTTCTCGAGCTTGATTCGTGGACCACCGTTTCCAATCTGCCCATCGAGGTTATGGCCCACGTAGTCACCATGCCGCACCTGCAAACCAAAATCATTTGAGATGCCGCCATGCACGGTTGACGCGCGAATCGCGGCGTTCGCGTCAGACGGAATGATCAGGTTAACGCTGCCGTTCACGGAGTTGAGCGAAATCGGTTTCGCGTCATCGAGCTTAACGAAGATCGCGTGCAGTTGACCGTTGATGGTCGAGAGTTTCGCCTCACCCATCAGGCCTCGCGCGACCAACTTGCCGTTGATTGACGACGCTTTGACGTCGCCTTCGACTCCGTCGATATCAAGCGAGCCGTTGACGAGCTCGATCGTTTCGAGCATGGCCTTGCGCGGAACTGTCAATATGTATTCGACGGTGGCCGGATTGTTGTAGCGACCTTCTCCACTGCGGAAAGTCTGGTTACCTGATGGATACTCGGTCTTGATTCTGATGTTCTCTTCAGTCGAGGTGACGTCAATCTTCGCTTCGTCCAAACGGTCTTTTCGATAGGCTTTTTTGATAGCGTCGAGTTGGAGTGCGGCTCGATCCCAAACCTTGATCTGCACTCCGCCGTTAATGTTTTCGAGACTTACTCGACCAGTCGCTGATAGTGGATAAGTTTGGTGAAATTCGTCGCGTAATTCCTGCGAGGGTTCGGCTGGAACCGCCGTGCAATTTTCAGTCGAAGGTACGGACGGAACCGGACGACGATCCTGACCAAACAAACCGGTCGCGGCTGTAGCTGCAACCAGGCCCGTTCCGGTGCTCACCAACGCGAGCAGGAGAATAACTAGTGTGATGAGGCGTTTCGTGGACATCATTTTCGGTTCCTTACAGAAAGTCGTCAGCCTGCGCTGCGTAGATTAAAGCTTCGGTTCAGAGTTTTCAAAATCTCGCGTTCCTCCGGCTTCATGACATGCCGGTAGGTTTTCGCCTTCGGCACCTTGAACTCGAAGTTGGAAGGAATAGCTATTCGGGCCTCGCCGTCACTATCGGCCATGATCATGACTTTGAGGTCAGCTACGCGACGTACCTGATTCCGCAGCTCAATGAGCTCAATGTCGACAAAGCGATCGCTTCGCAACGTTGCCACCGCCGGTATGTTACGACGCTTCGATCGCTCTGCGACAAAAGTTTTTCCCACGTCCTTGATCTTCACTTCCGCTTGAGCAACACCGCCCCCCGACTGATGGTGATCCACGGGTTCGATCTCTTTCAACGAATAACTATTGTCACACACTTCAACTTCTTCAACGACCTGCGGGACTGGAACGGGAACAACCGCTTCCGGCGTTACGGGCGCCTGCGGTGCCTCCGGCGCGACCGCCTTCGACCAGCTCGCAACGAGATCGCTAGTGTCGCGACTAAATTCTCGCAACAGATTCAACTCTTTCATGGCGCTGGAGAATGCTGTCAGACCGACTACTAATAGCAGAATAACTCGGTAGGACTTCCGGTCGCCGCTTTGACCCACGCTGTTCATTTCCTGGACCCCTTAGTTTTAAGGCCGAGAGCAGTCAGTTTGTGTAAAACCGTGACCAACCACCCTCGGCCCTTCTGCGTTGCTCTGTATTGAGAACACCAGACACCGGAACCTTGTGACAATAAAAATTTTGGGTCTTTGTAGTTTGTTCTTTGTACTTTGTGGTTGCCTAAAAACACTTTAGCCCGGCCTTTGAAAAGCCAAGCACAAAGTACCAAGAACAAAGCACTAATTAGATCTTTTTCAAACGGACCGTGCCGCCGAAGGAAGCGACCGAGATCATTGCATCGCCAGTACCGCAGATGGCCGTCAAACGACGCAAAGTATACGGCTGGACAGTGATCGGGCGTTCAACAATGACCGGCTGGACGATTGGACCCGTCTTGTGTGGTGGGTGGCCTTTGGCCACGGAAGGTTTTGGGGTTGTGGGTGGAGTCGGATTCGTCGGAGTTCCCGGTTTCGCCACCGGTGCAGGCTTTGATGCTGGTTCTGGATTCGGCACGGGTGCCGCCGCTCCAGGTTTCGGCATCGCTGCTGGCGGCGGGGGTGGTGGCGGCGATTCGACGTACTTCAACGCGAAATCTGAAACGATGTCGCGCTTTTCAGAGACTTTTGCGTTCAACCGAAACGACGCATCGTGCGGGAGCCCGAGTATCACGTCGCCGGCCATGTTAGTAAAAGAGTAATGACCGGAACGCGCCAGTGGACCAGTCATCGTCACATTGCCATTGACGGTCTTCGCCATCACGTTAGGATTGCTCACGCGATCCAGTTGAATGTCGCCACTCACCGTTCCGACTTCAATCGTGTCTTCATCATTGGACGGTTTGACGTTCGCCACGACGACAATTCCACCCGCGGAACTCAAATTCACGCGGCCACTCGAGTCTTTCAACGAAATACTGCCGCCGACGCTGCCTGCCTCGACAATCTTCGTGACGCGCTCGATCGTGATGTTGCCGTTTTGCGAACCCGCATAAGCCGCGGAAACACCCGTAATCGTTATGTCGCCATCGCGCGTCTGCACCTGGACAGTCGCGCCCGTGGGCACTTCCATCTCGACGTCGGCAAGTGCCTGGCAGTCACGTCGGGCATTAATCCTGGAGCTGGTATCAAGGACCATGACGTCGACCCGCCATGCGGGAGTCGAAAGATCTTTAGCTTTGTCGAGTCGTCGGAGTTCGATTTGGCTCGCGTCGCCGGATCTGACGCGCAGCTCGTTTTTTTCCCAACCGCGTACTCTCAATGTGCCCGAAGCCACGCAAAGCGTTACGGTCAGTTCCGGGCTGACGGCGATCGATTTCTCGATCTTTTGGCCCGGAGTTTCACCTGGATGAGATTCTGTTTTTGTTTTGTGTGCGGATGTCGAACCTGCGAGGGAGAAGATAAGGCCGGCCACCGCCGAAACTACCAACAACTTCATTGTCAACTTAGGACCGGGCCTTTCAGTGAGAACGACCTCCACTCAGACGGGCATCGGCGATCGTGTTGAGAAGATCGACCTTACTCTGATAGGCAGCAAACATGAAATCGGCCGCATCGGGATTGCTGGGATTGCTCTTCGCCGCATTACGCGTGGCCGCGATAGCGCGATCGACAACCGCGAGGTTGCGCTCGTATTCGACTTGCAACGAGGGCCGCATTGAGTTCTTGTTCTGCTTGATCGACGAATCGAGTCGAGCGATGGCTTGCAGGTAAGAACGTTCGCCTGGGATGAGTTCTACGTGGTTAGCAGCGATGTTGGCTTTCGGAGTAGTAGGACGACGTGCAACGTTCGGCTTAACTACCGGACGCGACGGCGGAGTCGCAACTTCACCACCTACGTTCGACGCAAGTTGTTGATCCACACGAGATCCAACTTCAGGCGTCTGTGGTTGAATCGGAGTTGACGTCACAGTTGCTTGAGAACCGGTGGTCGGTGGCTGTACCTGTCCCTGCCGGAACTTCACCACGCCGATGATTGCACCAAACGCAAGCACAACAACCAGGCTCGCATATCCCAGATTACGTTGAGAGTTGAAACTGAAGACGTTCGCAAGAGAGGCAAACAACCCGGCTTTTTCTACACGACCGGCATTCGCGACTCGCTCGCCGAGCACGGCGCCGTCAATGCGCTCACGCAACGCTTGTGTTGGAACACTTCCTTCAAATTCTGCTGCCAGCGCGGACGTCAAAAGAGCCGTTTCTTCCGCCAGCTCTCGCGCCGCCGCGGCACATGTTACGCATGAAGCCAAATGTGACGACGCTCTTTCCATCAAACTCGTGGAAAGCTCGCCGTCGAAATAGCTTTGCAGCGTTGCCTCGTCCAAACACCTTGTCATCGCCTGCCTCCGATCTTACCGTACACCCTCGCAAACTCCTTACGACCGCGAGCCACCAGACTGCCAATGTTCGTCTCCTTGAGCGACAAACTCGTGGCGATCTCGCGATATGAGAGCCCCTGCTGTTTAAGCAACAGGCAACTTCTCATCGGCTCCTTGATCTTGTCTAAAGCGCGGCGTGCTTCTTCGATCGCCATGCGGCGTTCGTAGTCTTCAGCCGGTGCTTCAGCCGCGACGGAGCCGTCTTCCGTCGTCGTCCGGTGATACTCGTTGTCGCGAACCATCGAGCGGCTCTGTCCCCGCAAGGTGTTTCGCGCGACATTGAGCGTCACACGCAGTAGCCACGCCCTGAGCAGATCCTCGCCCGGGGTAGCATTGAGGTTGCGATACAGTCTTAAAAATACTTCCTGCGTCACGTCTTCGGCGAGGGCAGAGTCACGAACGACCGCCCTTGCCGTTCTAAAAACGGCGCGGTGATGGAGGGTAAACGCTTCGTCGAAACTAAGCGGAGCAACCGCTTGAGTCTCGATGTCGTTAGGCATGGACTCGATCAAAGCTCTAGCTTGTCCGTTCATCACTCACCGCTCTCTCAACAGTGCAAACACCGCAAGTTACTGACTTGTGACATCTTTGTCAGTACGGACACTTTTACGGCGTTTAGGCGGTGTATTGTAGACCCTTAGCCCGTTTTGCACCAATATGAAACAGCCGCTGTTGAAACTGTTGAAGCGGTAATCGTTAGTATGTGTCGTACGGGGGCCCGCCGTTGCGTTGAACGTAGCACTTAGACGGAAAGTTCGAGATTAAGTTCCCGGAAGGTGGTTAAAGCGATGTTGCCGCAAACCCCAAGCGGCTGTGACGAAAACTACATCAATTTTGCTCGCTTTTCTACTTGATGCAAAAAGCCCGAAATTCTAAACTCCCACCAGTCTCTCTCCAGCTTTGCTTCCCCTACCCAGTTTGTTAATGGTTTTCTCTGTTTCACCCCCCTCTTGCGACAGTGGTGTCGTCAGCCAACTGTCGTGGCGCCCAGAAAATGAGGAGTTGTAATGAGAGTTAATTCGCTCAAAGTTATTATTCGAGTGCTCGTGCTCGGGGTGGTTCTTGGGGCCGCGTCAACAACTTATGCAGACGCCCTGGTGATCAGTTCTCTCAGTATGAGCAATTTCCAGTTCACTCCGGCGACGGGAACGGCTCAGTTCACAATAACAAGCACGACCTCTCGTACCAGCGCTGACAACACTCTCGGTGAAAATACCCAAAACATCTCGAATGCATTTCCTATTGCTCAATCCACCGCAACTGTGACCTTTGCCAGCGCCGTCGGGACAACAAATGCAACCACCAATTCCCTGAGCGGATCCACGTCGGCCAATGTTAGTGGTTGTTCCTGTTCAGCGTCCTCTTTCTCAATAAGCACCTTCACCGGCACGCTGGTCATCGTTGGCGCCGAAGGTATGGTCGACGTGAACATTTCCGCGCTGGCGGAGCACCTGAGACACGTAGAGCTCGACCAATTTGGGGTATTCGGAGAATCGGAGGTACTGTTCGACCTGTTTGTGAATGGCTCACCCGTGTTCTCTTTCCAAATCGACTTGTTGAGTCCTACCGTTGGACCAAACAGATTCCTGGACTTACCTGGGTCACACCCAATGTCGGGCACAGTTAGACTTCAGGCCGGCGTGGAAAACACGATCTTTGCCAGACTCAGCACACGTGCATGGGCAATAAATGAAGTTCCCGAACCGGCCACAGTCGCATTGCTGGTCTCAGGCCTGGGATTCATGACCGGCGTCTTGAAGAAAAGACGAAAGAAGGCTGACGAGTAACTCACCACTCCGCCAGCGGGGCGCTCTTGATTTCGGGAGTCGGTTGTATAATCGGCCTCTTGATCCAACAGCTACACGACAGTCCTTTCATGCGCGCGTGCCGTCGCGAGGCCGTGCCGTACACCCCGATCTGGCTGATGCGTCAGGCCGGACGTTACATGCGCGAATACCGGGAAGTGCGCGCGAAAACCACTTTTTTGGAGCTTTGCAAGACGCCATCGCTCGCCGCGGAAGTGACGGTCACGGCGGCTGAGCGACTGGGAGTGGATGCGGCGATCATTTTTGCGGACATTCTCCTCATTCTCGAACCGATGGGGATCGATCTGGAGTTTGCCGAAGGTGAAGGACCGGTGATTCACAACCCGCTTCGGAGCACTGCCGATGTGCAGCGACTGCGTGAAGTTGACGATGCAGGCGCGCTGAGTTTTGTTTATGAGGCGATTGCGTTAACGCGTCGTGAGTTGAAGCCGGATCTGCCGTTGATTGGGTTTTCCGGCGCGCCTTTCACGCTCGCTTCATACATGATCGAGGGCGGTGGATCGAAGAATTACGTTCATGCGAAACGGTTGATGTACGACGACAGTGGCGCCTGGCACGCAATGATGTCGCTGATCGCGCGAGCGTTAGTGAAATATTTAAACGCGCAGATCGACGCAGGTGCGCAGGCAGTGCAGTTGTTTGATTCATGGGTCGGCTGTTTGGGTCCTGATGACTATCGGGAGTTTGTGTTGCCGCATTCACGAGCCGTGATTGAAGGAGTGAAACGAAGCGTTCCCGTTATTCATTTTGGCACGGGGACCGCGGCCCTGCTGGAGTTGATGCGCGAAGCGGGCGGCGACGTCATCGGACTCGACTGGCGCGTGCGGCTCGACGAAGCGTGGCAGCGAGTCGGACACGATGTAGCTGTGATGGGGAACCTCGATCCGGTTTCCCTCTTCGCCTCAAAGGACGCGCTGCGATCGCAGGCGAAACGAATTCTTGATCAAGCCGGCGGCCGTGCGGGACATGTATTTAATCTCGGTCACGGGATTTTGCCGGAGACCCCGGTTGAGAATGTGATTGCGTTGGTTGAGATGGTCCACGAGATGAGCCTGAAATGAATTACGATGCCTTACTAGTAGTGTCGTTTGGTGGCCCTGAGGGAATGGACGAGGTCATGCCATTCCTCGAAAACGTCGTGCGTGGTCGCAATGTGCCGCGCGAACGGCTGCTCGGTGTGGCGCAGCATTATGAGATGTTCGGCGGCGTCAGTCCGATCAATCAACAGAATCGGAATCTTATCGCCGCACTGAAAGAAGAGCTGCGCACGAATGGACCATCGCTGCCGATTTACTGGGGCAATCGCAACTGGCATCCGCTGCTGGCTGACACAGTGCGGCAGATGGCGACGGACGGAATCAAGAATGCGCTTGCGTTTGTGACGTCCGCGTACAGTTCGTTTTCGAGTTGTCGCCAGTATCGACAAAACATCGCGGATGCGCAGGCCGCGGTTGGACCATGGTCACCGCAGATCGAAAAGTTGCGAGCTTTCTATAATCATCCGTTGTTCGTAGAGGCGAATGTCAATCGCATACGCGAGGCGTACTCGCAACTGAACGGCGACGTCGAACATCTGGCCTTCACTGCGCACAGCATTCCCGAATCGATGGCTGCAAAGTGCGACTACGCAATCCAACTCGAGGAAACGGGGCGACTGATTGCCGACACACTCGGCGTTCGGAACTGGAAAGTTGTTTATCAGAGCCGTAGTGGTTCGCCCTCGCAACCGTGGCTCGGTCCAGATATTTGCGAACACCTTAAACAACTGGAAGGCTTGAGGACTGTCGTCGTCGCGCCGATCGGTTTTGTTTCGGATCACATGGAGGTTGTTTACGATCTCGACGTCGAAGCGCAACAATTCGCGCAAGAGCTGGGAATAAACCTTGTTCGCGCCGCGACTGCCGGGACACATCCGTCGTTCGTGAAAATGATTCGCGAACTGATTCTCGAGCACGTGGACAACGCACCCGCGCGCTTCCTGGGCTCACGCGGCCCGGTACATTTCATCTGCCCGGCCGATTGTTGTCTTCCAGGTTAAGCAATGCTTTCGAAACGCATCGTCGTTGTTGGAGGCGGTATCTCGGGTCTGGCCGCCGCGCATCGCCTCGTCGAACTTGGTGCCGAAAAGCCGCAAATAACCTTAATCGAAGCGAGCGGACGACTCGGCGGGACACTTGAGACCCAACAGCGTGACGGGTTTCTCATCGAACGCGGTCCGGACTCGTTCATCTCGGAAAAACCAGAAGTGTTTTCACTCGCCAAACGACTCGGTCTCGAGTCACGCCTCATTCAGACGACTGAAGCGCATCGCCGCAGTTTCATCGTTCGAAATGGACAACTGCGTCCGGTGCCCGAAGGTTTTCAACTGCTCGCGCCCTCACGTGTGTGGCCTTTCATTACGACGGATATTTTCAGTGTGGCAGGCAAGCTGCGAATGGCGGCTGATCTGTTGTTACCACGCGAGAACGGAAACGAGGACGAGTCGCTGGCGAGTTTTGTGCGACGCCGTCTGGGCCAGGAAGCGCTCGAACGCATGGCCCAACCCATGGTCGGTGGTATCTACACGGCCGATCCCGAAACGCTTAGTCTGCGCGCAACACTGCCTCGCTTTCTCGATATGGAAAAGAAGCACCGCAGTGTGATCCTGGCAATGCTACGACAAGGTCGAACGCGCGGGACGAGCGGCGCGCGATATAGCTTGTTTCTATCGTTCGATCGTGGAATGGAAGTCCTCGCGAATGCGTTGGCAAGTACGATGCCCAACGTCCGGTTGAAAACGCGAGTTCACGAAGTAAAGAGATCAAATTCCGGATGGACCATCAGTGCCGACGGCGAATCGCTTGAAGCCGATGCGGTCTGTCTAGCGGTGCCGGCATACACCGCTGCGAAGCTTCTTCAGAACGTCAACCCACAGCTCGCAACCCAACTCAATGCAATAAAGTACGCCTCAACAGCAACCATCAACCTCGCTTATCCGCGTGCGGCAATAAAACATCCGCTCGATGGATTCGGATTCGTGGTTCCATTTATCGAGAAGCGATCGCTGCTCGCATGCACCTTCAGCAGCGTGAAGTTCCCCGGCCGCGCGCCTGAAGATCACGTGTTGTTGCGCGCGTTTGCGGGCGGTGCGCTGCAACCCGAATTGTTTGACGATCCTGGACCACGGATTGAAAAAGATTTGTGCGACTTGTTGGGAATAACGGATAAACCTCTGTTTACAGAGATCGCGAAGTGGGAACGATCGATGCCGCAATACGAAGTTGGTCACCTCGATCGTGTTCAGGCAATAGATAGTGAAGTGCGTAAGTTGTCAGGGTTAGCGCTAGCCGGAAACGCGTATCGCGGCGCAGGGATACCGGATTGTATCCGCAGCGGGGAAGCGGCAGCCCAGAGTTTGATCAATTAGGTGGCATTGCCAAGCTTTCAACCCACTGCGCGTTTGATTGCATCAGGGGACGAAACGTCTCGCGCGGCACGGTCGTCTCGATGTGCATGTTGTCGTCAGTGTTGATCTTCGCGCCCGCGACCGCCGGTCCCAACCGCGTCTCATCGCACACAAACCACGATCGCACATCCGCTGCAGTGCTGAGATTCACGCGTGCTAGTTCCGCAGTCACACGCGGGTCCGCCAACCGCTCCTGCAAGCGATCGAGATTCATCGGTTGATTGCTGCCGAACAACAGCAAGTCCTTGCCTTTGTTCAACCCACCAACGCGGAACATCAGCACATGCGGAAATACCCTCTGGTACGTTGCGAGCACGGAACGAAGACTCTCAGTCGACAACTGGTAAATCTGCACCCACTGCACAAAAACTCCCTGATCGGTCAATCGCGCCTTGCCGAGTTCGAAAAACTCTTCGGTGAACAAGTTCGCAACTCCCGGCACCCACGGGTGACTGGGCTCGCTGACGATAATGTCGAAACGCTCCGGAGTGACACGCAGGTAAGTCCGCGCATCATCGATTATCAAACGCGAGCGAGGATCCGCCAGGGGCAGGTTGTTTACGTGTTCGAAGAACTTTGATCCGGTAACAGTCCCCGGCTCGAGCTCGATGCACGTCACCGACTGTATCGGCGATTGCAACATGGACCCCATCGTAATGCCCGTGGCAAAGCCGATGATCAATCCTTTCTCGATTCGAGGCGCGACGAAGAGCGGAAGCTGGCCCAACATCACCTGCGTCGGCATGTCGAACATGCTGTCTGACGCGTTCGTCCGGCCGTTGATCGCCATCGAGATAGTGTCATTGTCACGACGCACCGACACGGTCGCGGTCGGTCCCTCGTCGTACATCAAAAGCTGATGAATATTCGACTGAGACGCCTGATCCGTGTTTTCTCCTTCGCGCGTTTGCGCAAGCACGCGCACGAGTGTGTCGTACGCGCCAATGGAGAGATCAGCGAGATTCATCCGCGGCACCAGCACGATCATGATCAACAGGACGAGGGGAATGGCGCCAATCGCAAGTGCTCGCTTCAACGCCGGATCGCGTTTTTCGGGCGCGGGTCGATACGCAAAACCGGCAACTATCACGCACACTGCCGCTGAAAGCACGAGGGCAAACTTGGTGCTCGTTTTCGGAATCAACACGAAGCCGGTGAGAAACGCACCCGCGATCGCGCCGATCGTGTTGATGGCATAAGCACGTCCCACGCGCGCAACGCTGCGCGCCGGATCAGCAGCGGCCCATTCGAGCACCACCGGCATCACCATACCCATCAACAACGCCGGCACCAGGACCAGCAACGTCGCCGACAAAATTTGCAAACCAAGCAATCCGGCCCACGACGAGATGTCCAGGTTCATTCCCAACCTGACGAGCAGCCAGGGCAATTTGTTCACGACATAAAGACTCGCGAACAAGCTGACGGCGGTAATTATCTCAACCACCGTAAGGGTTCGTCGTAAATTCGCTGATCGATCTTTTCGCCCGATGAACCATGCACCGCCGGCAAGGCCAATCAAAAACAGCGCGACGACAATACTAAACGCATACGTGCTCGACCCGATCACCATCGTGAGAATCCGCGTCCACGACACCTGTGTGCTGATCGTCACGAATCCCGACGCGAGTGCCGCGAAAAACCAGAATAAATTTTTGTCCGTTTCTACAACCGCCACCGGTTCCACCGCCACCGGTTTGATCGGCTGGCGCTGTAAACCGATCGCAATCACACCAACAATGATGTTGATGACCGCAGCGATTACGATCGTCGTGCGCACGCCAAACGCAGGCAGCAACACAAACCCCGCCGCCAACGTCCCCAGAATCGCACCGACAAGATTGCATGCATACAACCGCGTAACTCCCGTCGATCCATTTCGCACTACCGCGGCTGACAACACCGGCAACGTCGCACCCATCAACGTAGTGGGCACAAGCAACATCAGGCACGACAGCGCAAAGCGCCACAGGCTAAACGTGAAGTAGCCCGGTTGAAACTGTTGCCAGATCCACGCGTAGAGATTGTCGACCCAGCGAAACATGAACGGGACGAGCAGCGCGTAAGCCGCAATCCCGATCTCCATCCAACCGTAAGTACTCAGCGGCTTGCGAATTCGATCGCCTAACCGTCCAGCCACTGCGCTGCCGAGTGCAAGTCCACCCATAAACGCGGCGAGCACCGTGCTGACTGCAAGTGTGGTCGCGCCGAACACGAGTCCAAGCATGCGCGCCCAGAGCACTTCGTAAATCAACCCCGTTGCGCCGGAGAAGACGAAACACACGCCGATTAGCCGGATGGTTGTTGATGAATAACTCACAGTAGATTTGTCGCTGTTTGGTCTTGGATCTTTGTGCTTTGTACTTGGTGCTTTGTATTTCGTCTTTCCGCGTCTACGGCATCTGGCCCGAGATTCAAAGCACGAACGTAAACAAAACAAGGAACAAAGCACCAAGTACAAAGCACAAAGAACCGAGGAGCGTCACAAGTAGATCACATGGCTGGTGCGCCAAACGTTTGCCGGAATCGAACCGGGCGCGGCCGCGGTTAGCAGGATGGCGTAATCGTGTTCCATGTCACGTCCAGTAATCTGCAACTCATCGGACTGCGCTTCACCGTCCATGACCGGATTAACTAAGGCCAGCCGCTTCAAACAGCGATAAAGTTGTTCCATACCTGAACCAAATGGTCCAACTTCACCGCCCACGACCAATCGAACCTCCGCGCGCTCATCAACGAAATGCTTGAGCAACGACGCCGTCTGCACAACCCCGTGTTCGAAACGATCCTTCAATTCGTCAACCGGCCCGGCGGGCAGTCGCGTATCCAGCACGATCGTAATCCGCCGTTCGTCTTCAGAAGTGAACTCGCGAACCGTTAGCCGTCGCGACCGCGCCGTAGCTTTCCAGTCGATGTACCGAAGATCATCCTGCGGCTGGTAATCACGCATGGAGAACAGATCGTGTCCGGCGCCACGACGCAACGACGGATTACGCCCTGCATACATCGGCAACAGGTGCAGCTCGTCGCTGATTACTTCCGGCTTCGGATACACGATGATGTCGACGTTGCGCGCCCGCAATCGACGCCGCCGCCGAAAGAACCCAAACGGAAAGCGAGTCGACAGTTCAAACCCATCGATCAGCACGTGCCCGCGTTTTGGAAACAACTGGTCCACGCGCTGTTCAGCCGCCGCACGATGCGGCACGTAACTGAAATACGCCAACATCCGCTTCGCGTATCGTTTGCGGCGCTTGTCGGTCTCACCACTTGGACCACGCGCCTCGACGAGAATTGAAAACGACGGCAACACTCGTTTCGTGTTGCGCAAAGTGACGATTACCGGCGCCGGCTCCGCCGCAAAAATGTGATCCGGAAACCGCGCCGAAACTGTTAAGTCGCGCAACGAAATGCGGGCTGCAATCCAACCGACGAACAACGTCGAAACCAGCAATGAGAACACAAGAAACAGCAGATTGTTTCCCGTGTTCCACGCGGCAAATCCAACCACGAGGATGATTATTATAAAAACGCCGCCGCCGCTCGTTGGCTCAAACGGAAAATCCAGATTCGCGACTTCAACTTTTGCAGAACGCGCGAGGGGCGGAACGATGAAAATCGTGAGCAGCAGTGCGATCAAGAGTGAAAAGATCGCGGCTGCGCCAGCGAGGGTCGCGTCGTTTTGCCGGCGGGCCATCACCGTGACGAGGGCGGCGCCCAGTCCGGCCAGGACCAGCACTGTGCCAAAGACAACGCGGAGTAACGAGGATCTCTCGGGAAACAGATCGGAAAGTCTCACAGCGGGACGCTGACAGTCTTCAGAATCTCATTGAGCACTGCCTCAGCCTCCTCACTACGACGAAGCGAAGACGAAAACCGCGAACTAACTACGATGCGGTGTGCAAAAACGGGGACCACTAGACGCTTGATGTCGTCAGGGATGCAGTAGGTGCGATCTTCTCCGAGCGCGATGGCCTGAGACGCGCGAAACAGCGAGAGGGTTCCGCGTGGACTGACGCCGAGATCCAGCATCTCGGAAGCTCGCGTCGCGGCGACAATGCGCATTAGGTATTGGACCAACGCGTCGTCAACAGAAACTCTGGCGACTGCGCGTTGCAGTTCAACAACTTCACGCGCGCTCATCACCGGTTCCAACTCGTCGAGGGGATCGGCGTACTCGCGATCGCGAAGAATTCGTTCTTCGTCGATTGGCGCCGGATAACCAATTCGCAAGCGCAACATAAACCGGTCGAGTTGCGATTCAGGCAACGGGTAAGTGCCGTGGTGCTCGATCGGATTTTGCGTCGCGAGAACGATGAACGGCGCAGGCAGGTGATGCGTTGTGCCTTCGACCGTCACGTGTCGCTCCGCCATCGCTTCGAGCAACGCCGACTGCGTCTTCGGAGTTGTACGGTTGATCTCGTCGGCCAGCACGACGTTGGCAAACACAGGACCCGGTTTCCATTCGAAAACACCGCCGTGTTGGTTGTAGACGGACAGGCCGATCACATCAGACGGCAACAAGTCAGAAGTAAATTGGATCCGTTGAAAAGTGCAATGAAGGGCACGGGCCAGTGCATGGGCCAGCGTTGTCTTGCCTACGCCGGGAACGTCCTCGACCAACAGGTGGCCGCCGGCAATGAGGGTAACGATGGCGAGGCGAATCGCTTCGGGTTTTCCTTTGATGACAGTTTCGACCGCCTGCTGCAACCGATCGATTTGTTCGGCTGCCCTGGCGTTCGTCAGTTCTCCTGATTCAACTGTTTCGAGGTTTCGCATCAAATTGGCTGCATTCTACATGCTAAGAGCACGCGTCGCACGGAAAAGTTGGCTGTACGCATCCAATCCGAAGCGCGCCGAATGTGACCGGCGGACGTTTCCTGTAGTAGACTAAGGCCCGTTTGAAAAACGGGCAGACGGAGCAAAAAGCGGAACCCGCAGATGAACGCTTCGTGTAAGAGGCCCGAGGAGGCTTTATGGAACCCCTACAAAAGAAACAGAGAAATCAGCGCGGCTTCTCGCTGATCGAATTGATGATCGTTATCGCCATTATCGGCATTCTTATCGCCGTTGGGGTCACTGGATACAAGGCGGCAATGAGAGCGGCAAACGAAGCCGCCGCGGTCAAGACGCTCCGCACGATCGCCGAGCAGCAGATGCTGTATTTCAACGCCCACCAGCGCAGCACCTTCGGCACGTTTGAAGAGATGCGGAAGGAAAACCTGCTGGACAGCCGCTTCGATGGTGCGACTCCCGTCGTCGACGGTTACGTCTACACAATGAAGATCATTCCGAAGTCCACGACGGCGCAGGCGGGCTACACCATCAACGCCGATCCGCAGATTACCGATGGCGTCAGCGCGACCGGTAAGAACCACTACTTCGTCTCTTCAGACACGAACACGATTCACGTCAATGAGACGCAACCGGCTGCCGCGACCGATCCGCCGATCGGCCAGTAACCATCCTGTTTCTTTAACAAAATAAGACGAAAATCCAACAGACACGACATTTATTGCTTCTAAAAGAAGTAATGGAGGTCGTGTCTTATGTACGCAGCAATACTTAAGAAACTGCTGTTCGCGTTCGCTTTGGTGGTCTTATGTCAGACTGCCGGGCTCGCCCAGATTAACCCTCGCATCGTGCGCGAGGTGCGTCATGAACTCGTGACGCTGCCGTACTACGGGGTTTTCGATTGGCTGGAGTACGAGGTGCAGCCCAACGGAACAGTCACATTGAGAGGGCAGGTGGTCCGGCCCTCAACGAAGTCGGACGCCGAAGGGCGCGTGAAGGAAATTGAGGGCGTGACGAATGTAATTAATCAGATCGAAACGTTACCGCTTTCGCCGAACGACGATCGTTTGCGACGTGCGCTGTATCGCCAGATCTACGGTTTTAATTCGCCGCTGTTTCGTTACGCGCACCAGGCAGTTCCGTCGATCCATCTGATCGTCGAACGAGGGCGGGCGACGTTGAAAGGCGTTGTCTCCAATCGTGGAGATGCGACTCAGGCTTACATTCGCGCGCGCTCAGTGCCGGGCTTGTTCAGCGTCAAGAATGAGCTGAGGGTCGAAGGCGAGGAGCCACGATAACAACGGATTGGTCTAACGAAACTTGCCGGACGCGACTCGCTCGAGTTGCCTCGAGTGGGTCGGCCGGAAGTACATCCGCAATTACCCTCCAAACCTTTCACACCAGGAGTAGCCGCCAAGGGGCAACTTCATTTGTGTAACAAGCGCCGTGGAGCGCCTGTCAGCAGTTGGGTTATAACCGTCTTGAAGCATGCGGGAGACGTTGCTCAGTTTTCTTGACGACTGTTTGGCCCGGCGGAAGGAAACAGCCGTCGTGCGCCGGCGTGGGTTGCGACTCACGAAGTGGTCGTCCGCGGAAATTGCGAGGCGCGCATTTCAGTTTGCACGCGAGCTGGAAGCGCGTGGGATCTCGCGTGGCGATCGCGTCCTGTTTTGGGGCGAGAACAGCGCGGAATGGATCGCCGCGTTCTTTGGTTGTCTGTTGCGCGGCGTGGTAGTGGTCCCACTCGATCTCAAGTCGGCGCCGGACTTTGTGGGGCGAGTGCAGCAACAGGTTTCCGCAAAACTGTTGCTCGCGGACGAGGTTGAAACACGAATTGAAATTCCCACAGTTTCATTTACTGATTTGTCTGAAAACTATGCTGACGAACCATATCCGTCAGATGGAATCAAACCGGATGATCTTGTCCAAATCGTTTTCACTTCAGGCACGACTGCCGAGCCGAAAGGCGTCTGCCTGACGCACCGGAACCTGCTCACGAATCTCACGCCGATCGAAAAAGAGTTCAGGAACTATGCACGCTGGGAACGGTTGGTCCATCCGCTGCGCTTTCTTTGCCTGCTGCCGCTGAGTCACGTGTTTGGACAGTTGATGGGGATCTTTGTGCCGCAGATCGTCGGCGGTGAAGTTCACTTCCTCGAGTCGTTCAAGCCATCGGAGATAATGGACGCCGCGCGCAAGCAACGCATCAACGCGATCGTAACCGTGCCGCGCGTGTTGGAGACGCTTCGCGAGAAGATTCTCAGCGACTATCCCGATCTCGCGCGCGCTCTAAGAGCTGCCGAACATCGTCACTTCGTGCGGAACTGGTGGACGTTTCGTCGTATTCATCGTCGCTTCGGCTGGCGACTGTGGGCGTTCATCAGCGGCGGCGCAACGCTCGAAGAAGACGTGGAGACGTTTTGGCGACGACTCGGTTACGCCGTGATTCAAGGCTACGGCATGACGGAGACAGCGTCGCTTACGTCTGTCTCGCATCCGTTTCGTCTCGTGCACGGTTCGATTGGAAAACCCGTGCGCGGCAACGAACTGAAACTTGCGGAAAACGGCGAGATCCTGGTGCGCGGCGACAGCGTGTCACCGGGTTACTGGCAGGGCGATCTAAAACCGATCGCCGACGAGCAGGGTTGGATTCACACCGGTGACATCGGCGAGGTCGGACCAAACGGTCATATATTCTTTCGTGGTCGCAGCAAGGAGACGATCGTCACGGCGGCAGGAATGAAGATCTATCCGTCGGATCTTGAAGCTGTGCTCGACCGCCAACCGGAGATCAAAGCGAGCGCTGTGATCCCGTTCGACGAGACACAAGCGATGGCGGTGCTGATCCCGACCGATGCGAACGCCGATCTAACGGCAGGAATTGCACGAGCAAACGAATCGCTTGCCGAGTTTCAGCGGATCCGTCACTGGAAAACCTGGCCGGAACCCGATTTTCCACGGACTGCCGGGACGCGAAAGATCATCAAGACACAGATCGCGGAAACTATTCACGATCCGTCGAGATCCGCGTTTCTGCCGTCTATCTCGAATCTCGATTCGCTCGGCCGGGTAGAGCTGTTGAGTGCACTGGAAGATCGCTATCAGATCGAGCTTGACGAAGCAGCGTTCACTGAAGCTGCCACGGTTGAAGATCTTGAGCGGCTAGTGCGTCGTGGCAAGGCCGAGGCAGTTGCCTATCCATACCCGTCATGGGCCATGCGGTTCCCGCTGACGTGGATACGGCCGATTGTCTATCACCTGTTTCTGCTGCCGTTAACAAGAATTATGTGTAGCGTTCGGCGCGAAGGCCTCGAGCGGCTGTCAAATTTGAAAGGGCCGGCATTACTAATTTCCAACCACGTAACTGACGTTGATGCGGCGCTGATCTTATCGGCGCTGCCTTTCCGCTGGCGCTTGCGTGTCGCCATTGCGATGTCGGGCGAGACTCTGCGCGAGTGGCGTTCCGACAAGAAACTCCATTACGCACTCGGTGCGGCGCTATTCAACGTCTTCTCATTGCCGCGCCAAAGCGGTTTTCGTAAGAGTTTTGCGTACGCGGGCGAAGCAATCGATCGCGGCTTCAGCGTGATGATTTTTCCGGAAGGTCATGAGACGAAGGATGGACTCATGCAACCGTTCAGAGCGGGAATCGGATTACTAACCTCCGAACTCAATGTGCCTGTGGTCCCGATCCGCCTCGATGGTCTGTTTGAGTTGAAGCAGCGACGTCAATACCTCGTTCGGCCCGGAACGGTCTCGGTTACGTTTGGTGAACCGGTCCAATTCCGAGCCGAACAGTCAGCCGAAGAAATCACGCGCGAGCTGGAGCGGAGGGTTAGAGAAATGTAGACGGGTCTTCTCCCGCAAAGGCGCAAAGACGCAAAGAAAGAAGGGTGTTAGGACATTAGAGTAGCCTTCGTAAACCTTGGCGCCTTTGCGCCTTTGCGGGAGTCTTTCTGTTACGACTATACGGTCTCTGGAGTTGTTGACGTCGCCTCGCCAAGCGTCGGCTTCTGCGAGCGGCGCGAACGGAAGAACGACGAACGATCCAAAACCTTCTCCTGGAACTCTTCGAGATACAAATAAATCACCGGCGTGATGTAGAGCGTGATGAACTGTGAAACGACCAATCCGCCAACTACCACCAAACCGAGCGGCTGACGCGAAGATCCGTCAGCGCCGTAACCCAACGCGATCGGCACAGCGCCAAACACCGCCGCCAACGTCGTCATCAGAATCGGACGAAAGCGGTCCATGCTCGCATCGTGTATCGCCTGCACCGCCGACTCGCCCGCCTCGACTCGCTGGCGCGCGAAGTCGACGATCATGATGCCGTTCTTCTTCACGATACCCATCAACATGAACATGCCGACGAATGCGTACAACGACGCTTCCTGCCCAAACAAGACGAGCGTCAACAACCCGCCAACGAGTGCCGTGGGCAATGTCGACAGCACCGTCAGCGGATGCACGTAACTCTCGTAAAGTATCGCGAGGATCACGTACATCACGAACACCGCGAGTCCCATCAGAATCGTCAGGCTTGTTACGGTCCGACTAAACGTCTGCGCCTCGCCTTGCAACTCACCGCGCACACCCGGCGGCACGATCTCGGCCGCGGCGTTAGTGATGTGATTGGTGGCATCGCCAAGGGCGACACCAGGTTTAAGGTTGAAGAAGAGCGTCATGCTCGTGAACTGGTTCAGGTGATTTACGACCTGTGGACCAAGCGTTTGCTTCCACGTGACCAGCTCGTTGAGCGGCACGAGATTCCGACCGTCGTCTGACTTGATGTAGAGCAGCGAAAGGTCTTCGGGCTTCTGCCGTACCGAGTCGTCCATCTCGAGAATCACCTGATACTGATCCTCGGGCTTCTTGATCAGGTAAAGATAATTTTGCGAGTAAGCATTGCGCAGCAGATTCAGGATACGCGCTTCGGAAACGCCCAAACTCTTCGCCTGATCGCGATTGATGTCGATGTTTACGTTTGGCGTGTTGTTGTAGAAGTCTGACGATACCGACAGGAAACCGTCGTAGGTCATCAGCTTCGCCATCAGTTTCTGGCCCACATCGTAAACCTGATTAGGGTCCGCACCTGACACCGAAAAAGCGTATTGCCCCTGGTTTTGGTTCGTCACGCCCGTGCTGATTTCGAGTACCGGGAATGGTCGCAGAAACGTCATGATTCCGGGAATCGTATTGAGCTTGCCCATCATCTCGCCCGTTACTTCGGCGATTGGCCTTCGCTCTCCCGGCGGCCCGATGGACACGAACGTGATGCCCTGATTCGAGGCAAGAAAACCGGTCGCGCCCGTCATCGTGAAATCGTTGGTGACGTTCGGATCGTTGCGCAGTATTTCGTCGACACGATCCTGGTAGACGCGCATCTGTTCAGGAGACGAACCTTCGCGCGCGATAAACGCACCAAAGATCACGCCACTGTCTCCAGGCGGCAGAAACGTCTTCGGCACCAGCATGAACAGCCAGATCGTGCCCGCGAGACAGATGGCCCAGATCAGAGGGGAAATCCAACGCTCACGCAGTAACCACCACCAGAGCGATTTTCCGTACAACGCCAGCACGCGTTGCTCGATACTGCCAATGACGCGCTCTATCCAGTTCTGTTTCGAGCCGTGGCCGCGATCCTTCAAGAGTCGCGCGCACATCAGCGGCGTCAGCGTCAGCGAAACTAAACCCGATGCAAGGATCGCGACTACGATCGTGATCGCAAACTCGCGAAAGATACGTCCAACCAGACCCGTCATGAACACGAGCGGTATAAACACGGCCGCGAGTGAAATCGTCATCGACACGATCGTGAAGCTGATTTCCTTCGCGCTGTTGATTGACGCTTCAAACGGCGCTTCGCCCCGCTCGATTCGCCGCACCGTGTTCTCGAGAAAGACGATCGCATCGTCGACCAGAAAACCGATCGCGAGCGTCAGGGCCATCAACGAAAGGTTGTCGAGACTGTAACCAAGCATACGCATCACGATGAACGTGATGAGCAACGACAACGGCAAAGCGACGACGGGAATCAACGTGTCTGTCACGCGACCAAGAAACGCGAAGATCACGGCTACGACCAGCACGAATGCGATCATCAGCGTCATCTGCACATCGGTAACGGAGTGGACGATGCTTTGCGAACGATCGTAAATCGGCTGGATGTGGATCGAGCCCGGCAGTTCGTTCTGGACCAACGGCAGCACGTCATAAATCGACTTCGCAACTTCAACAGCGTTCGCGCCCGCGCGTCGATTCACTGCGACGATCACGGTGGCCGAAGGAATCGTGCGGCCCCGGACCCAGAAGCGCATGTTCACACGCTCGTCCTGAACCGACTCTTTCACCGTCGCCACATCGCGCAGGTAAATAGGAGCGTTGCTCGTGCCGCCGACGATCAAATTTTCATATTGTTCGGCGGTTTCCAGTTGTCCCTGTGGCCGCAGCACCGCCGTGCCCGTCGAACTGTCCAACTGACCCGCACCGGTGTAGCTCGTCCCGTTCCTGATCGCGTTGTTAAGATCATCGATCGAGATCCTACGCGCCCACATCGCTGCCGGATTCGCCTTGATGCGAATCGCCGACTTCGTTCCGAAAACGTTCACCTGCGACACACCGGGCAGAATGCTTAAACGTTGGCCCACGTTTGTGCTGGCGTAGTCGTAGAGCTGGCCCGCGGTGACTGAATCGCTGACCATCGCCAGGTACATGATCGGTTGATCGTTCGGGTTCGTCTTCGAGTATGTCGGCGGCGAAGGAAGATCCACAGGCAGATTGCCGATGGCCTGCGAGATTGCGGTTTGAACGTCAGTGGCGGCAGCGTCGATGTTCTTGTCGAGCGAGAACTGAAGCGTGAACGTCGCGACACCCTGCGTGCTCTGTGACGTCACCACCTCGAGGCCGTTAATCTGCATGAACTGGCGCTCGAGTGGCGTAGCGATGTTGTTGGCGATCGTGTCGGGGCTCGCGCCAGGATAGCCGACCGAAACCTGGATCACTGGATAGTCGACCGCCGGAAGATCGTTGACCGGAAGCTGGAAATAACTCATCACGCCGAAAAGGATGACTGACAGCGTTAACACTGCCGTCATCACTGGCCGGCGTATGAATGGCTCAGAGAGATTCATGACTTCGATCCGTTTGTCGCTGCGGTCGGGCTGCCTTGTTCACGTGGTTTCTCGACGAGCACCGGTCCGCCGGGTGTGACGCCGAGTTGTCCGTTCGTAACGACCTGTTCGCCGGCGTTCACACCTTTCTCGACCACGATGAGATCGCCCTGTCGTTGGCCCAATGAGACAGTGCGTTGTTCGGCGGTCGAGTCGGGCTTGACGACGTAGACATACGAGCCTTTAGCCGACATCTGTGGCGCGGAAACTGGGACTAAGACAGCGCCGGTTGTCGTGCTGAGAACGAGACGAACGTTTACGAAGCGGCCGGGCCAGAAGCGCTGATCGGGGTTGGGTAGTGTTGCGCGCAGTGTGACCTGGCCGGTTTCGTCTTGTACCGCGTTGTCGACAAACGTCAGTTGGCCCGTGACTGATTCGTTTCCGCCGTCGGGCATTCGCACTTCGGTGCGAAGACTTCCCTGCTGCATCTCGCGCTGTACCGCTGAGAGGTGATTTTGCGAGATCGTGAAGTCGGCGTAGATCGGGTTTAGTCGCTCGATCACCAGCAATACGTTTCCATTCTCGTCGGCGTTAGCCTGTCCGCCGGGGTTGACGACGTTGCCGAGATCGACCAGACGTTGACCGGCGCGGCCGTCGATGGGCGCATGAATGAAGCAGTAACTGAGTTCGACCTTTGCAGTTTCGATTACGGCGTTGTTGACTTTGAGCGTTTCATCAGCGCTGCGCACGACGGCACGCGCGGCTTCGGAGTTGGCCTTTAACGAATCGTACTCGGCGCGCAGTTGTTCGTATTGCTCTTTAGCAACGATGCCCTGTTCGACGAGCGTGCGATATCGTTCAACCTGTGCGTAGCCCCACTTTTCGCGGGCGACCTCTCGCGCGAGGTTCGCTTCGGCCTGTTTCTTCAGCGCGACGTCGCGCGAAAGATTTGCCTGGGCCTCCCGGAGCTTCGCTTCGAAGGGACGCGGATCGATTGTGAAAAGGAGCTGACCTTTTCTCACGTTCGCGCCGTCCGTGAAATGAATTTGCGTGATGCGACCGGAGACCTGTGGTTGTATCGAAACAGTTTCCCGCGCGACGATCTTGCCGAGTGCATCAAGATAGTTCGACACGTCCTGCGAGACGGCAGCAGTGACCGTAACGGGTGCAGGCGGCCGTTCAAAATTTTGTTGCGCCTTGTTTACACAGGCCGACGTGGCGGCTGCGAGCGCTGCGATAAGCAAGAAAGTGTTCAGACGAAAAGACAAGCTATCCTCGCGGTTCATAAGTTCTAACCCACTGATTAGTCACGGCTAATAGTAATTTATCGAGTTTGATTAGCTTACGACTTCCGATGCGATTTTGTTGCGCTAAGAAGTGGCGCCATCATTGTGCCATTACCGCGCCGCAGACGCGAGTACCCCCGTTTTAATGAAAGCGAAATCATACGCCCACATGGATCCCCGCGTGTTAAGTGGAAGTAAAAATTTGTTAAGAGTTGTGAAGCTGGGGCTTTGTCGGAAGAGAGCGAAACCTCACTGGCCTACATGTGCAACAGGATACGCACTAATTAGAATGTCTTCTTCCAAAAGGTCCTCAGTAGGACCTGTTTTACCGTGGTGCAATAGGCAAGAACTTCTGCCCGCTCGGACGGTTGATCCCAATCCATCGGAAAGTCGCTGTAGACCACCCGTATTCGATCTGCGATTAATTGCTTACTTCCGGAAAGATAGTAACCGCCGATATTCTCACGAACAGTGCAGCCTCCACGGAGTTGCGTTAGTTCGCGAATTAACCACTTTAAGCTGACGTGATACACACGTTCAATGCTGATCGGAAAGTATATTTCTACTCGAACGCGAGGCGCGTAATTCGGCAGCACGGAGCTCGGCGCATAGTTCGGCATGCAATTCGGCAAAGTATTTCTTTCTCCATTCACCAATGTTTCTTAATCTGTGAAGGAATTCTTCTTTCGAAATGTGCTCCCGCGGAGGTCGCCTTTCTGTTTTGAACAAAGTTGTTGGCTTTTCCGTCTTGTCTTTCTCTTCCATCCTGTATTCCTCCCACATGGGAGATTATCGCCGCTATTAAAGCCAATTACAATTGCCGAAAGTGGCTATTTACTAACGAAAGTGGCTATTTTCAGACTGGATCACGCCAGATCGCGGACGGCTGCGGAGAAAGAGGCGGAGCGGCGGCGGGAGATGGGGATGCGGGCGCCGCTGTTTAGGATCGCAGTCAGGGCGCCCGCCCGAGTGCGGACCAGTTCTTTTACGCCGTTGACGCGAACGAGGGCACGTCGATGGGCGCGAGCGAAGCCGTGCTTGCTGACGCGCTCTTCGAGTGTTTGCAACGACTCACGCAGGAAATAGTTGCGTTGACCAATCCAGAGTTGCGCATAGTTTCCGGCTGCTTCGATCCAATCGATTTCATTAACGTGCAGGACCGCAGCGCCGCGAGAGGTTGTAACTATGATCCGCTCGTCGCGTATAGTTCGTGGCGCTGAAGACAGGCGTTTTGTGAGACGCCGAATGGTCGCAGCAAAGCGGGCTTCGCTGACCGGTTTAACCAGATAGTCGAGCGCCTCCGCCTCAAACGCCTTGATCGCAAACTGATCGAACGCCGTGAGAAAGACGACCGCCGGCATCCGATCGACATTGCGCCGCCGGATCACCTCAAATCCGTCGATACCCGGCATTTGAATGTCGAGAAACACGACGTCAGGCGCTGACACATCGAGTGCAGTCAACACTTCAGCACCGTTGCGGCATTCTCCCGCTACTGCAAAGTCAGAAAACGGCGCCAGCAGTTGCCGCACACCGCGGCGCGCCGCCGGTTCATCGTCCGCGATTAAGACATTCCATTTAGCCGTCATTCATTTCCTGATACGGCACTCGCAATATCGCAATCGTCCCTCGTTCAGCACCTCTAACGATCTCCAACGAAGCCTCATCGCCATACAACGCGCGCAATCGTTCTCGCGTGTTGTCGATCCCGTGACCGGCCGCCACCGGCGCATCCGGATCTATCCCAACGCCGTCATCTGTAACTGTAATCTCGAGCACATCACCGACGCGTTGAGCGGTGATAATCAGCACTCCGGCATCCGGATCACGCGCGATACCATGCCGGATCGCATTCTCCACCAGATGCTGCAACGCAAAACTCGGCACCACCGCCGGCAACAACGAATCAGGAACCGCGAACTCAGGCCGCAGTCGATCCGAAAAGCGCGCCTGTTCGATCGCCACATACTGTTGCACGAGTTCCAGCTCTTCACCCAACGACACCTGGTTCGCGCGATGGCGGCTCAGCGTCCGACGCAACATCTCGCTCAAGTGTTCCACGATCCGCACCGCGCCGGCGCGATCGTCATCACGCACCAGCACCGCGATCGTGTTCAGTGTGTTGAAAAGGAAGTGCGGATTAACCTGCGCTTGTAACGCGGCAAAGCGTGCACCGGCCAGTTGCTCCGATAGCCGCGCCAATTGTACCTCGCGCTCTCGCACTTCGATGAAGTAACGAATCGCATGCTCGATCCCGACGACGCACAGGTAAACGGCAGCGCCGAAAGGCAACGTGATGAATATCCAGCTCAACCACTGAAGGCCAAACTCCCGCCAGAATTGATCACCAGTGACCAGCTCGGGCGCGAAGATTAACATCAACACGAGGCGTAGTAGCTGTCCGCAGGTGGCCCAGGCGACACAGAACAACACCGAAAACGGCACGTGAATCAGTGCTCGTCGAACAAGATAAGGTCGCGTCAACGGCCATCTTTTAGAAACCGCAAACACACCCGGCGTTAACAACGCGTAAAGGAACCAGTCGCCGAATTCGAAAAGCACGTCGCGAAGAGTCGCCGGTTCCCAACCCTGAAGACGCGCTTGAACGATGCGATTGATAACGGCAAACACCGCCGGCAGGATCCAGGCGGCAGACACAATCATCCATGGTCGCAAACGTGGCGCGCGCACTGGGCCACAGTATCGCCCGCCCATCAGCACGCGCAACATCAATCAACGCGGCACGACCGTTCGCGTCCAATCACACGCCGCTCGCGTATTCTTTATTGTTCGTCATCTCACTCAGCGTTAGCATGCACCACCATGACCACCAGCCCCATGCCCAAGATCGAATGTGAGCAACACCATACCGGCATAGTCGTTAGCGACCTTGAGACCGCGATCGATTTTTATACAAACAAACTTGGCTTCTGGGTGGGGTTCAGGTGGGGCGAGCCCACGACGATGGCCGGCGTTAATCTGGGCCACGTGCAGATATTTCTCGAACAAGGCGAGCCGTCACCCAAGGGTTGTTATCTCTACTTTGTGATTAACGACGCAGACGCCTTTCACGAGTTTCATCGAAACAACGGTGTCGAGATCGCTCAACCTATCGGCGATCGCGATTACGGTCTACGCGACTACGCCGTTCGCGACCTGCACGGCTACGTTTTGTCGTTTGGCCATCGCTTGCCCAGCAACTGCGACGAAGGAGACCATCCATGAAACTGATCGTTTTATCAATCGCATCATTCGCCCTCGGCTTTGCCGCTTTCGCCGGTATTTCCCAACCCGAACCTGATCGTGCCGCCGACGCCGAGGCCATTCGCGCGCACATCGGCAGCATCTTCCAGGCGTTCATCGACGGCGACGAACAAAAGATCTACGACACACATTCCGAAGACTGGCGCGGACTCCTCGACGGGACGCCAACGCCAATCAAAGGAATAGACGAGTATATGCGCGCAAACGGTATCGATTGGCCCAAGCCCGCCAATGCACCGAAGTCGCATCCGTACTTTCCGCCCGGCACGGGCTACAAAATGAAAGACTTCGACGTCCATTTCTACAATCCGGAACTCGCAGTCGCTAACTTCATCGGCGAGTTCGTCAGCAAGGACGGAAACACTACACTTCGACGTTTCCGCATCATGGACATCTATGCGAAACGAAAAGGAAACTGGATTCAAGTCGCGTCGCACACCGCTCTCGACCCTGCATGGCGCGACGAACAGACCTCGCAACCGCGAAACATCACCCCCGAGATTCGCCAACGAATTCTTGAAAAGCGTGACGCGGTCTGGAAAGCGTGGTTCGCCAATGATCGACCTACGCTCGAGAAACTGATTCCCGAAGAAGCGATTGCGATTAATAGCGGATCGAAAGAGTGGTCCAATCGGGCGGCAATTTTCGCAGGCGCGAAAGGATTCGCAGATAGCGGCGCAAAACTCGTTAAACTGGAATTTCCCAAAACGGAAATCCAGGCTTACGGCAACACTGTTCTGATCTATACGACTTACGTTTTCGAGATCGAGAAGGACGGCAAACGCACGACAACGAGCGGTCGCGGCACTGAGATGTTCGTGCGCCGCGGTGACGACCTCGTCAACGTCGGTTGGCACCTTGACGACGGGAACTAAGCTTTCTTTGCGCCTTTGCGCCTTTGCGGGATGTAGTCCGCATCTTTGGTGCGAAGATGTGTCCCGCAGAGACGCAAAGGCGCAAAGGAAAGAACGTCATTTCACCGTTACTTCGATCGGCGAGCGTAATCGTTCGGCAAACTCATCGACGTATTTCTTCCACGCTTCAGCGGAAGTGATGTGGCCGGCGCGGTCCCATGCGAAGCCGGCCCAGTAAGACATCGGAAACGAATTTCGCGGCTTAAGCACTATCAGATTGTTGCGCGCGTCTTCGGCGAGCTTGTCGACGTCTGCCGCCTTCAACACGACAGCGAGACCCTGCATGCCGAGGTTCTTGTCCACCGTTTGCCAGATCGTCACCCAACCGCGCTCGGCGTTGACCTCTCGCTGTTCGTCCTTAACTTTCTTGAATCCGATCGCGACCGACAACGGCGACTGCGCGCGATACGAAGGTTGGAAGTGATTCAACTGGCTGCCTGCGTCCAGCGACACGCGCAGGACCTTCGAAACCTGCACGCCATTCGCATCAAACGCATCGTAAACGAGCTCAAACATTACGCGTATCGGACCATTCGTCAACACTCGTGAATCGACAAAGTTAGTCGGCACGTAAAGTTGATTGTTGGCCCAGATCCCGCTCGCGCCAACACCGCGCGTCGGACCGGCGGAATAGAGGTCGGCGCCTTCGCCAAGGTCAGTATGATAGTTATCGACCATGTACCAGTCGTTAATCACCATCTTCGGCGTACGTTTGGACCAAATGTCGATGGCGCTGCTTGTGAGTGGCTCGCCCTTCCACGTGATTAGCGCTTTCCCGTAGGTGCGGTGCGCGATGCGGTCGTTCTCCCACGCGAAATCGTCAAATCGTTCGCGCGCGAACCGACCGTAAGCACGAAAGTCTTCCTTCTTATATACACGTTTGGCGCCGGCGCTAACCGTGAACGTTTTCGTCTCACCCGGTGCGAAGTCGGCCTGGAAGATCAGCGCGTCAGGCTTGTGATAGTCGTCGTAATCCGTATCGACCGACTGGCTGAGCACTTCCTTGCCGGTGCTGTCGAGTACGTGAAGCTTGTTCAAATCCTTTTCAGTGAGCGTTGCAAGATCTTTCGCCGTTAACTCAATCGTTTCACCCGGCCGCGCAATTTTTAATTTGTTCACAGCAGTTACGCTTAATTGCGTCTGGGCCAGCACCGACGGGCGTGCAGGATGCGCCAACGCGAAAAGACCCACCACTGCAAACGCCAGCAACGTAAATCTCATTCAGCAGCTCCTTGTGGGTTATGAAAACTTCGTTGAGCCAACAGTATATTCAACTTGAGCATCCTATTGGACAATTTTTGCGGCGTGGACCGAACTAACGCCGCCACTCAAGATTCTTTGGTCCACAAATCTGCAATTATTGGAACTTTTTGCCACTCGTGGCGTCGAAGAGACGCAAGTAAAAAAACTTCGTCGGTACGACTTAGGAACAAGCGGTGACCCGAATAGCTCTCGCGATCCTGATCGTTCTTTTCTGCTGTGGCCCGGCGCTCAACTCCGCGGCCCAGACTCGGAAGATCGACTCTCCGGAAGTATTGAAACAACTACTGGCGTTGCCTGCGCCAACGCCTCGGCATGGAGCGACGCCTGCACCACCGCAAGTCGCCGAGAGCCCCCGGCCAGACGAATTTTACCACCGAGACAAAACCCCGCCCGACGATGCGTCAATCACGGATCTAATCGACTACTGGTCTCGGTGGGCCGACGGTGACCGCGAACCGACACAGGCCGTAAGCAAGCGCTTGCTGGAGGCATGTACCGCTGACCCGAAACTCCTCCCGACGTTCCTGGAGCTTCTGCCCTACGACGACGATTCGACCCCGACAAAAGTCAAGAACATATTCGACAACGTCCAGGCCGATCCGCAGTTCGATAAAGAGTGGCGCGAAAAAATCAGAAAGTGGCTGGTCTTCAACTCCACCTACTTTCTTGAAGAACTGCTGGGCATGGCCCGCAAAGCCAAAGACAACCAGCGTGACGGCGCCGTCGATAAAGAAGAAGCGCTGTCGGCACTAGCGCGTGTAAGTTGGACCAATGCCGAACCAATATTGCGCGTTCTGATGGCCTCGGGCCAGCCTCGCTCAACCGCCCTCGCGCTTTCGCTGTTCTACGAACACGCAATCGAAGAAAAAGACTCATCGAGTGAAGAACGCTATCGTCGCGATTTACAAGCCATAGCCTTAAATCGAACTCAGCCGGGCTACGCGCGCAACGTCGCGATCGAAAGTCTTTCGTTAAGCGAATGGTCCGGCGTTGAGGATTGGTATCTCAGTCTGTTCCAGGATGAAACGTTGCTTGACGTCGCTGATGGCGAATACAGCTTGTCGCCATTCCACTCACTGTTCAGCTCCGATCTGGATAAGTGGATCCCGATTATGGCGCGGCTGGTTGAGAGCAAGGACATCAATGTACGCAGCGCCGCGGCGGCGTGCCTGGTGACAGTTGATGACGAAGAAGAGACCGCCAAGAAAGCGCTTACTCCGCTGTTGCCCTGGCTCGCAAATCCTGACTGGGCACACGACAGCGATGCCAGTTACCGAATGCGTCTGATTCAGGCTCTGGGAAGCTTCAAGATCCCGGAGAGTGTGCCCGGGTTGATCTCGGTAATTGAGAATGATAACGCCGACGTTTCTCACGTCCGCGCCTTTGCGGCAAACTCGCTCGCCCTATACCAGGATGCTCGCGCCGTGCCGGCACTCAAGAAAGCGTTGGCGAAGGAAAAAGATGAAAGCCAGCGGATGCGGATCATTAAAGGACTCCTAAGTTCCAACGCCATGCCGGAGACCGAACAACTGGAAGCGCTCGAGGCGTATGCGACGAAGCTTGCGTCGCCCGAGACTAAGATGGACATGATTAGGTACCGTCCGGCAACCGAAGAACCATTGTCGCCAACGCTCTCGATCGGAAAATACCTGGGGCAAAGTAGGGAGACGCCAAGCGAATCGTTGATCAAAGCGGTCCTGGCGCGTGCTGAAGAGCTCAAGTCACAAAATTCGCCCGTGGCGGACGCGCTGATTGAAATCGCCCACACATGGCAAGGCCAGCAAATTGAACTCGACATCATCCGGCGAATCGGCAACGGCTCAGCCGATTCGGGCACCATCACCGAGGCGGTACAACGTAAAGAAAAGATGACGGAAGGTCTACGCACTGAGTTGCAAGGCCTGGCCTCAGTCGAAGGCGCGGCTCAAGCAGTCGGCGCCGTGCTGCTCAATGATCCGGCATTGGCGCAAGGCATCCTTAACTCGGAAGATGAACCGGCGAAGATTGCTTTACTGGCGTGTTCGCGTCTCACGCAAACCGCCCTGCCCGTTGAACTCGTCGCTCCATTACTGAACCATAAGAACCAGTTGTTGACGCAGGCCGCCGAAACGTACCTGCTTGCCGAGGACAGTCGCGAGGCCCGAGATCTTCTTTGGCAACGTCATCCCAACGAAGCTTTTGTGACCGGTTGGCGCGAAAACTTCTGGTATGGAATGAATTTTGAATCGCTTGCTAAAACCGAGGACCAGTTACGCGGCGAGTTGCTCAGAGAGAATGGTCCAATCGAGATTCTTGCGCTCGTATCCAACATTGGAAATCAGGGAGTAGTCCTCCGCATCTATCCTGATAAAGCAGTATTCACGCAACACGAAGACGCGGCACGTTATCGCGAGCGGACGGTGCCGAGGGCGGAGGTCACCGCGCTTAAAGATTTTCTTTCCGCCGGTGGTTTTCCAGAACGTGGTCCAACCATGGGTTACTGTCACCATGGGTGCCCGTCGACCGAGTTGTTAATGCTCACGAAAGAGAAAGGCCGCCGTGTTTTTCACCAGGGTGGATACATGGAATGGCTCGAGCTTCACGAACAGTTTACTCAACTCGGAACCGGCGACGGCGCGAAGATGCATTACAAGTTGGAGGAGGAGATCAAGGGTCTGGAAGTCTTGTATGCCGGCGAATTGTCGGTCAACGATGTGACTCAACAGGGTAACGAGCTGCGCCTTTTCCTCGAACGCCCGCAAACAAAGGAAGAACTCGAGGAACTGCGAGCCTCGTACGAGACTGAAGACGATGACGATGACGAGCTGCACTTGCAACTCGTGCGGCGAAGACTTGAACTGAACCGGTCGCGACACTCATGGCGCGTTTTCGCGGGGGACAAACTTGGCGCGCCCACATCGGCCCCTGATTTCTACTTAACCGTTGACGAAACTAAGTTCATTACCGGTGACGAGAATGATCTGGAATGGAACGAATATACGCAACCACTAATACTCTCTCCCGATTCGATCGTGTTCACACAAAGCTACGATGGCTTGTGGCGGCAGTTCGCCGGCAGCAAACCCGTGCGCATCGGTGATGAAAACGCCGTTTACTCAAGCCCGATCGCTACGCGTGATGGCAAATGGGTGATCGTCACGAAGACAGGCGAAGAGGAAAACGAACCGAGTCATATAGTTCGCCTGAACCTGCTAACCGGCCGTGAGTTTCGCGTCAACCTGCCGCCGGCCGGCCAATTGGGGGCTATTGCTGCTCTGCCGGTTATCAATAAAGTTTTGGTGAAACGCTCGAAGATGGATGTCTTGTACGCCGGCGCCAAACATAAAGGACCTGATAAGCCGGAGTACTATCTGGTCGATCCGGCAAATGGTGTGACCCGGTTAGTCTCGGGGGAGTTCGCGCCGTTACAGGAAAGCGGTAGCCGCTTCTTGCAAGAGACTGAGAAGTCGGATGAATTCTGGGCCGCGATCCCCGACGAAAAAAAGAACCACACACGGATCGGCCATTACAGTCTCAAAGATTTTTCCTTCACACCGGTGACAACCGTGCCGCAACTCATCTTCAACAGCCGGTCGATGTGGGTCGATGCCGGACAAAAGAAAGTTTACGTGGTCTATAAAGGACAGTTGCTTCGCCTGCCGTTTCAAAGCCCCTGAGAAATGATCGCGCCTCGGCCCAGTGTTTCTGCGGTGTGACTAAAAAATAACTAAGTTATCGTTCGAACGACACACAGCATTGGAAATCTCCGAATACAAATTAACGCGGAGGAGAACAAGGCTATGCGTTGGAGAGGCGAGCGTCAGAGTTCGAACATTGAGGATCGACGAGGAATGTCGGCGGGGAAGGTTGCGGTGGGTGGTGGCCTTGGCACGGTGCTGCTGCTGATCATCGCGTTAATCTTTGGCGCTGATCCACGACAACTACTGGAGCAATTGCCGGCGGAACCGTCGTCGCAAGTTCAAAGCTCGCGGCCGCTCAATCCTGAAGAGGAACAGTTGAAGGAGTTTGTGGGGGTGGTCCTCGCCAAGTCGGAAGACGTTTGGAACAACCTGTTTCAGCAGAATGGACGACAGTATCGCGAGCCGACGCTGGTCCTGTTTACTGACCAGGTGCAGTCTGCGTGCGGTCGTGCTGGCGCGTCGGTTGGTCCGTTCTATTGTCCGGGAGATGAAAAGGTTTATATCGACCTGTCGTTCTATGAGGAACTAAAACGGCGATTCCAGGCGCCGGGTGATTTTGCGCAGGCGTACGTGATCGCCCATGAGGTGGGCCATCATGTTCAGCATCTGTTGGGCATTTCTGATCGCGTGGACGCGATGCGTGGCAGGGTGAGTCAAGCTGAGGCTAACCAGCTATCGGTGCGACTCGAATTGCAAGCTGATTTCTTTGCGGGCGTGTTTGCGCGATATGTGAAAGACCAGGGCATACTCGACCCGGGCGACATCGAAGAAGCCCTAACCGCCGCGAGCGCGATCGGCGACGACAAAATCCAACGACAAACGACCGGCTACGTCGTCCCCGACTCCTTCACCCACGGCTCCTCCGAACAACGCCTGCGCTGGTTCAAACGCGGCTACGACTCCGGCGACATCCGCCAAGGCGACACCTTCAGCGCCCGCGATCTGTGAGCGGTCTGTTTCGGAGTCATCCTTCTGGAGCGGGTAACTCGAGCTTCACAAAATCGCCGGGGCCTATTGATTCGATGGCTTTCTGAATTAACGTTGCTGAAGCGAGGATGCGGCGGAGATCATTAGTTGAAAGCTCAAGTATTGCGATGGTTCGGCCAGTAAGGTTTTGTTGATAGACGATGTTCTGATCTGCCGTAACGAGAAGATCGAAGGCCGCCTCGGCCCGCGCTAACAGATCGCTGTTTCTAATACCGCTCCAGCCTTGCGCTTGCACAGTTGTGCAGGTGTGCTCCTTAAGTAACCTGCGCATTGGCCAAGGAACGCACTCGTCCAACAGAATTCTCATGCAGCAGAGAGCAATGCTTGCTCAGAGCGCTCCAATACCTTTCGCACCGCTTCGCGGCTCAGTGAGGGGAAGCACTCGAGGATTTCTTCCAATGAATAATCGTTCTCCAAATACTCAAACAGCGTCCTGACCGGCACACGCGTACCCTTGAAGACGGGTGTGCCGCCTAGAATGCCCGGGTCAACTGTAATGAGGTCGTCAACCGTCATGATGGTTAAGTGTAGCCATTTCACTGCTCAAAAGTCACGACAGTTGAAGACTCGGATAAAACACGACGAAACAAATTTGCATGCGGGACAGTATAGACCCGCATGACTTCCATCCAGACCGGGGAGCAGGATCCCCAGCAGCTGCTCAGAGTGTGGCCGGGCGTTGTCGCCGTCGTGCTGCAATGGGTATTCCGGTTCGGCGTCAAAGAACTTTTTCCCGGAATACAAGGTTTTGGCTACGCCGTAATCGGCTCACTCGCCTTCTTCCTCGTCATCATCGCGTGGTGGACGTTCTTCAGCCGCGCGCGCTGGAAGGAACGATTGGCAGCCCTCGCGTTAATGGCCGGCGCGGTCGCCGCGACCTGGTTTCTCAAACACGATTCGATGTGGCTCCAATGGTTGTTTGCCTACGCCGTTCCGGTCTTGAGTCTGGCGTTCGTGACGTGGGCCGTGGCGACGCGTCGACTTTCCAATCAAGTTCGGCACGCGACGATGGCGGCGACGATACTACTCGCGTGCGGAGCCTGGTTGTTTCTCAGACAAGACGGCATCAACGGCGATCACAACGCAACGTTCGGCTGGCGCTGGGCACCAAGCGCGGAAGAACGACTCCTGGCGCAGGAACCAACTAACGCCGCAACATCAACTTCCGAAACATCGCCGGCAACACCAGCAACAACTCTAACCAACGCTCAACCAACACCATCACCCGCAACAACCGAAGCTGCAAAACCCGCGGCGCCAGTATCGGAAGCACGCGTCGACTGGCCCGGCTTTCGTGGAGCAAAACGCGATGGCGTAGTTCGGGGCGTGAAGATCAAGACTGACTGGTCGGCATCGCCACCAGTGCAACTGTGGAAGCGTCCGGTTGGACCAGGCTGGTCGTCGTTCGCGGTTAGCGGGGATCTCGTCTACACGCAGGAGCAACGAGGCGATAGCGAGGTGGTGTCGTGTTACAAGGAGTCAACAGGGCAACCGGTATGGACGCACAGCGACAAGGCACGATTCTTTGAATCGAACGCCGGTGCTGGTCCACGCGGAACACCGACGATCAGCAACGGCCGCGTTTACAGCTTCGGAGCTACGGGAATCTTAAACGCCCTCGACGCTCGTAACGGATCCGTTATCTGGTCGCGCAACGTCGCGAACGAAACAAATACAAAAATTCCCTTCTGGGGTTTCTCGAGCTCGCCGCTCGTCGTTGGCGATATCGTGATCGTCGCCGCCGCGGGACAACTCGTTGCGCACGAAACTGCAAACGGCAATCGACGTTGGGTTGGACCAGCAGCCGGAGGCAGCTACAGCTCGCCACATCTCGTAACGATCAACGGCGTCGCGCAAGTTCTAATGACGAGTGACGGACGCTTAACGAGTGTCGCGCTCGCGGATGGGAAACAGTTGTGGCAGCACGAGTGGAACGCAAACAGCATCGTCCAGCCTGCGTTGACTGCCGACGGCAACGTTCTGATCACAAGTCAGGAAGCCGGCATACGCCGTATCTCGCTCACAAACAACGCCGGCGCATGGAGTGTCGCCGAACGATGGACCTCAAACGGTCTCAAACCTTACTTCAACGACTTCGTCGTTCATAAAGGCCACGCGTTTGGTTTCGACGGCCGCATTCTTTCCTGCGTCGATCTAAACGACGGACAGCGCAAATGGAAAGGCGGTCGCTACGGCAACGGCCAGCTCGTGTTGTTGCCCGATCAGGATCTGCTGCTTGTGTTGTCGGAAGAGGGCGAACTAGCGCTCGTGCAGGCGAAAAGCGATCAGTTTACGGAGTTGGCAAAGTTTCCGGCGATACAGGGTAAAACATGGAACCATCCGGTGCTCGTCGGCGATCTGTTGCTGGTACGCAACGCCGAAGAGATGGCCGCGTTCAGACTACCGCAGGAAACCGTTAACAGAGCCGGTCGCTGAAGAAACCGGGGTTCTCGACGACACATTAAAGTTCATTGACAACCTCCACGACGAGGTGTATACCCTTCGTCGCTATCTCACATTCCAACGAGTCCAGTTCGCTTCCCATGAGAGCGGACCGGCGCAGTCAAGGAGGTTGATCTCGTGAAGAAAAGGTTTAGTTTTCGCACAGCAATCTGGGCGGCGTTTGCGGCGGTTGCTGTATTGAGTCTCACTGTCGGTGCCGGCGCTGTTCAGGGTGATAAGAAGTTTAGAATGTTGGACGATTGTGAACCCACCAGCTTCAATGCAGTGCTGGGCGAGGGCACGTGCATCGGTAACGGTAAGACTACATTTGCTGAGTTCATCGAAGAACTGGAAGAAACGCAGGATGTACACACGTGGCGCAACCAGCCCAGCCAGGCGCACCTGAACGTTGGCCGGCCGACGGTTATTGAGAACCGCGGCGGCGAAGTTCACACGTTCACAAAGGTCGCTGCTTTTGGCGGCGGGTTTATTCCTGACCTGAATGCTCTTTCCGGCAACCCGGTACCAGCGCCCGAGTGCCTGAACTTCGGGACGATGGTTTTTATTCCCGCGGGCGCAACAGAAGATGGCCCGACGGCAGGAACTTCGGGTCTTCCAGTCGGCGTTAACCGCTTTCAATGCTGCATCCATCCGTGGATGCGCACGACCATAGAAGTAGACACGCCTGGAGGCGGTGCTCAGGCGAGCGCGGCGCAAGGCAAGTCGCAGCACGCTCATCACTGATCGCCTGCTGCAACACAATCAAACGCGGTGAGATGTTTTAGATACCGTCTCACCGCGTTTTACTTTTCATCACCTCGACGGGTGATGTCTTAGGTTGCCAGCATTCTCTGCGTACCTCTGCGATCCTCCGCGACTCTGCGGTAAAGAACCGCAAAAAAGATATAACCGCGGACGCCGAGGACCGCAGAGCTACACAGAGGAAATCAAGACACCACCCATTGACGTCTCCTATTGACAGCCGATAGGTAACCTCGCTAGACTGCCGTCCTATCGACTGGCTAGAGGAAAACGATGACGAAGCAAACAGCCGACCTGTTCAAACAGGGAACGCTCGAACTACTCATTCTGCGACTGCTCAACTCCGGAACTCTTAACGGTTGGGACATCATGCAGCGTATTCAACTCGCTTCGGGCGAAGTGCTCAGCGTCACTCCCGGCGCACTCTACCCCGCACTCCACCGCCTCGAAGCACGCGGCCTGATCGCCGCCAACTGGCGACAATCCGAAAATAACCGCAAAGCAAAGTTTTATGCTTTGACTGCCCAAGGCCGCAAACAACTCGAAGCGCAACGCAGAGAGTGGGAACGGTTTTCCGGCGCCGTCAATCTGATTATGAAAGATGCATGAGGTTTACCCGTGGGCTTGAGCAATTTATTCCGTCGCTGGCGCGCATTAACTCACAAAAAAGAACTCGACACCGAACTCGACGCAGAACTCCAGTTTCACCTCGAACGTGACGTCGAGCAGAACATCAAGAGCGGGATGACACCCGCCGACGCTCGTAATGAAGCGTTAAAAGCGTTCGGCGGCGTGGACCGATCGAAGGAAGAATGTCGCGACGCACGCGGAGTCAACCTGATCGAGAACACGCTGCGCGATATTACCTACAGCGTGCGTGTACTGCTGAAGAGTTACGCCTTCACCATCGTCGTCGTGTTGACTCTGGCACTCGGGATTGGCGCCAACACCGCGATCTTTAGTTTCGCCAACGGAATTCTGCTGCGGCCGCTCCCTTACCCTCAATCCGATCGCTTGGCGGTGATCGACGAAACGGCAAGACGTGGCGAGGAATTCTCGCCCGTTTCCTATCCAAACTTTCTCGATTGGCGCGAACAAAACACAGTCTTTGACGATGTGGCCGTCCACTTTGGCACTGGCAGGTTTGCCTTGAGCGGAATGGGCGAACCCGTAGAGATTCGCGGTTCACGAATCTCACACAGTCTATTCAACGTCTTGCGTGTCTCGCCCCAACTTGGCCGCACGTTCACTGTCCAGGAAGATCGCCCCGAACAGGATGCAGTGGTCATCATCGGCCACGAACTGTGGCAGAAGAATTTCGGTGGCGATCCCAACGTGCTCGGTAAACAGATCGTTCTCAGCAATCGCTCGCGAACTATTGTGGGCGTTATGCCGCGCGGTTTCCGATTTCCCGAGATCTCGGAACTCTGGGTTCCACTCGCATTGACACCACAGACGTTCACGCGGACCGACCATGGCCTAACTTCGATCGCCCGCATGAAAGACGGAGTGACGATCGAACAGGCACAGGCCGAGATGCACAACGTCGCAGCGCGTATCGAGCAACAGAATCCCGTCACGAATGAAGGTCGTGGCGTCAGAGTTACGAGTCTGCACGACAACCTGGCGGGAGATTACCGGGAGGCTTTGCTGATACTGCTCGGTGTGGTCGGATGCGTGTTGCTGGTAGCGTGTGTGAACGTAGCAAACCTGATGCTCGCGCGCGCAACTGCACGACAGAAAGAGTTTGCGTTGCGGGCTGCGCTGGGTGCGAGTCGCTGGCGCATCGTACGTCAACTGCTGATTGAGAGTTTGTTGTTGGCGGTCGCTGGCGGCGCGCTTGGTTTCGCTCTTTCGTTGTGGGCGCTGCATCTGTTGCTGAATGCGATTCCGATTCAGTTACCGTTCTGGATGGATTTCGGCATCGATCTGCGCGTGCTTGCTTTCACGCTCGGTATCACACTTCTTACCGGCTTGATCTTCGGAGCCGTACCGGCGCTTCATACGTCGCGCGTCGATCTCAACGATACGCTCAAGGAAGGTGGTCGCGGCGCGATCGGTTTTCGCGGTCGCTCGCGCAGTATGCTCGTCGTTACTGAGATTGCGCTGTCGCTCGTTCTGCTGGTTGGCGCCGGTTTGATGATCCAGAGTTTCCTGCGCTTGCGACAGGTCAATATCGGGCTCGAAGCGAAAAACGTTTTCACTGCAACCGTGATCCTGCCGCGCGCGAAATATCGCGAACCTCAACAAAGGATCACTTTCTTCAAACAGCTAGTGGAGCGGGTGCGCAATGTTCCCGGCGTCGAAGCAGCGGGCGCGACCGGCACGCTGCCGTTGAACGGCAATAACTGGGGTCGAAGTCTGACGGTCGAGGGTTATCCTGTACTGAGCGTCGGACAAGCGCCATCGATCCAACATACAGTGGTGACCCCAGGTTACTTTCGCACGATGGGAATAAGGCTGATCGACGGCCGTGACTTCGCGGACGCCGACACATTCGAATCTCTCAAGGTAACGGTCGTCGACGAGCGTCTCGCGCGCCATTACTGGCCCAACGAAAGCGCGGTCGGCAAACGCGTGCGGTTTGGACCACCCGAGAACAACGAACCATGGCATACGATCATCGGCGTCGTTCAAGCAGTGCGACACGAACGGGTTCAGTCGGACACCGACGAGAGCGTCTATTTGCCTCACCTGCAAATCCCTGTTCCGAATTTGACCCTCGTAGCGCGGACCACTGCGGAGCCGCAAGACATTACTGGCGCAATCAGGCGCGAAGTCGCGCAACTCGATCGCGATCAACCGATCAGCGAGATCGCCACGATGGAACAGGTCATCGCTGAGTCCATCTGGCAGCCGCGTCTTTACGCCACTTTGTTTGCAGTTTTTGCGGGTGGCGCACTCGTGCTCGCGTTGATTGGCATTTATGGCGTGATGGCGTTTCTGGTCCAAATGCGCACCCACGAAATCGGCGTGCGGATGGCGCTCGGCGCAACCGCGCGCGACGTCTTCAAGCTCATCGTCGGTCGCGGAATGAAACTGACGGTTTTCGGGATCGTGATCGGCGTTGCCGGCGCTATCGCTCTAACGCGCTTGATGCACAGTCTTCTATTCAACACCAGCGCAACCGATCCGTTCATCTTCGTCGCGATCGCATTACTTCTCTCGGTCGCCGCGTTCTTGGCCTGTTATATCCCGGCTCGACGGGCGGCTAAAGTCGACCCCCTCACGGCCCTGCGGTACGAGTAGGGCCTCAGAGCTCAATCTTCGTCGCAATAATCCGCGGCTCGGCGGTGTTTGACCTTTATAGAGTCTTACACTTAGCACAATCCAGGAATCTGCCTAAATTCACGAAACGGAGGAGACGTATGAAAAAGTCCTTCGCAATCCTACTCACCGTACTGATTGCTGCCGCTACCGCGTCGTCGCAGAGTTTAACTATCGACTCATTTGCCAAAGCCAAGGCCGTTTTAGATCGTTCTGTAACGGCGTACGGCGGGCGAGAAGCATTGACTTCGATCGGCAATGTTTCGATCCGCATTCAGGGCGAGTCGGTGCACCGGAACCAGAGCCGCCGCCCGGGAGACCTCGACCGCACGCCATACACTGGCGAGTTGGTGATCGATTTGAAAACCTCGCGCGCATGGCAAATGCAGAAAGGCCATTACCCCGGCGGCTTTAATTGGCACAACGGTTTCGTCGTTGACGGCAACACGCGAACAAGCTTCGACTTAATTAGAAAAACGTCGAACCCGCCGGGAACGATCACGCCGGCCAACTTCAAAGGCAATCTGCGCTGGCTGCCACAGCTTGTGCTGCTGACCGCGCTTGAACGCGCAGACACGATGCGCTACGTCGGCAAAACGGAATACGACCGACGGCCGCACGAGGTGATCGACTACGTCTCGCATGATGGTCTGCGACTCGCTCTCTACATCGACGAGGCGAGTGGGCAGCTTTCCAAGTTTGAAACACTCGTGACCAATAGTTATTCCGGCGACTCTCTGCTGGAGACTCGTTTCCCGGGACAGCGTAAGGTGGGCAACTACATTCTTCCCACGGCGCGAATGAGTGTGTTCAATGGCGATGTAGTTAATGACTTTCGGATCGCGGAGGTCACCTTCAATACCGAGCTGCGTCCGGAAACGTTCAAAGTGCCTGAAGGCTTTCGCGCAGTCACCTTCAGTGCGCCGGCGCCCGTTACCAAACACGCCGAGAAGATTTATACGACCAGCGCCGGTGGTTACAACGTCCTCTTCGTCGATTTCAACGACTACATTTTCGTGATGGAGACGCCTGGCAACGAACGTACATCGCTACAGGCCATCGAACAGATCAAGAAGACGATTCCCAACAAACCTATCAAGTACGTCGCTGTGACGCATCATCATGACGATCATGCCGGCGGCATTCGCACGTACATGGCCGAAGGCGCGACGTTGATCGTCGCTCCCGGTGAACAGGCGTTCTTCAAGAAAGTCAGTGCGGCCCGCTTCAAGGCGGAACCGGACCTTCTCACGCGCAACCCGCGCGAGCCGGTTTTTGAACCGCTGCAAAACGGTAAGCGTGTGCTTACCGACGGAACGACGACGGTTGAGATTATCGGCATCGGCGCCGGACCGCATGCGCAGGAAATGCTGGTCGCCTACTTCCCGCAGCATAAGTTGATCTACCAGGGCGATCTGCTCAATCGACCGGGTAACGGCGATCCCGCGATCGCGAATGACACGTCCGTGCATTTCCTCGACTGGATCGACGCGAAGAAGCTCGCGGTGGATGCGACCATTCCGGTGCATGGTCCAGTGACGACGATCGCTGACTTCCGTAAAGCTGTTGCGGAGAAGAAAGACAGGGCGAATTAGATCGGTGTAATCTGTGGCTCGATCGGGGATGCGGAGAAGGGGAGATGCGGAAAAGGGGAGATCTCGTCACTGTTTCACCGTTTCTCCGTTTCTCCGGTTCGCGTTTCTCTATGGGTTACTGGTTCCTAATAGCTTCAAGCCCTCAACCAGCGGTGGGAAGTTTGCTAGCTCCTCTTTCTTAACGCTCCAGGTCGTGAACAAATATCCCAGCATCTTTGGACCAGCGTGCTGGCGGCTGTAGTTGATGAACGTCTTCGTCGCGTCGACGTTCTTCCAACCTGAAGGCAACACGCTGAACCCTTTTTCGATAAACATCGGGATCGAGGGATAACTGTCTCTCACTTCGTAGTGCCAGTCGCAGATGATGATGTCTTTCGGGATCAAATCGACCGCCGCTGCAGTGCCGTTCTTCGCCGCTTCCCACTCGCCATAGTCGTACTTCGCAGCGTCAATCAGCCGGTCGCCCCACATCAACATCTGGACGCGGCGCTTTCGGACCAGATGGCCATGAAGCTCCTTGACGGCGTTTGCAAAGAGCAGTCCCGGATCTTTACCCTTCGTCGACGGCGACTTCTCTGATCCGAGCAGAAACACTTCATCCATGCCAACGTGAATCGCGTCGGCTTGGAAGGCGTCGATGAGTTCATCCAGGAGTTTGAAGATGATGGGCCAGACTTTTGGATTCAACGGATCCCACTCGCGACAATAGATCCCTTCGTTGTTGGGAAACGCACCGGGTGTCAGATCGAATTGCGGATACACCGTGAGTAACGGAAAAGTCTGCGCCTTCCACGACTGATGGCCCAACGATTGAAACTCCGGAATCAAACGAATACCGAACTTCTTGCACAACGCCGCGAAGCGTCGTGCCCCGTCGCGTGTGATTGGACTGGTTCCGAAACGCAATTCCGGATGCGACTTAAACGCGAAGTTGTAATCAACCTCGAGAATGATGACGTTGATTCCCTGCTTCGCGAGGGCTTGAAGGTTCTCTCCAAGCGCGGCCAGATCCGCATCGGTGTTGTAATTCAACAGGTGCACCGCGCGCCATTGCTTTGACTTCGCTGTCGCGACGAACGGCACGCACAGCAAGAGCAAAGCGACGAGGATTAATCGCTGGGCGAAGTTGATCATTTCGGCGTTTCGAGTTTCTTCAAGTTTTCGACGGCGCTCGTGTTCTTCGGGTTGAGCTCCAGCGACTTCTTGAAGTTCTGAATTGCCAACTCGCGCTCGTTCATGTTCATGTACGCCTCAGCAAGACTGTCGTAAGTGTTGAAACC
>Ga0209486_10000079_pt1 | contig 49370 bp, 48 predicted proteins | sample NCCompost_FD_187518 | JGI IMG/M metagenome (GOLD analysis project Ga0209486, IMG submission 187518) | Agricultural soil microbial communities from Utah to study Nitrogen management - NC Compost (SPAdes) (version 2) | ecosystem: Environmental > Terrestrial > Soil > Agricultural land | place...
TCGAATCGACGAGCGTTTCTGGGCGGCAATACCCGGTTCCGGCTTGTCCTGACGCTGGGGCTGGCGGTAGTCCTCCCGGCGCTCGCTCTCATTTACGTCAGTTTTCAACACGTCAAATCGATCAAGCGCGACAAAAAAGTCGAGGCGCTCATCCATCGCGATTTTCAGTATTTGCTCTACGCGGGTATCAAGAAGATGAATGGCCAGGCCTACACGATGACCGAAGGCGCGCGTGACCAATTTCCGTCCGAGTCTGATTCAGAGGAAGAGAGACGAAGAAAACTGAAAGTCATCCTGGAGAAAAACCCCTGGTTCGAACACTTGTTCCTGCTCGACACGAAAGAAAATAAGACGGCAGCGATCGTAGTTGCCAAACCGGAATTGAAACCGGAATACGTGAAAACGTTAAGCGAGATGTACGCGGGTTGGTTGAGTATGGAAGGCGCGTATCTCACCGAGCAGATGCAAAAGAAGCCCAAGCCGATGGTTTGGTTTAGCGGAGACGGCCATGAACCAGAGGGCCCGCGGTGGCGCACGACGGCAATCTTCACAGTTCCAGAGATCGCCTCTTCGAAAGAGAGAACGGTTTTCGGCGGCGCCAGCTTCGACCGATTTTATCTAAAAGAAAAATTCTTTCCTGAGTTTGTGAATGACTTCACGTCGCAGAAGTTTGGTGAAGATCCCGGCGCCCACTTCGCTCCGCAATTTCACGAGCTCACTGCGGCTGAAGTGAACGAGCAAACTGATAAGCGCCTGGCGATGAAGATATATCCGGGTGACGCACAAAAATCAGAACCTGATCGTCCACTTGCAATCTCATCGGGTTGGGGAAATGGTAAACCCGAAGTCGCGCAAACATTAGACGATCCGTTTCGCGGTCTCGCGATGGGCATCAAGTTTCAGGGCACGACGGCGGAAGCGATCGGCAACCGTTTTGTTCGGGAAAGCATGTTAATTCTCGGCGTGTTGTCGTTGCTGATGATCGGCGGGCTGGTGTTGACGTATCGCAGCGTGAACAAGCAGGTGGCACTCGCGCGTTTGAAGTCCGACTTCGTTTCCAACGTATCGCACGAGTTGCGCACACCACTCGCCCTGATTCGTTTGTACGCGGAGACGTTGGAACTGGGCCGCATCAGCACACAGGAAAAGAAGCTCGAATACTACGGAATCATTCGCAAAGAAAGCGAACGGCTCACAGCGTTAATCAACAACATCCTCGACTTCTCGCGCATTGAAGCGGGTCGCAAGGAATACGATTTCCGCGAGACTGACATTGCCGAACTCGTGCGAAACACGCTCGATTCTTACCGCTACCAGATCGAGCAACAGGGGTTCGCGCTCGAAGAACACATCGACCCAAGTATTCCTCCGGTACGAGTCGATCGCGAAGCTATCGCGCGAGCGCTTGTCAATCTGGTTAATAACGCGTTGAAATACTCAGACCGTGACAAATTCCTGCGTGTGAAGCTTTATCGCGCCAACGCTAATCTGAAGCTCGAGGTCGTCGATCGGGGGATTGGTATCGACCGCAACGAGCAGGCCAGAATTTTCGAGAAGTTTTATCGCACGTGCGATCCGCTGGTGCACAACACGAAGGGCAGTGGACTCGGTTTATCCCTCGTGCAACACATTACGCTCGCGCACGGTGGTCACGTGGAAGTTGAGAGCGCGCCCGGACGGGGCAGCAAATTCACGATGACGTTGCCGCTTGGGGGTCCGCAAGCGGGAACCAGCGCTGCTTAACGGAAAGGGACATTCGTCATGAAAAGCAAGATTTTGATCGTCGAAGATGAACCGGCAATGGTTGCCGGCCTGCGCGACAACTTCGAATACGAGGGTTACGAAGTGATCAGCGCGGAAGACGGTGTCAGCGGACTCGAGCGCGCGTTGTCTGACAATCCGGATCTCGTAGTGCTGGATGTGATGATGCCGCGCATGAGCGGCCTCGACGTTTGCAAACAACTGAAAGCGAAACGGCCCTCGACGCCGATCATCATGCTGACCGCGCGCGGACAGGAGATCGATAAAGTTGTCGGTCTCGAACTGGGCGCGGACGATTACGTTACGAAGCCTTTTTCTATACGCGAACTGATGGCGCGGGTTAAAGCTGTTTTGCGTCGTGTTTCAGCGCCACCTGCGTCGCCTGAGGTTTACAAGTTCAGTGATGTCGAGGTCAACGTTCGTAGTAACGAAGTCAAGCGAAATGGCAACCTGGTTGATCTCTCCGCGAAAGAGTTTGCGTTGCTGGCATACTTCATCGCTCATCCGGTAGAAACACTGAGTCGCGATCGATTGCTTGATGCGGTGTGGGGATACGAGAACTATCCGTCTACACGCACGGTCGATACGCACATCGTTCACCTGCGACAGAAGCTGGAACCAAATCCGGAAGAGCCGCGTTTTATTCTTACCGTTCATGGCAGTGGCTACAAATTTGTTGGATAAGGACTTCGAACTATGTCCGCAGCAACAGCGGTTAGTCCGGTTAGTTCCCCAGAAAAGGTCAACGAACTCGAGCAAAGACTCGAAACACTTCAGAAAGATTACGCGGATCTGAATACCGCCATCTTCGAGGCCGCACAAGTACATCGCCGTTTGTGTGCGCCGAGTTTGATTCGCTACGGATCGTTTGAGATCGCGAGTGAGATTTTCGCCGTTCGTCATTTACCCGGTGACTTCTTCACGGTGGAAGAAACTGAACGCGGTCTCGTCTTCGCGCTTGGTGACATCGGCGGCAAGGGACTCGCGGCGGGAATGTGGGTGACGCATTTGATTGGTCTCATTCGCACGCACACCGCTGTTAGCAGCGACCCGCACACGATAGCGGCTGCAGTAAATCGTGACATCGCGCGGTTGGTGTCAGTTGAGCCGCTGAGCACGATGTTTATCGGCAGACTCGATGCCGGTTCAGGCACGCTCGACTATTGCAGTGCGGGACATCCGGCGGCGTTGTTGTTGCGCGCGGACGGGCAACTCGAATCACTTTCGGAAGGTGGGCCAATGCTTGGCGCCGTGCCGTCAGCTTCATTCCCTTGCGGGACTGTGCAACTCCGCACTGACGACGTCATGCTCGTATGTTCGGACGGCATTTTGGAATCGTTTGACGAGGCGGAGCGGGAGTTTGGTGTTCATCGTCTTGAAGCCGAATTCCGACGCGCGCAAGGCGGCTCGGTCGAGTCAATACTCTTTTCAGTTCTGGGCGCGGTGCAGGACTTCGCAGCGCCGCGTCCTCTCACAGACGACATGACTCTGGTCATTGTCAGAAACACGAACGAGAGGAACATGTGATGAGTAGTAGATTGAAACAGACTTTGTTTGTGACGTTGTTGTTGCTGGTGGCCATGCCGGTGGCCCTGGCAAAAGACGGTGAATCGAAGTTTGCCACGCTCAATGGCGCGAAGATTCACTATCAAAGTTACGGTGAGGGAAGCGATGCGTTTGTTCTGGTACACGGGTGGAGTTCCAATCTGACAGCCTGGGGTTATCAAATTCCGGATCTCGCAAAACGTGGCAGAGTGATAGCGCTCGACTTGCCTGGACACGGCCAAAGTGATAAACCGCAACTCGCATACACAATGGACCACTTCGCCGCGGCAATCGACGCCGTCCTGAAGGACGCGAAAGTCGCGCGCGGGGTGATACTGGGTCATAGCATGGGTACTCCGGTAGCCCGACAGTTCTATCGCAAGTACCCGAAGAAGACGCTCGCAATTGTGATCGTCGACGGTGGACTGAGGCCGTTCGGCGACAAGGCCATGCGCGACCAATTCCTGGCTAGTTTTAAATCGGCCAACTACAAAGAAGTCGGCACACAGATGTTTGGACAAATGACGCCGATGCTTAATGCCGAAGACAAAGAAAAGGCGTTAGCGTCGTTTCGAAACACACCGCAGAACGTGCTGGTGAGCGCGATGGAGGCCATGAACGACGAAGCGCTCTACACCTCGGACAAAATCAACGTGCCGGTGCTGGCGATCCTCGCAAAATCGCCTTTCTGGCCAGCCGATACGGAGCAGTTTTTGAAGGGCCTCGCGCCCGATCTCGAGTTGATCTGGTGGGAAGGTGTCGACCACTTCCTTCATCAGGAAAAGACGAAAGAATTCAACAGCGCGGTGATCGCGTTTGTCGACAAAAAGAAACTTTTGAAGTAGTAGAAGACCAAATCAAACGAAAGGGAAACACTCATGGCGGACGTAAAACCGATTCCTGAGGGATATCACTCTTTAACCCCCTACTTAGTAATTGACGGTGCTGCCGAGGCGCTCGAGTACTACAAGAAAGCCTTTGGCGCTTCCGAACTATTTCGCATGCCGCAGGGCGACAAGATCGCGCACGCTGAAATGAAGATCGGCGACTCGCCTTTCATGCTCTCCGACGAACATCCGGAGATGGGATACAAGGGACCAAAGTCGATCGGCGGATCGGCCGTGGGCCTCATGATCTATGTCGACGACTGCGACGCAGTTTTCAAGCAAGCAATCGACGCCGGCGGCACTGAAAAGAAGGCGATCCAGGATCAATTCTATGGTGACCGATCGGGAACCCTCGAGGATCCATTTGGTCACATCTGGACCGTCGCCACGCACAAGGAAGACGTGTCGCCGGAAGAGATCGACAAGCGTTTGGCCGCAATGGCAGCCGGTGGCGGAAGTCCTGGGTAACATAGTCGTTTCGCTGCGGCTTTGCCGTCTGATGTGCGGCGGGGGCTATGCCCCGCCGCTCTTTTGAACTTTAACAGTCGGGGCTGCGCCCTTGGTTCGGGCTTCGCCCGAGTTCCTGGGCCAAAGGCCGTACGGGGGGCAGCCGCTTGTAATTTCACTCATTCGCCGGCGAGGCAAGCCTCGCCGCAGATCGGGCGGCAGAGCCGATTTTGAAGTCGAACTGGATACGGAGCCCACCTATCTAGTGAGTGCTTGATGTGACTTCGCGCAGGCGTCGCTCGAGAAAGCGACGTTCGCTGTCGTTACTTACAAGGCCGAGAGCAAGCTCGTAGCTCTCGGCCGCTTCGCGGTTGGAACCCAAGCGACGCAGCATGTCGGCGCGTGCGGCAGGCAACAGGTGATAGCCTTCAAGCTCACCGGAATCCGCCAGTTCGTTGATCAGAGTGATGGCGGATTGTGGACCATCAGCCATACCGACCGCGACGGCACGATTTAACGCGATGATCGGAGACGGCAGTAGTTCCTGAAGCTGATTGTAAAGGCTGACGATCCTGGACCAGTTGGTATCGGCGGAACGAGCTGCCTTGCAATGTTCGGCGGAGATCGCGGCTTCGAGTGCAAAAGGACCCGGCGTGCCGCTCAATGCCTCGTTGACGAGCGACAACGCCTCATCGATCTGCGGCCTGTTCCAACGCCGGCGGTCCTGTTCTTCGAGAACGACGAGATTCCCCTCATCGTCCAACCGAGCTTCGCGTCGTGAATCGTGCAGCAACATCAAAGCGAGCAGCGCAGTTGCTTCAGAAGGGGTTTGTGGTTCCAACAAAGTTGTGACTAAGCGACCGAGACGTATTGCCTCGGCGCAGAGGTCTGCCCGGACCAGGGGCTTACCGCTCGTAGGGGCGTAACCTTCGTTGAAGATCAGATAAATGGCAGTCAACACGGCATCAAGCCTTTCAGGCATGTCGCTCGTGTCGGGGATGGAAAAAGGAATTCCGGCATCACGGATCTTTCGTTTCGCGCGAACTAGTCTTTGGGCCATCGTCGCCGTGGGAACGAGAAAAGCTCGCGCGATTTCGTCGGTCTGAAGTCCGCCTAAAGTGCGGAGAGTCAGCGCGACCTGGGCTTCAAGTGAAAGTGCTGGATGGCAACAAGTAAAGATTAGGCGCAGACGATCGTCAGGGATTTCGTCGAAGTTGAGATCCGGACCATCTGTGGTCGGTTCGGCGGTTAATTCCGGAAATTCTTCGAGCTTTTCCTGTAGACGCGTTTGCCGGCGGAGCCGATCGATAGCCTTGTGTTTGGCTGTTTGAATGATCCACGCGCGAGGGGATTCTGGAACGCCTTCAGTGCGCCACTGGTCGACGGCGGCCGTGAACGCTTCCTGTGCAGCGTCTTCGGCGAGTTCGAAATCTCCAAATTGACGTATGAGAGTTGCAACAATCCGTCCCCAATCAGAACGATAAACAGTGTCGACAGCAACGTTGGGGTTCGGAAGCATGTTTGATAATAAAAAAAACTACATTGAAGTGTCGATCCTGGACCTTCCCGTTCGATTTAACATCGGAGGCACAAATTCATGAGATACATGTTGCTGGTTTATTCAGACGAACACGCGCTGAGCGACACCGAACGGGAACATTGCTACGTAGAGTCGGCGCAACTCGCGCGAGATCTCAGTGCGAGCGGCAATTACGTTTCTGCCGGTCCGTTGCACTCGACGGCGACGGCAACCAGCGTTCGTGTTCGCAACGGCAAACGGTTGGTGACCGACGGGCCATTCGCTGAAACCCGCGAACAGCTTGGCGGTTATTACCTGATTGAAGCCCCCAATTTGGATGCGGCAATGAGCATCGCTGAAAAGATTCCGGTTGCAAAGTACGGCACCATCGAAATCCGCCCGGTGCTCGAGATCACCGGTTTGCCATCGTCCAGTAATTAAGCAAAGGGGAGAAAGTAATGAAAGCAGCTCAAAGTAAAGAAAGAACCAACGACGAGGGGCAGATCCAGGCAATCATCGAGGATTATGCTGAAGGACTTAAAAACAAGGAGCCCGACCGGTGTGTCGCGCACTACGCCGACGACGTCGTGCATTTTGATCTCGCGCCGCCGCTTGAAAATCGGGGCAAGGAGACTGCCAGAAAGAACCTAACGGAATGGTTTAAGACATTCCGTGGTCCAATCGAATTGGAGATGAAGGGGTTGAAAATTTCGGCAGGAGCCGACACGGCTTTCGCATATTTCTTCAACCATATCGGCGGCACTAACACAAACGGCGAGAAGAACGCTCACTGGGTGCGCGTCACTGTTGGTTTCGAGAAGACCGACGGAAAGTGGCTCGTGATTCACGAACATGTGTCCGTACCTTTCTACATGGACGGAAGTTTCAAGGCGGCTCTTGATTTGAAGCCGTGAAGCTACTTTGCACGAAAGTACACCTGCAGAGGAGATCGTCACCCGCAAAGGCGCCAAGGCGCAAAGAAATCCTCTAAAAACGCGGTAGCGCTTTGCGCCTTTGCGTCTTTGCGGGAGACATAAGTCAGAAAAGGAGGACTCTTTCGTGCAAAGCCCGGTGAAGTTATTGATTGAAGGAGAGACGTTATGGCAGCGAATGTTCAAGTAGGATCCTTTCCCTCCGCTAAAGGTGTTTGGGCCGGAAGGATCGTGAGTTGGCTCCCCGGATTGTTTCTTTTGCTGGACGGAGTCGCGAAATTGTTCAAGCCTGCGCCGGTGATAGAAGGAACGGTCAAACTCGGCTATTCTGAGAGCGTAATCATTCCACTCGGAATCGTTTTGATCGTCTGCACAGTGCTGTATCTGATTCCCAGAACAGCGGTGCTGGGCGCAATTCTGCTGACCGGATATCTCGGCGGTGCGGTCGCCACTCACGTGCGCGCGGCCGATGGCATTTTCCCAGTCGTGTTTGCCGTTACTTTTGGCGCTCTGCTGTGGCTGGGACTCTACTTGCGCGATGCTCGATTACGCGAGCTCGTGCCTTTGCGAAGTTAGTCTGGTAAGGAACCTTCGAGATGAACATCGTACTTTGGATCCTACAAATACTGCTGGCGCTTCTATTCCTCTTCGCGGGCGGCACCAAGTTAGTCATGTCGGCCGAGGCTCTATCTGCGCCGGGGACGCCTACCAGCATCGGGTTCCTTCGTTTCATCGGAGTGTGTGAATTCCTCGGCGGACTTGGTCTTTTGCTGCCGGGTATAGTGAGGACACGGCAGTACCTGACGCCGCTGGCGGCATTGGGATTGGCAATCATCATGATCGGTGCCGTGGTCTTCGCGGTCATCGGTGGCACCATTCCTATCGCACTTGTAAATGTCGTAATTCTACTGTTGTTGCTCTTCGTTGCGTATGCGAGGTGGCGTGTGCGGCCGCTTGGCTAAATAGTTGATTGATATTTTGTTCGAGTCTGAAAGGAGATAGAAATGATAGTTAACCCGTACCTGATGTTTAATGGAAATTGTGCCGAGGCTTTCAAGTTTTACGAGAAAGCATTGGGCGCCAAGATTGAAGCAATCATGCCGTTCGAAGGCAGCCCCGCCAGTAGTACTGTTCCCGCAGACTGGTCTGACAAGGTCCTGCACGCGAGCATGTTGGTAGGCGAAACCCGCGTGATGGCGTCTGACGCGCCTCCGGGACACTATGCACAACCGCAGGGAATCTCAGTTTCGCTTTCACTCCAGGATCCCGCCAAGGGCGAAGAGATCTTCAACGCGCTTTCAGAAAACGGACAGGTCCAAATGCCGTATCAGCCGACCTTCTGGGCCGCAGGCTTCGGCATGTGCGTCGATCGCTTTGGCATTCCGTGGATGGTAAACGTCGAACAAGCGGGCGCGCATGGTTCCGCGTAGTTAAATTCAACTGAACGAGGATAACAGATGAAATACGTTGATGGATTTGTGTTGGCTGTTCCTGAAAAGAATCTGAAGGCATACCGCGCCATGGCTCAGAAAGCCGGGAAAGTCTGGAAAGAGCATGGTGCGCTTCAATACGTCGAGGCCGTCGGCGACGACCTCGACGTGAAATTCGGCCTTCCTTTCACGAAGTTGGCAAAACCGAAACCAGGCGAGACCGTGCTCTTCTCGTTCATTCTCTTTAAGTCGCGCGCTCATCGCGATCAGGTTAATAAAAAAGTGATGAGTGATCCGCGGCTGGAAGAGATGATGAAAGGAAAAGATATGCCGTTCGACGTGAAACGAATGGCCTATGGCGGTTTTAAAGGTTTGGTCGATCTATAAGGTGCGGCGAAATGCGACGATTCAACTGGCCACTATGGCTCGGTTTCCTGTTGAGCGTGGTGACGTTTTTCAGTTACTTCGCTGTTTTTATCTGGTATCCGGTAACGCGCGACTTCCCGTGGGCCAACTTGCTGCTGTTTTTAGTGGCGGCAGTGTTGCTGTTTCTCGGGTTGCGTCGCGCGTTCACCAGCGATCGGCGGCGCTCGAAGATTTTGGCAGCTTTTGTTACGACTTTGGGCGTCGTTGTTATCGCGTTCTTTCTTTTCGCGTTCTTCATCGGTGGAAGACAGTTGCCGGCTTCCTCGGGCGCACCGCAAGTTGGACAAAAGGCGCCGGACTTTACGCTCACCGACGCCGACGGCAAGTCTGTTTCACTGAACGAACTGTTATCGACGCCGGTTAACGGCACCGCACCCAAGGGCGTGTTGCTGGTTTTTTATCGAGGTTACTGGTGACCTTCATGCAACTCCGAGTTGCGGGGTATCGAACAGAATATCGAACAGTTAAGAGCGCAAGGGATTCGTCCGGTGGCAATCAGCGTCGACAGTCCTGAGACGTCGCGCGGGTTGATGCAGCAGCAGGGTTACACGTTCACGTTCCTTTCCGATCCGAATGCGGAAACGATCCGTCGTTACGATCTGGTCCATGCTGGTCAAGGAGAAGGTGGACACGACATTGCGCGTCCGGCGGAGTTCCTGGTGGATTCAACTGGAACTGTACGTTGGATCCACCTTACTGAAAACTACTGGGTGCGAGCGCGCGCGGAAGAAGTTCTCGAGGTTTCAAAACTGCTGAAATGAAATATTTATTGTTGATTCATCACGTTGAAGAAAGCGAGATCGATCCATCGTTGCGTGAGCAGTTGCTGAACGAGTCAGTCGCGTATTGTCACGAGTTGAACAGGAATGGGCAGTACATCGATGCTGCGCCATTGCATCCGAGTTCTGAGACGATCAGCGTGACGCTCCGCGACGGCAAGCGACTCGTGACTGATGGTCCATTTGCGGAAACGCGCGAGCAGATTGGCGGTTTCTTCATGGTCGAGGCTGGGAGCATGGACGAAGCGGTTGAGATCGCAGGCAAGCTTCCAAGCGCCCGTATCGGTACCGTTGAAGTTCGGCCGGTAAGGTTTGTTGAAGGCCTGCCGGAAGTCTAAGCTCTCAGGAAGATGTGAAACAGAAATGCCGCGACGTTACCGCCGCGGCATTTTGTTTGACGGCCCTTACGGCCGGTTAGCCAAGCTGCTTGCGGGCTCGTTCATCAGCCCCAACTTTGTACCCCGCCGCATAACCGTTCGAGAAACCGCTGCGGTAGTGCTCGGCAAAGTTACCAAAGCCGGCATCCTTGTAGTAATCCGAACGTTCGAAACTAAAGCTCTTCGCCTTCTTACCATCGTCTTTACCGGTTTTGAAGCCACGCTCGTAGCCCTTCTCCACAGCTTCGTTGCTGTTATCGAAGACGTAACGGCGATAGCGGGCGCCATACGGCGACCACGGATCGTAACCAAACGGATCGTATCCGAAGTGCCGGTAGTACCACCCGTCACGGAAACCCCATGGACGGTAGATGCGATAGGGGTTAGGACGAACGATGATCACTCGTCGCCGGCGGCTCTGTGCCTGCGTATCCGCCGCCGTAGCAAGCGTAACGCCAAAAAGCATGAGCAGACCGAGAACGATGCCACCAATCCTTCGCATGTACTTTCCTTTCATTGAACCTCCTTGATCTTCACGCGATTCCTTTCGACGTGTCCTACAGAATATTTTGGCCGGGCTAACCCTCGTTTCAAAAGGGAGAGTCCGACCTACTCCTTAGACACCGATGGAGGCTTTTTGGTTACCTAAGTTCGCTGGTTTTAACGTGCTTATTCAACACCACCATGCGCTTCAATCAGTCGCAGTGCCGGTTCGCTGACAAAGTCTTTGGCGTGAAATTGTCGACCCCAGCCAAGTGCCGTCACGTTACGATATTCGTAGACTTTTTCGACGTCGTATCGCCCGGCGTAACCGGGGTGCAGCTGCTTTCTCAGAGAGCCTCGAATGTTCGGATTGGCGCCGTGAGCCAGCAGCATTTTGGTAAGCGGCGCCTCCTGTGGTTTCTGCTGGCGGTTCATCCAGTAATTCGGTTGCGAAACGACAGTCGCAAATAGCGGCGTGTACCCTCCGAAACCGTCTTCGTCCACCGCTGACTTCACGTTCGGATCCATGCCACGTTCGAGTAGCCAGCGAGCGATGTCCAACTCGTCATAGTCAGCGCACATATGCAACAGGGTTGTGCCCGACAATGGTGTTCCCTGCGTTGCGAGGACCTCGTCGTGGCATCCGAAGTCGGGTGGAAAGATCTCTTCATGCGAGAACGTTCGGCTCAAGAGGTTTGGATCGTTTCGCAAGTGCGCCTCGAGTAAATCAATCCGGCCTCGATGAAGCGCCATGACGGGTGTATCGGGCAGTTTGAGTCCGTGCTGGACATACAGCTCGAGGATCTCGTGTTTCGCTTCCGGCTTGCGGCTGTCGCTTTCAAGCACGACGTCAACCGGCGCGAGGCGTTCGCCTCTTTCGTTGACGACGGGCGCGCCAAGTTCGAGCACGAGTGTTGTGCCGGTAGCGCTGAGCGTGTAAGCCGGTCCGCTCAGAATGTCAGCGGAAAGAACCGGTGAGCCAAGCCACTCGTGCAGCATGCGCGCCGTGTCGATCTTGCCTTGCAGGACGGCGCGATCGATCGCTGTTTCGAGATCCCTCGCTCCGAGGTCGTAAAGCATTCTAATGATTGGATCGCGACCGAGATTAGCTGCGTAGGTCAGGGGTGGTCCCCAGTTGACGTTGCGGATACCGGCGTTTTCGTGAAGCAGGTTTGGATGTTTTTGAATGAGATCGCGGATGGTGTCAGGATCGTCGCGCCAGATCGCGTCGATCAGTTCGTACGACTGAACGATTCGTGTCCAGTTTTCGGCGCCGTAATCTTGCGCCAGTTCCATTTTCGCAACAGCCAGATCGATGTTTTTGCGGGCCGCAGTTTCCTGCGCCTCGCGTTCGAGTTCGTCGAGATCCGGGCGCACTGGAAGCTGGCGGGTAGGATTGTTTGACATTGCCAACGCATAGTGAACACGAATTGAGGGAAATTCAACTCGCGCCGGCGTCCGCTTCGAGTTTCTTGTTTTTCTTCGTTGGTTTTGATCGCGTCTCGGCGCGTTCGTACTCGGTGATCAGTTGTGCTTCGGCAAGCAGAACTTTGCGAAAGGAGCTGAGCACCTTCAGCAGCAGATCGATCTTCCGCAAACTCTCGCGACGCGCGCGCACAGTGCCGAGAAAGAACTCGAGTTGTATGCGACGGCGACAGTCGGCAATCGTCACCATGCAGGTGCCCCACTTGTATTCACCACCACGAGACGATTCGACTTCCGTAAGTACGTAAGAGGTGTGACCGGTTGATACTGATGCGAGAAAAGTTCGTTTTCGATAAAAGAGAGTATTCATCGTGAGGTCCAAATCTACTAAATTTCAATCGTGAGATCCGGGCTCCTGCAAATACCATTGAATTAATTTGGCGCTCGCGTATAATACGCGGGCCTTCTCTCCTTGTCAACGATATTAGTTAAATGTCGTCCTCATTCAGGATGAGAAAAGAGGAATAGTAAATGGACCTGCTCGACCACGTCGCAGCTCGAATTAAAGATCTGCGCGTTAGTTACAACAGCGGTGAAGGACTCTCACAAGAGGCGCTCGCCGCGCATCTGAAAGTCGCGCCAAATACGATCTCGCGATGGGAAACAGGAACGTATCGGCCCAGTCTCAAAGACCTCGAAAGAATCTCACGCTTCTTCGGAGTGTCGATGATGTCGTTCCTTCCGGAAGACATGGTTGACGATGACGAAGACGAAAGCCTCAAAGCACTGCTGCGCACAGCCAGACAACTGCATCCGGCCGACCTCGAAGAGTTGAGAAAATACGCCGAATTTCGCCGCGCACGCGGGATCTATCAGGGCAAGACGCGACCACGCGCCGGAAGGAAAGGAGGCAAACACAAGTGAACCAACAGGCTTATTACGAAGATCTGAAACAACTTGCCCGGCAAGTGCGCGCCGAATTCGGTTTGCATTCGCCGCGCGTCGTCGAAAGTGATTTGCGCCGGATCTATGAAAAGAATGGAATCGTCATCGACGACTGGCCGTATCGTTTGCGGAACCTTCGCGGCGCATTCATCTACGATCATCTCGGCGCGACCGTCATGCTTGCTAGTGGTCTGCCGCAAGATCCGAAAGTTTTCACGATGGCCCACGAGCTGAAACACTTTTATCGTGATCGGCATCTGGGTATCTCGTATTGCGATCAATCCAATCTAGGTAAGACACTGGAGATCGGAGCGGAGATCTTTGCGGCGGAACTGTTGTTTCCGGACAAAGACTTCATGGCGCTGATGCGTTCGATGCGCGTCGGAACCAACCAATGTCTTCCGCGAACGCTTGTGCGCTTGAAACAAAAGACCAGGACCACGCTGAGTTATGCAGGACTCGCGATTAAGGCCGAGAGACTCGGATATGCGCCGCCGCGATCGTTGACGAGGATCAAGACATGGCGGAAGTTTGAAGAGATTTACGGCGAACGGGCCGCACGAGTGCCAACGTACTCGTGGCGCTAAGTGTCTGGACTGGTGCGTTGCGGACGGCCGGCGAGACTGTCGCGCGTCGCCAGTGGACGAAAGATCGGTTTGAGCTGACCACGGACGCGAGCGTCTTTATAAGGCACCGAGAACGACGGCTGAGCAGGCGACTCAAGGTGCGAGATCAACCGCAACATGTCGCCTCTTCGCTGCGCGTAACAACAGAAAAACCTGTCTCTGTATTCGATCAGGTAGATCGGACGTTCGAACTCCGCCCACGAACGGTCCTCGATCTTTCGCGCCTTGGAATCGAGTCGCAGCAAACTGCCGGGCGGCATCAGCGGCCAGAGTATTCGATCTGAGAAACCAACGACCACGAAGGGACCGTTCTCCCAGTCCTCCTCAAGCATGAGGAGCATCGGTGCGTCTCCCCACGCGGTTAGGAGTCGACTAGTTGCACTGTCGCGATCTCGCAACAACCTGACGAGTTGAATGAGTTCTACCATCGGTTTGCTCCCGCTGGGATGGGGTTGAATCTTATCACGCGCTCGCAATTCGGTGGTGTGAATCATTTTCTTGACAATGCTATAAGGTCCGCCAAATTGGTCAGATTTCGCTCGTACCCAGCCCCGGAAGCGCAACGAGGTCAGATTGAACCTTCGTTCAATCCACCTTATGGCAGTGAGCCTCCGATCGACGACGGTTCGTCAATCTGTGATCCGATAAGGAGCTTGCAATGAAGATCGCCAGCATCTTGGCCACACTAAGGAAGGAATCCAAGAGATACCCAAACAGAGAGCAGTACGAGTCTTTACACGAAGGTGTTGGTTTGCGCGGCTCTTACAATTACGGTCTTTGCTAATCTATCTTCGACCCGGCTTTTCGCGTGGTATCTTTTACTACGTTAACGGCGACGCTTGTCTGGCGAGGTTATGTATTCGTCGAGCAAAGGGAGAATTCTCAGCAACATGTTGGAGATCGAAGCGACGGTCGTTGATAACGCGAATGGCTCTCGTCGCAACGCTAGACCGCTTCATCATTTCCAATTGCCTTGGCGTGAGGACCGCCTGATTCGAAGTAGGGAAGCTCAATCGGTAGACTCGGTTTCACTCTTGACAGCCAAGAGGTGCTGAGATAATGTGCGCGGCCAAAGCGGTCAGATTTCGCTAACGATTAGCTCAGAGGTCAACGCGGACTCCCAAACTGGCCCCCTTTTTAAAACGTGATCGATTGTCGATCGCATTGGTTTGCCCCGGTTCTCGAGCCTAATCCACTTAGACGCATTCCCACCGCTGAACTTGCAGTAACGTTTGACAGTCACCTTGACAGTTGAGTGTTAGGTGGAGGCTTGCCAGCGTTTCTTATGGTTTGAGCCCACTAAATATTCAGCCCCAAAGAAATAGTTGCGCAGGTTATACCCAGTTGCGTATAGTACGCGCGCTGCGGTGGGTCTGACCCGCCAAGCTTTCGGCAACGCTTGATTTAACTCTTGCGATCCCCGATGACGACCGGTCCAACGGTCTTCACTTGTAGGTCGCGGAGGAAAAGAACGAGACCAGTGGCCCTGATCGCTCACAGGAGTATGTCACTCGCCCGGCCTCTGATGCCGTTCTTTTCATGACAGCAAATTAGTGTGGTAACCATCCGGGCGCACTGATTTTTATGAAGAGCGAATCCGAGGGCGTTAGTGTGTCTGCTCTCACGTAAATTCTTGACTGCATTCACTTTACCCACAAATTAGTTTTCAGATCGGCCTCGTCAAAATACTCATAGTGGTGACGGTAGTTTCTACCCGCTCGTGGGGAAGCTACACGCGGAAAAAAGTTTCGAACAAAACGGGTTCCAGTCCAGAAGCCCTAACCGGACTAATCCAGAAAGCTCAGAAGACGAATGCTGGATCAGCGCCGAGCGGCGACAAGACCAGAAGAGCGACGTGAGCAGTTGTTCACGGAGCGTTATGAAAGTTTGATCGCGTGGGCTCTACGATTAACACACGATCACGCTGCTGCTGCTGATTTGGTGCAGGACGCGTTTGTCCAATTCATGCTCTGTCGAACAGGTTTGGAGCAGATTGAAAACATCGACGGATATTTAAGAAGAATGCTGCGCAACATGCACGCCTCGAGAATGAGCCGACAAGCCCAACGCCTTCGCGAGACGGAGCTGTCAGTTGCCGATTACGACTCGCTCACGCTTGGCTGGCCGGCGGTTGAATCCCCGCGCCGCATGCAGGCATTCGAGGAGTTGCAACAGATTTGTTCGTACGCCTGCTCGCGAAAGGAATCATCGCGCGCCGGAAGCGTGCTGATACTCAGATATTTTCACGATTACTTTCCGACTGAGATCGCCAACGTAATAGGCAGCTCGCGCGATTGCGTCGATCAGTGGCAACGACTAGCGCGACGTGAAGTGAAACTCTTCATGAACGAGCCGGGGCGTTTGCGCTTCGTCGCTTCCAGGCACCCCGCCGAACGAGTCGCGACAGGAAGTTTTGTTTCGAGCGGCGACCCGATGAGTGAGCTGCGGCGGATGATTTTTCGATCCTGTCAGGGACGGTGCCTTTCGCCGGATGCTTTGCGTGAGATCTACTCATTGGGTAACACCAACGCGCTGACGACCACGAGGCTCGCACATATCGTGAGTTGTCGCTCATGTCTCGACGCGGTGAACAGTTTGTTGGGCCTGCCGCTGCTGGCGCAACGAGGCCTGTTTGAGCCTCCGGCCGATCCGCCGGATAAAGATGAACCTCCGATCGATCGCGGTGGGGGTGGTACGTCGGGCAGCGGACCGGTTGATGTCAGACGGAAGCTGGGACGTCATTTGCGCACCATCAGCGAGCACAAACCGAAGGAGCTGCGCATAGCCGTAAACGGTTTGCCTTTGAGCTCGCTGAAGATCAGTTCGGACCTTACGGACGTCGATCTAAACCTCAATGCCGATGATCCAGTGGAGTTCGTCGAGATCACCAGCGAGCAGGACATCCAACTCCTGTTCTTCAGCGGTGGAAAGGGAACTAATTCAGAGCAATGGGCCTGGATCGAATTGAGTGAGGGACGCACGCTGGCCGCGTTCCTGCGACTGCAAGATGGTCCAGCGCTTCATGTGATCTATCGAGATCCGTTGTCTGCCGAGTTTTCCGCAAACCAGGAAATGCTGACGGCCCCCGGCTTGTCCTCGCCTCTCGCTCTGGTCCAGACCGTCGACGAACCGGCTGAGTCGAATGAGACTCGCCACCCGTTCGATCCTCTCCGGTCATGGACCGGGCGACTTCGCGGCGTTTTCAGACGCAGCGAGACGACCCTCGACTCCGGCTTTACGCTCTTCTCACGACAACTCGATCGGCGGCACATCTGGATGCGACCCGGTCTCGTCACTGTTCTCGTGGTTGCGTTGTTGCTCGCCGGTTTCTTCTTTTGGAGAAACCAACCCGAGCCAACTCTAACGGCCACGGACTTACTGGCTCGCGCCGGGAACGCAGAGCGCGCGGTCGAACAATTACGCGATCAGGTCAGCCACCGGTACATAAATCTGGAAGAGCGTCGATCACCCGACGGCGCTGTTGTTTCGCGGCGCCGGATCGAGATCTGGCAGAACCATGCGACCGGAGATCGTGCGCAAAGACTTTACGACGAGACAAACCAGCTCATCGCCGGCACATGGCAGAAAGCGGACGGCTCGCGCATCGTCTACCAGCACGGTTCGAAACCGCGACCGCAAGCTGCCGCCGCGACACCGGCGGATGTGCTGCTTACCGTGGAGAGCATCTGGCAACTCGATCCGTCCGCAAGAGTTTTTACTGATCTTGTTGCCGGCTCGCCTGCCGTCAGGGTCGAACGGCGCTCGACCAGTTACCTGCTGATCTATGAACAAGAGCGGGCGATTGGCGCGAGTCGCCTGCTGAAAGCAACGCTCACGTTGAACCAGTCTGATCTGCGTCCAATCGAACAGACATTGCTGGTCCAACGGGGCGGAGATTTACGCGAGTACCGGTCCGCTGAAACGAGCTTTGAGCTGATGCCCGGGGAGGCTGTAGACAAAGCCGTTTTTGACGTGGAACCGCAACTGATAGGAGGGGCCCGACCAACTGGCGCGACCGGAGACTGGGCGCACCGGGATCTCACCTCTAGCCGAATCCCTCCATTGACGAGCGCGTCGATCCCGGCCGTTGCCTCGGCCGAGCTGGAAGTCGACGTCGCTTACTTGCTCAATCAGGCGAAGGCCGACCGGAATGAGCAAGTTGCCCTCACGCGCAGCGCAGGTGGGTCGTTGCGCGTTGAGGGAATTGTCGAGAGCGAACAACGAAAGAACGAATTGATACGCGCCCTCGCGCCCGTGAGTCAGAACCCCGCGGTGACGATCGATGTGCGCACCGTCGACGAGGCGCTCAAGCGCGCGCCCAAACCGAGTTCAGTTTCAGTCCATCAAACGGAAGTGACGGCGACCACTGTCGCCGTTGACCGGGAGCTCCGAGAATATTTCTCTAAAAACAATTCCTCTGCGAACGGCGATCTGGACGAATCCGTGCGTGCATTCTCTTCACGCACAGTGAAGCGCGCGTACGACGCACTGTTTCACGCGATTGTCCTAAAACAGTTGATAAACCGGTTTGCGAATGTCGACATGCGCACGGTCGCGCCGGATGCGCGCGCGAAGTGGCTGGCGATGGTCCATCAACAGGCGGCCGCCTTCGAGCGTGAGACCGCGCTGTTGCGTCGCGATTTGCAACCGATCTTCTTTGCAGAAGTCCACTCGACTGCGGGCGCCGAATTACGGATCGCCAGCGACGCTGATCTCGCGATCGCAGTCGAGAAGCTGCACAAGCTCGCGCTGGCAAACAACGATGCAGTGCGAACAGCGTTCACTATCTCTTCAAGAAGTTCAGCGGCAGCGCTGAGATCGTCGTTCTGGCGATCGTCGGCGGAAGCGCAGGCGTTGGCCCAGCGCATCGGACGTTACCCGTGAGTTTTGCGCAGATAGGTTTCGTCGGCGTGCGCACTCCGGGACGACGAAAGAGACCTCATAACGTGCTCATCCCGGGAGCCGCCTTACAAAGGAGAATCTCGAGATGTCCAGAACCCCAGAAGTCTGTCCATCTGATTTCTGTCCTCAATTCGATAAAGCAAACGATGGCGACACATTGATAACCACCTCACAGCGGCCCCCCGGTCTTCTCTCACTAATACGATTCACGATTGGCATCGTCGCTGTGATGCTCGTCGTCGCGTTTCAGGCATCGCTCACACCGGTCTACTGTCAGGTTGGGAGCGCCACACTTAGCGGCACGGTCACCGATCAAAATGATGCAGTGGTGCCCGGCGTCAACGTAGTTGTTATCAGCATCAGTCAAGCCTTCACGAGAGCCGCCATTACCAATCGCGAAGGCGTTTACGTCGTGCCGCTCCTGCCACCCGGCGCTTACACGGTGAAGGCTGAACGGAAGGGATTCACCACTGCTGAAGTTCCTGATGTCGTTTTGAACGTAAACGATCAGGTGACGTTGAACATCCCCCTCAAAGTTGGTTCGGTGAACCAGTCAGTCGATGTACTGACCACGCCTCCCCTCCTCGATCAATCGCCGACAGTTGCCACAGCCGTGGATCAGCAAACTGTTGGGAACATGCCTCTGAACGGGAGAAGTTTTCAGTCTCTTATCACACTCGCACCAGGCGTTGTCCTGACGAAGACAACCGTTACCGAGCAAGGTCAGTTCAGCGCTAACGGTCAACGCACAAATGCGAACTACGTGACTGTCGATGGCGTGAGCGCCAATATCGCAATAATCCCAGCCGGTAACATCGGTCAGAGTAGTACCGGATCACTGCCTGGTTTCAGCGTTTCGGGTGGGACCAGCAACCTCGTCTCAATCGACGCGGTCCAGGAGTTTAAGATTCTCACTTCCACCTTCGCGCCCGAGTTTGGGAGGACGCCCGGCGCTCAGGTCACAATCGCCAGCCGCTCCGGAACCAATTCGTTCAGCGGAACGTTATTCGAATATTTGCGCAATGATGTTCTTGATGCTACCGATTGGTTCGTCAACGCGAATCCGATTCTGAGAAAAGCGGCGCTCAGGCAAAACAATTTCGGCGGAGTGCTGGGTGGACCGTTGGTTCTGCCTGCTTTCGGCGAAGGCACTCGACCGTTGTGGTATGACGGTAAAAATCGTACCTTCTTCTTTTTTTCATATGAAGCATTGCGTCTGCGCCAACCGCTTTTTGGCGCTACAGACGTTCCTTCACGAGCAGCGCGTCAGCTTGCCCCCGCCGCAACCAAACCTCTACTGAACGGTTATCCGTTACCCACCGGGCCCGACCGCGTGAATGGTCTGGCGGATTTTCTGTCGAGCTACTCCGATCCCTCGCGGCTCGACGCCACCAGTCTTCGAATGGACCACGTCGTCGGGAGCAAGCTAAATTTTTTTGGAAGGTTCAACTACGCGCCGTCTGAAACAGCGCAACGCGGTGCGAATTTTTCACCGTTGAATAACATCAACACCGTCCGTATCAAGACGTTGACTCTCACTTCGGGCGCGACCTACATCGCTTCACCTAACGTCACGACCGACTTTCGATTCAACTACAGTAAAAATGAAGGCATTAGCTTCTTTGAAATAGACGGACTGGGGGGAGCCGCGCCGCCGCCTGATAGTCTGCTGTTTCCGTCTCCCTTCACGTCCGACGACAGTCTGTTTTTCTTCGTCACGGCTTCGGGGGGACGTAACCCTGCGCTTTCGAGCGGTCGCAGCGCCGACCACGTACAACGGCAATACAATCTCCTTGGCAATGTTTCCATTCTTCAGGGTGGTCATCAATTCAAGTTTGGAGCGGATTACCGTCGTATGAAGCCTCGGTGGGTGGGGCGGTTATACGGACAATCGATCAATTTCGTTGGGGTATTGGGACCGACTGGAGCAGCCGCTCCGGGAACAGTCCTTTCCGGGATCGCGCAGAGCGCGTCGGCGTCGGCCTCCGAGAGTAATTCAGCGGTGTTTGAGAACTTCTCCGCCTATTTTCAAGATACGTGGAAAATGTCGCGGCAATTGACGGTTACTTACGGTTTGCGTTGGGATGTTAATCCCGCGCCGAAGGGTGAAAAGGATCTAATCAGCGCTACCGGGCTGGATAATCCGGCAACGTTTGCGCTCGCCCCTCTTGGCACTCCGCTATACGAAACGACATATGGAAACTTTGCACCACGCATCGGCGTCGCCTACCACCTTCGAGAGCAGTCAGACTTTGCGACTGTCATTCGCGGCGGATGGGGAATGTTTTACGATCTGGGTTCGGGTTTCCTCGGCAACACGTTTAATAGTTTTCCGTACATCCGCACGCGAAACACGACGTTGACTCCGTACCCGCTGAGTCCCGCGGTAGCGACGCCGCCGCCATTCAGCATCGATCAGGCATTTACCAGCACTATCGTCGTGGCGGATCCACATCTTCAATTACCACGCACGTATCAATGGAACGTGACCGTCGATCAGTCGCTGGGCAACAGCCAGGTGTTCAGTGCTGCGTATGTCGCCGCGAAGGGACGCGACCTTCTTCGCCAGGAGCGTTACAACGCTCCGAATCCGAAGTTCCAGATAGTGGATGTGACCAGGAACGCGGCAACCTCGAATTACAATTCGCTCCAACTTCAGTTTCGCCGGCGGTTGACTCGAGGTTTACAAGCGCTTGTCTCTTACACATGGTCCGAATCACTGGACAACGTGTCGAGCGATGCGGCGTTTCTGACGCCCACCGATAAGATCGATCCTCAGATTGATAGAGGGCCGTCTGACTTTGATATTCGTCACCAGTTTTCAACGGCTCTGACTTACAACTTCCCCAAGCCTGGCTTTGACCGAATCACTCGCGAACTGCTGAAGGATTGGGCCATCGATACGATTTTCTCAGGCCGATCGGCAGCGCCCGTTAACGTCGTCTACACGCGCAATATCGGTTTTGGCAACTTCAGCTTTCGACCGGATCTAATCGAAGGAATACCGCTCTATATCGAAGATCCGAACGCGCCGGGTGGACGTAGGTTCAACAACCAGGTTGTTGCGATCCCCGGTAACCCTCGACCTCAAGTTGGTCCGTTTCGCGCACCGGTTGAGAATCGCCAGGGGAACCTGCCGCGAAATTTCTTGCGCGGATTTCCAGTTTATCAACTCGATCTTGCGCTCCGGCGCGACTTCCGCCTGCGCGAAAGACTCAGACTTCAATTTCGCACGGAAGTATTCAATATCTTCAATCACCCAAACTTTGCGGATCCCAACAACTCTCCTTTTGTAGGGAACAGTGCGAATCCCGCATTCGGAGTTTCACAGACGATGTTCGGCAGAAGCCTCGGAAGCGGTGGCGCTACCGGCGGCTTCAACCCGCTGTATCAAATCGGTGGACCACGTTCGATTCAGTTCGCCTTTAAGTTGATGTTCTGAGAAACGACGGCCATGCACGCTAAATCAAAGCATGTCGCGCTGGTTGTTCCAATCGCACTGATCTTGATTGGAACAACTCACCTGGCGCGGTCCCAGGAGGCCGCAAAAAGTCGCGCGATGACTCCTGAAGATCTGCTAACGGTGCAGTCCATCAGGGAAACAGCTTTTTCGCCTGATGGAAAATGGGCGGCGGTTGTTATCGAGCGGCCAAAGAAACCAGGCGAAGCATACGAACGCGGGTATCTCGGAGGGCTCGAACGCAGCGATATCTGGCTGGCGTCCACCGACGGCAAGAAACTTGTGAACATAACACGTGGCGAAGCGACGCACTCTGGTTACTGGAATCCGGTTTGGTCGCCGGACGGTAAACGGCTGGCGATGGTTTCCACGCGGGGCGGTGATAACGTTCGCGCGTACGTCTACGATTTCAATGCCCGAAACCTGCGCGTGTGCAGCGCCGATGGCGTCGATCTCGGGATGCGAATTGAAACGGCCGACAGCAACACCTGGACCGTGGCGTGGCTTGGTCCAAGTCAACTATTGATCGGTCTTCTTCCGCCGGGCACTCGTCCCTTGCCGCTGGATGAATTGGAACGGACGCACCGAATTTCAAGCCGAGCCCTGAACGATGTAAAACGTGGCCGAGGCGTCACCGCAAGCATTCTCGATACCTCGCGAGCCGAACCTCCCTCGGCTCAGAAGAACGTCACGCTGAGCTTGCTTGATTTCGGAACGAATAAAACGCGAGCCGTAAAACGCATTCCGTTCATCGAAACGCGTCTTTCCCAACGCGTCGTTTCAATATCGCCGGATCGTAATTACGCCGCCATCCTCGCTTCCGATTATCCCCAAACTGCCCTTCGCGACAGGCGACCCAGCCTCGAGGACATTGGTCGGTTGAGATTGGGCGTCACAAATCTCTCGAAAACTAATGAAGCCGTGGCGTGGGTGCCAAACGTGAACCCGGCCAGCTTTACACCGGCTATTGTGCCAACGTCAATTCGCTGGGCGTCGTCGGGATCGGCGTTCGCCTTTATTGGCGCCTCACCGATAGATGGAGTGCCTGTGGCTTTTACGGTGCGCGCTGATGAAAAAAAACCTGAAGCTGTCGCGGCGGTGAAATATCAGGATAGCAACGCGGAAATATTGACGGCCGAGGATATTCAATGGACGCCGGCTGGAGAACTTCTGGTTCACGGTTACGCTGGTCCTATCAGCAGCGTCAAGGCGGAAGCCTCGCTCAAAGATGTCCGTGGGTTCGGACGTGATAACAATAAGGAGACGGCAAGACGTGACTGGTGGATTATTCAGTCGCCGAACTCATATCACAATTTAACCCGCGACATGGCGCAGCCTCCGCGAATGATTTTCCAAATTCGCAAATCAAACCTGCTGTTCACGGCGGCCGGCGGTCGAGTTTGGAGCATCGATACCAGTTCACGAACAACAAAAGCGTTCAGTGTTCTTGAGCCAGCTTCTGTATCGATTCTGTGGCCCCGCGTCGCTGATGCTTATCGACCCTCCGACCATCTGATCGTTAGTCGTTCAACGGCCGGCGGTGCGGATCTTTTGCGCTTCGACTTGACCAGTAACGCGCCGGTTAAGCTCGGCACGATGCCACAGGGTGCGCGCTTCATTGACTACTCACCGAACCGCCAACTGCTCGCTTATGAAACTGAAGTCACGGAGCTCCGCGCAGCCGGCGACGAAAAAGAGCCGATCACACTTGTTTCTTTGAACCGGCAGTTGGACGCGATCGCAAAACCTCAATATCGCACGATTCAATATCAAACCGCGGAAGGTAAACAGCTCTCCGGAGCGATACTCCTACCGTATGGTTACACTGCCGGACGTCGTTACCCATTGATCGTGTCCGTGTATGGAGGAAGTCTGCCGCCAACCGGAAATTGGGCCAGTCCTTACAGGCGGGCGCGGATCTACCCGGATCCATTCGTCCTCGCAGGCCATGGTTACGCGGTTCTCATTCCCAGCATCCCGCTCGCTCCGATCGGAGTCCAAAGCGATCCTATGCTTGAACTCGACAACGGTATAAAACCCGCAATCGATAAAGTTGTCGAGATGGGACTCGCGGATTCCGAGCGAATTGGTCTCATCGGCCACAGTTATGGTGGATACACGGTGTACGGCCTGGTTACCCGGACCGGAAGGTTCAAAGCGGCCGTGGCACTCTCCGGATACACAGATGTCTTTAGTCTCTATGGTCGAATCGACCAGCGCCATCGTTTTAGTGACGTGCCCAATCTCCTTTGGGGGCCTTACAGCGTCGAACGTCAGCAGGCTCGAATGGGTGTACCTCCATGGAAAGATCTCGATCGCTACGTGCGAAACAGTCCCTACCTGCACGTCGATAAGGTCACGACGCCGTTACTCATGATTCATGGAGATCTGGACTCAATTCCGCTCTCCGAGGCCGAACAGTTCTTTGTCGCACTCAACCGGATGGGCAAGCGAGCCAAGCTCGTTCGTTATCTTGGCGAGGGTCACTCGTTCGAGTCTCCAGGAAATGTGCTCGACATGTACGGCCAAATACTAAGCTGGTTCGACGAACTCCTGCTGAATCGACAACCTAACCAATCAGCTAAACAGTAAATGACGCCGTGCTTATAGAGCAGGAGACAATGATGCCCCCTGCTCTATAACCGTGCGTGCGTATTACTCGTCGAATTCGACGTATGGCGCCACACCCGGGGTAAATTTGTCCTCGGCCTCTTCAGGGGTGTTCACCTCGACGAATTCAATCGCCGCCTCGGCTTTCCCCAGTTCTACAGGTTCAAAAGATTCGTTCGTCATTAGCCTAAATCTCCTTTCAAGTTTTCCTACCGTTGCGCTTCATGAAGCCAGTTGATTGTTACTGCAAGTAGCTCGGGTCATCGAAGACGAGAACAACTGCTATTCAAACTCGACGTAAGGCGCCACTGCCGGATCCATTTTTTCCTGAGCTTCTTCCGACAACTCGCCAATGAGTTCGATCAACGTTTCCGCTTGACCGAGTTCGACTGTCTCAAATGCTTCGTGAGTCATGATCGTTTTCCTCCTTTCTTCAGCGATTAACCAGCGGCGTTTGCAGTTCGAGACACCAGCGGTGGGATCGAACGCACATCTGCTTTCACTGTGGTGTTCAGAATCCCACCGTGGTGTTGAAACGACTGTAGCCAGATCTCCAGCGAGATTGTTTTGAGTAGTGCGCCAACATTTAGTTTCGCGCCGTGTTTTGCCAGGCTGACTGCTGACCACAGTCGTTCTCGATCTACATAACCAAGTGAACAAACCAACGGGTCGGCAAGGAGCGCATCGACTTTTTCGCTTTGGTTCAGCAAGCCCTTGTGCATCGCTTCGCTGATTTCGCCCTTGCCGGGGCGAGTAAGAACCTTTTCGGGGAGGTCGTTCCGGAGCGTTCTGCGCATTAGAGAACGGACCTCGCCCGGTCGCAACTTCTGCTCGAACGGAATCGCAAACGAGAACTCGACGAGTGGCCGATAGAGCAATGGCGATCGCAGTTCGATGCCGTCTCTTTCGTCGTATGCTTTGCTCGCAATCATTCGGATGAGTTGGTGGAAAAGCCCGGATTGAATTCGTTTACCGGGATCGTCGAAACCGTATGGATCGTGAGCAAGCGTCCGCTCGCGCAAATGCATCTTTCGCGCGAATCTCCGATCGAGCCACTCAGGGATCAGCAGCTTCGGCTGAAACCGTGCTTTCACGACATCGGGCATGAATGGCAGCAACGCCATCTTCCAAAGCGTGTGCAGGTAAGGCTTGTGGAACGTCCGGCTCCACACCTGCGTGCGTCGATGGAGGGCTACGAGGTCAAGGTCCACTAATAGTTTCGAGAGTTCGGGCGAAGGCATCGGTATGTTCCAGAAGACCTGATCACCTCCGAGGCCGTTGAGCAGCACGCGCGCGCCACATTGAGCCATCTCGTCTCTCAACTGGTCCTGCCGGCCGGGCACGCACAGCCACGGAGTGGGCACGGGCAAAAACGATTGCTTAGGTGAGGGAATTGCCAGCCAGTTTGGGTCGTCAATCAAATGAAATCCTGTTCGGCCTATCCTCTGCTCAATAGCGCGCATGAATTGTCGTTCGTCGGATGATCGCGCATCCTCAAAAACTATCGAATACGTTTGAAGCTCTTTTGCTTCCGCCTCACCGTTTTGAACCAGGTCGTGGGCGAGGCAGACAACGGTGCTCGAGTCGAGCCCGCCACTCAGAGTTATCCAGATTGGGCGATCGTCCGTGCGCAGGCACTGGCGCGTTCCCTCGATCATCAAATGCCGGCAGTGTTCCTCGTATTCGGCATCCCGTTGATAAGCGATGTCCTTGATGGCTTCGGGTCGCCAGAAACGGCTCGACGTCAGCTGTCCATTGCGGACTATCACCATGTGTGCTGGTTCGACCGGCAAGAACTCACGAAACGGCGTCTTTCCGACTTCGGGCAGGGTGACGAGGTAAGTACAAACAAAATCATGGTCCAACTCGGGCTGCTTGCCGGAGATCTTTATAAGTGTCACGAGATCCGACGCGACAAACAACTCGTTCTTTTTGCGGTGGTAGAACAACGGCCGGATGCCAAACGGATCGCGAGCCAGCAATAGGCTGTTGGACCGGCGATCGTAGTGAATGATGGCGAAGTCGCCGGCTATCTTCGACAGAAAACCCGGACCATATCTTCGGAAACCGGCACTTACGATCGCAACGTCAGTTCGATCTTCTTCGGGTCCGATGCGCAGCAGCTCGATCAGTTCCTGGCGATTGAACAGAATTCCGTCCATCAAGAGGACGTCTCCGTCAGGTGTTACTAACGGTTGTTTTTCGAGCCGCGACTCGCGTGTGGTATGCAGCGCGCAAAAGCACATGCCGATGCTCGAGGAACGAAACAAAGAAGTGCGATCCGGCCCACGCGAAGACAGGCTCTGACTGAAGATCTGCAACTGTTCCGCGCTAACGGGTGCGCCGTCAAAGTTGAATACTGCTCCGATACCACTCATCGCTTATCCCCCTTTCATCCCCAGCGATCTCGCGCGAATCACCAACTCGCAATCTCTCGGAAGTACTTGCGCACGTTCTGATGGTCGCCGACGACCTGACCGTCGACTTCCACCCACGCGTGAGCCTGGAATGGTTGTTTGCGAACACCGATCTTCATGTCGGCCGCAAACCCGTGCTGGCGCAAGAGGCTTGTCGTTACCGACGCCTTCTGCAAGCACAGCGTCTGTTTCGGATACCAGACCGCCGCGGTATGCACGGCTTCGCACAGCGCCGGTAGTTCGCCGGGTTCCAGCCGGCGACGTTCATTCGCGATCGGCCACTGCCGAATAATTTTGTGCCGTGTGTAAAATCCGCCGCACCGGCGAATCACTTCGTAGAAAGCGAATTCAATAAATGCGGCCGCATGGGCGCCTCGTAACCGGATCAACATGTTGCCCGTGCGTCGAATGGCAGTGGCGCTCGCTATACACAGGCCGCACTTAAGTCTTTGCAAAGTCGAACGCGAATTTGACTCGTCGGTCTCGAGTAGACCGTCCTGCTTGAGCTGTTGCAGAGAATGGTGAATTGCGGCCTCCACTTTCTCTCGCGGTTCCTCACGGAACTCTTCATCGCCGTCCATCAGTTCGCTGACCAATTCAGCTTCCGTGATTCCTTCATGGTGCGCAGCGAGGATGGACCACACTTTGCTGCCACTCTGGATCAAGCTGTGAAACTTGCCCCCTTGCACGTCGAGGATGATTGTTCCGTCCTTGTCAGTGCTGAAACACACATCCGCGGCGACACGGTAGGCTGGACTTTGACTATTCGTTTTCATCAGTGTGCTCCTTCATCAACTTGCCAACTTGATGTCCTGTAGCCACGACGACTTGCGCGTCTCGAGCGCTCGCAGCCACAACTCGACCGCCAACACACCCACGAGTTCGGCATTGATGTTCTGCAATCCGTGCTGAATGCGTTTTGCCGCTTCACCAAACGCCGGAGAATCGACAAAGCCGTATTCGCAAACGCGAGGCTCCTTGAACAATGGCGCGATCTCGCGCCAGTTGTACGCGAGTGTGCGACAAAGCGCTTCGGTGGAGCATCGCTTGCTCTGGCGCGTGAGAATCGCGGGAGGCAACGCATGCTTCAGTGCTCGACGCTGAAGCGACCGATTCTCGCCCGGCCGCAGCTTCTGCTCGATCGGAATCGCCAGTAAGAACTCGACGAGCGGACGGTGTAAGAATGGGAACCGGTAGTCGGTGACGACGCGATCGCGGTAATAACAACTCGCAACCGCGCGAATCGCAGACGACAACATGCGAGCCTGTAGTCGTGCGCTGGGCAGTTTGAATTCCAACGTCTCCGACTCGCGCGTGCTTCTCTCCGCAAGATCGATCTGTTTCGCGAATTGACGATCGATGAGCTGCGACGTCGACGACAGTGAACTGAAACGGATTGGAAGAGCCGGCAGGGCCGCACGACGCCAGAACGTTGCGGCGTAAGAGTCGCGCGTCGCCCGGCTCCAGAGACGCACCTGACGGTGCAACGACAGGAGCTTCAGTTGAACAAGAAGGTCTGCGATCTCGGGAGAAACCGCCGCGCCACTCCAGAGCAAATTGTCTCCGGCGATTCCTGAAAGCAAAACAGTGCTTCCAGTTTCCTGCATTCGCCGTCTCACCCAATCATGTCGCGCGGTAAAACGAAAGGTCGGGTTAGGTCTAACTATCTCGTCGAGGTTCAGATTCAGAAAGCGTCCGACGGATTCGTCCTCGTGAAAATGATGTCCCGCTCGTCCTCTTCCGGCTTCGACCTCGCCGATGAAACGTCGTTCGTCTGAAGTGGGAGAATTGTCGTAGACGTACGAAACGGTTTCGAGCCGCGCGTTTTCTGTCGCGCCCGACTGGATGATTTCATCGGCCACACACACGATCGAAGAAGAGTCGAGGCCGCCACTCAGTTCTGCCCAAACCGGACCCTTCGCGCGCAGTCGGGAATGAACAGAATCACGGAAAAGCTCGCGAAAGTGTTCTTCATATTCCGAGTCTGATCGGTAATGAATCTCACGCTTGATATCGGGTCGCCAGAACTCCTGCTTCTTAAGTTGACCATCGCATACGATCAACGCGAAACCCGGTCGCACAGATTGAATGTGCTTGTAAGCGGTTTGCTCGAGGTGGGGAGCGCTGCTGAGGTAGGTGGCGATGTATTCACGATCGACCTCGAGCGGGAGCGTGGACAAATCGAGCAGGGCAGCAAGGTCTGATGACCAGACGATGCCTTGTGAGGTTGCCTGATAATAAAGCGGGCGCGTACCGAACGCGTCGCGTGCAAGCAGGAGCGTGCGTGTCGTTGGCTCCCACAACGACAGTGCGAAGTCGCCGATCAAGCGCGAAAGAAATCCGCTTCCCCACTTGAAATGCGACGCCATCACGAGTTCGACGTCCGTGACGGAGCGATCGGCGTAGCCGCCGAGTAGTGAGGCTAACTCACCGCGGTTATCCAGGCGCCCGTCCCAGGCGAGCACGTGACCGCGAGTTGATACGAGCGGTTGTGTCTCGTTCTTCGACTCGCTGTCCGCGTGAAACGCTCTGAAAACAACGCCGAAGTTTTCCGCTTTCTTGTTACCACCGCCATCCGGTCCGAGCCTCGCCAACGAACGTGCCAATCCATCTAACGTTCGCCCGTCAACAGGCGCACCATCGAAATTCAGGATCCCAGCAATGGCGCTCATCGCAGTTTCGACGCTAAAGAATCAAGTTAGAGATTTAGAAGTTGTGACGTTGGCGTGGGGGAAAAACTGATGTCGCTGAGATCCAAGTGTCGAAGTCGCGAGGCACTCTACGCTCATTAAGCAGGCGCGGCTAAAAAACTTTTTTCTGCTTAGTATTGCAAGCGAGACCGGTTTTTCTGGAGTGTTTTGAAGATTCGCGTTTTCGGTAGGCGAGCGCTCTTGCTTGGAATTCCAAGCAACACGATTACTTCCGCGCTTTCATCGTCATCAGACGCGCGGCTTCGATCGCCTGCGGTTCGGGATCCACGCACCGCGTGTTATAGCCAACGACGCGGCCGACGATCTCCGCTTCGCGCGGATAAGTCAGACGTCGAACAGTTGAAGGGGACGAGTGATGTGGGATGATAAGCAGTTGATTTCCCTGAAGTTCGCACCAGCCGCACGCGTAACCGTCGCGCAACTCTACAAAAAATATCGGTCGTTCGAATTCGTTATGCCACGATGCGCGTTTTGGCCCGTTCTGACTGATGTCGATCTCAACGAGCGCGCCCGGTCTGATGAGCGGGTACATGGTGTAATCGGCCAGACCCACGTACCCTTGCCGAATACTTTGTGGACCATCCGGTGCTGGAGTGTTCGCCGTTGTTAACTGAGGAATCAAGCCGGTGAAAGCGCGAGCGTTCAGTGTTGTATCGCTCCTCGGCTGATTGTCAGAATACATCTGCGTCGAGTGAGGATTGGCGATCGTCTCGTATTTCTGGATCTCCGCGATGTCCACGTTGTAGAGACGCGCGAGGTCGCCGAAATCCGCGCGGTAAATCACGCTCAACGTGAACAGCTTACAGATGCTTGGCTCGGAAATGCCGTTTTCTAGTTGGGCCAACCAGCCGTTCGAGATGCGAAAACGCTTGTCGCCCTTGGCGTCGGCAATACGGCCGCTCGCCTGTTCGACCTGTCGAACGGTGATGTTGCACCTGTTGCGAAGGCTCTTTAGTTTACTACCGGCCGCCACAGCAAAAACTTACAGCTTCAGCGCAGGTTGATTGATTTTGGGCGATGTTCGATTTTCTGCCGCGGGCTAGTGTGGATTCGTGGGAGGAAAGGCCGCGGAATCTATCACGCGACGCTCATCGCGCGATCAACTGTTTTGCTATGTGCGGCATCACGGAAATTACATTGAGTGCGGGCTGTGTAATCGAAGTTTATCGACGCGCTCGCAGCATCGATGAATTCATGCTTCGTTCAGAATCCCGGATAAATCACATTAGTCCGGCGGATAAAGCACCCCTATAACCTGACCAACAATGCTGACGTCTTCGCGCTTGAACTCCTCGCGAAGGTTTCCCGACAACGGATGTGGTACCAGCACAATCTTGTCGTTCGCTGCATACTCGAGATACCCGCAAGTCGGTCCACGTGGCGTCAGCATATAAAACAACTCGCGCTCGTGGAAACTGACATTTTCCGCCGGTAGCACCTTGTTCAATAGCTTGTTTACCAGTACCCGACTCCCAGGCGGGGCGATCGGCGCTGCATTCGTATCCTGATCTCCGATAACAACGTAACCAAGGTACGGCGGGTAAAGTGAACTGAGATACTCCACATCGACATCGGCCCACTCTTTCAACATGCCTTCGAGAAATTGCGCGTTCTCCAGTTTCGCGTTGTCGCGGATGATCGGGACTCTTACCTTGCGCTGACGGGTCACAGCGTCAGGACTGATTTCGCGTGTGCGCGCGCGTGGCGTCTTCAGTTGTTCTTTCAGATTGCGTTGCGGTTGGAGACCGCTGGCCGCATCGAGTTCTGTCTGCGAAAGATTGAGGATGATTCTGAGGCTGTCGAGTTTTGCGGTTCCTGGTTGGCGAATATTGCCGCTAATGATGTTGCCGAGAGTTGATTTGCCGACGCGCAGATCGGGATTGTTGTTGACTCGCGCGAGTCTTTCACTTTCGCGGACGACGTCTTTGTAACTCAGTCCGAGAAGGTTCATCGCTGTCACGATGAGTTGACCCAGTAGTGAGGTAGTTTCGTGTCGAGGCCGTCCACGGCCCGACCGGTTTTTCTGGCCCATCTGACAGTAACTCCCTCCGACCGTGTTCAGGGAGGTCCGATACGACGCAGTTATGCGTCATCGCAAAAGTCACTGGGCTTAGTGAGAACAGGGCGTTGGGCTGAAAGGAGTCTGGACGGTTGGGAGTGAACGAATCTTACACCATCTTATTTCTCAGTCAACACTCTTAAAATTGCCGCTCTGGCATTTTAGTTGCCACTTTAATCCGCAGTTAGCCAATGTGGTCTGGAACAGAACAGAAGAAGGGACGGAGCTTTGACATGCTCGATGAGCAGGTTGATGATAAGGGAACCGATCAAACTGGGGCCAGAGAGATAATCAAGAATCTGTGCGATCGCGCGTTTGATGCCGACGCCGACAAAGCGGCGGTGGCGCTGGGCCGATCGACGGAGCAAGTACAGGCCGTACTTAGCGGCGCGGAGCCCGCTGACGACGATTTAGTGATGAAGGCTCGAGGGATTGCGATAAACCGTGGCATCGAAGTCGAGTAAGTCAGTCCAAAAATTGCAAAGCGGGCGAGGCACCAAGCGAAACGGTTCTGCCCCGTGGTGGTTTGAGGGCGGCACCGAGACTTGTTCGGTGTGCAGCCATTTGTACGCATATCAAACGGGCGTCTACTGTCTCGATTGTGACGGTATGGTCTGTTCAGTATGCGTACAGGAAACCGTGACGATGGAACTGCTTTGTCCCGGCTGCGTCACGGCGCGTTCGACGGAACAGGAGGCGATCTGAAATGGCTGCGCGAGCCATCTGGAAGGGACAAATAAAGATCGGGACCACTAAAGTTCCCGTGAAGTTGTACTCCGCGGTCCAGGATCGCACAGTGCGGTTCAACATACTCGACGACCGTAACAAGATGCGCGTCAAGCAACACATGGTCGATCCGGATTCCGGCGACGAAGTGCCGACCGAAGAGATCCAGAAAGGCTACGAAATTGAGCCGGGAAGGTTTGTGATCCTGACGGCAGAGGATCTCGAAAAGCTGCAGCCACCGGCTTCGCGCGACATCGAGATCGAAGAGTTTGTGGACCAGGACGAGATTAGCCAGCAGTGGTTCGAGCGGCCTTATTACCTTGGTCCTGATAATGGCTCGCAAGAGTATTTCGCACTAGCCGAAGCTCTGAAGAATCAGGAGAAAGAGGGCGTCGCGCATTGGGTCATGCGCAACAAGTATTACTCGGGCGTGCTACGGTCCATCGAAGACTACCTATATCTCTTTACGTTGAAAGACGCGAAAGAAGTGATCTCCGCGAAGGATCTTGCGAAACCAGCCGGCGCCGCGCCGACGCAGAAAGAACTAACGATGGCGAAGCAACTCGTCGAGATGTTACGCGGTGATTTCAACGCGGCTGACTACAAAGACGAGTACCGCGATCGGGTGGAGAAATTTATCGCACAGAAAGCCAAAGGACGTGCGCCTCGCTTGCAAGCCGTGAAGACAAAACGCAAGAGCGACGATCTTAACGCGGCGCTCGAGAAGAGCCTGGCGGCATTAAAGAAAGGAAAACGCGCTGCCTAGAACGCAACGAAAAACCGAAGAGCCCGAAGAAGAGAACGCGGGAGGCAGACCATTCTGGTCGGGCACATTAACGTTTGGACTCGTAAGTGTGCCGGTAAATCTGTTTCCGGCGACGCGTTCGAATCGCGCCTCGTTGCGTATGTTGGGACCGGATGGTCAACCGCTCGCGCGCAAATATTACGCTGAGAAGACCGGGAAAGATCTCGATGCAGACGAAGTCGTGCGCGGATATGCAGTTGATAAGAACAAGTATGTCGTCGTCACCGACGAGGAACTTGAGCGATTGCAACCAGAGAAAACACGCGACATTGACCTCAAACAATTCGTACCCGCAGACTCGATACCGCCGCTGTACTTTGAACGCGGTTACTTCCTGACGCCCGCCGCCGGCTCGCAAAAAGCCTACAAGCTATTGGCGGAAACCATGAACAAGAGCGACCTCGCCGGCGTTGCGACGTTCGTCATGCGCGGCAAGGAATACCTCGTAGCGATCTTTTCCGACAACGGCATCCTGCGCGCCGAGACGATGCGTTTCGAAGACGAATTGCGTTCGCCATCCGATGTTGGTCTGCCAAAGAAAAAGGACGTTCCAAAAGCAGCAGTCACGAAGTTTGAAAAGCTGATCAAAAACAAGTCGAAGAAGCGATTCTCAACTAAGGAACTCGCGGACAAGCAGACTGACGATCTACTGAAACTCGTAAAGCAGAAACAGAAGAAACGCGTCAACGTGGTCAAGGTTGAAACGGAGGACACGAATCACAAGGTGATCGATCTGGTCCAGATATTAAAGAAAAGCCTGGCTGGTAAATAAGTGCATTGAGCTTAGTACTTGGTACTTGGTGCTTTGTTCGCTGGTGAATGAGGCTTAGACGGCTAAACCCATCAGCTAGCGAACAAAGTACAAAGCACCAAGTACCAAGTGCGAAACAAATCAGCGTTTCTCGTCGAAATTCACGGCGATATTCCGCCACTTACCCTGTTTGAATCGAATCACGCTTAGCACGCAACGCGTCGCATGACCGGCGAGGATTGCTGCCCAGATGTCGATTGGGTCAAGCGTGCTTGTCTGCTGGATCACGAAACACAAACCGAGCGGCACAAACATTTGCGAGATGATTGAAATGTAAAGCGGGCCCTTTGTGTCGCCCGTTCCTTGTAGTCCACCGGTGAAGGTCAGCGCCACCGAGATTAAGATTCCCGAAAAACTCAACACTCGCAGAAGTTGCACGCCGATCTCTACCACCGCCGGATCGTTCATGCCGAAGATCGCCAGCAACTGGCGCGGAAAGAAAAGGAAGAAGAGACCAACGAACGCGGCACCGGCAAAACCAAAACGTGCTGCGACGTGGACCGCTTCGTTAGCGCGATCAGGATTTCGTGCGCCCAGGTTTTGTCCGGCTACTGCGGCCGCGGCGCCCATTAGCCCGACCGACGTCCACGTGATTAACGAAAACAGTTGCGTGTACGAAACAGCAAATGCCGCTTGCGCCGCAGCACTCTGCGCCAGCGCACCGATGAATGCCAGCATGAACACGCCGCCGATATTCATCGCAATACCTTGAATACCCGTTGGCAAGCCAAACTTGAAGATCGCTTTGATGATTGCCCAATCTGGTTTAAAGCTGTAACCGTCACCGCGCGGAATCGACACAACCCACTTGCCGCTCCACAGTCGCGCCAGCGCGTAGATCGCTACGAGACCCGACGCGATACAGGTTCCCATCGCTGAGCCTTTGGTGCCGAAGGCCGGTATTGGACCAAGCCCCCGAATCAGCACAATATTCAGTACGAGGTTCAGCACTGTCATGCCGATGCCGAGCATCATCGGCGTGCGTGCGTCACCGGCCGAACGAAGTGCGCCGGCGAACATGAAGAAGATCATCATGCCGATGCTGAACACGAACATTATGCGGAGGAAGGGAAGTGCTTCGGCGCGTACGTCGGGTGCGGCGTTCACGAAGTTGAGTAACGCCGGCGAGACGAAGTAGCCGATTGGCGCCATTACGCCGAGTGAGATGAAGATGGCCGTGAGGAAAGCCTGGTAAACCGTGCGATTCACTTTCTCTTCGTCGCCGGCGCCGGCAAAACGAGCAACGAGCACGCTCATGCCGGTGAACAGCGACGAGATGAAGACGATGACCACAAGAAAAATCTGCCAACTGACGCCGATCGCTGCGTTAGCCTTGAACCCTACCAGGTGACCGACCAACGCATGATCGACCATGCCCTGCAAGCCCCCGATGACGTTCGTCAGCATCGTGGGCCAGGCGATCTTCCAGACCGCCGGACGCAGTGGGCCTTCTATGATCGATCTGTCGTAGCGCGGCTTGGCCGGTGCGGTGGTCGCAGGAGCTGCCGCAGTTCTAGTTTGTGCCATCCGCTTTATTTAAAAAAATGTGTCACTCGCCAAAGGTCCCTGCCAGATCTACGCGCTTCGCGAGTTTGTGAACGCGTTTCAGCAAGCTGGCGTTTCCAATCTTCTCGGCATACGCCGCGAAGTCGGAAGTTGGACCACGCCAGCGCAGCTCGTCGACATCGTCAAACAGCGGCGCATCGATACGCAACGTCGCAAGATCTTTGAAAAGCAACGCGTACGCGCGATTTTCTTCATTCAATGTATCGGGCGGGAACTTCTCGATCGGTCCATAACGATTGATGAACTGTGCGGCAGTTTTTGGCCCAAAACCCTTGATACCCGGATAGCCATCCGCCGAATCGCCAACCATCGCCAGATAGTCGGGGATGAACTCCGGCCGCACGCCAAACTTCGCCTGCACACCATCAGCATTCCGAATGACATTTGATCTTCGGTCCACTTGTACCACACGATCATCGCGGACGCATTGCGCCAGATCCTTGTCGGGCGTCCAGATGCATACTTTCTCGACTCGCTCATCCTCCTCTGCGAGATGCGCCGCGGAAGCGAGCGCGTCGTCCGCTTCAAGATCGATCATCGGCCAAACGACAACACCCATCGCCAGTAGCGCTTCTTCCAGTGGAACAAACTGTGCCAACAGTGAGCGCTCGATGCCCGCGCCGGTTTTGTAACCCGGCCAGAGATTGTTGCGAAACGATTCGATTATGTGGTCCGTCGCGACACCGACGTGAGTCGCGCCTTCGTCAATCAATTGCGCAACGGTAGAGAGGACGCCGGAAACAGCGCCAAAGGGAGGATCGGTTTTCTTGAAGCGCCGGATTCCGTAGAAATGACGAAACAGCTCGTACGTTCCGTCAACCAGGTGAACGATCATGTGAGGATCTTAGCATCAAGCAGAAAAAACTTTGTTACGTATGTCGATTATGGTCCCAGCCATTCGATTAACCATTGAGAACCGGAATTGGCCGGGTAAATTAAAATTTAGGAGACACTACAATGCGAGTTATGGTCATTATCAAGGCTAACAAACAATCTGAGGCGGGCGAGATGCCGAGCGAAAAGTTGCTCACCGACATGGGCAATTTCAACGAAGAATTGGTGAAGGCGGGCGTTATGCTCGCAGGCGAGGGACTTCATCCGAGCTCGAAAGGGAAGCGCGTGAAGTTTTCCGGCGGCCAACGAGTCGTCACGGATGGACCATTCGCCGAGACGAAAGAACTTATCGCGGGTTTCTGGCTGTGGAACGTGAAGTCGATGGACGAGGCGGTCGAGTGGGTCAAACGAATTCCATCCGAACCGAACGATCCTTCCAGCGGCGAGATCGAGATTCGCCCAGTGTTTGAAGCCGCGGACTTTGGAGACGAATTCACACCCGAAGCACGCGCACAGGAAGATCGCCTACGCGCGGAGATCGAGAAACAGAAGGGCGCGGCATCGTAAGTAATCTTGGGTTCTCTGTGACTCTGTGGTCATTTCTTAGCAGAAGTTAACCACAGAGACACTGAGAACACAGAGGTCAGGTGAGCTAGCTAGAAGCTTAATCTAACTTGTGCCTGGATGCGGCGGTTGCCGGCAGCGGCACTGCCGCTTGGTCCAAACCCAAAACTACCCGACGTTGAAAACGATTCACCAAAGCGCCCCGAACTCAAATTGCCGATCGGGTTTGCCAGGTTTGTGTTGTTGAGCAGGTTTTGAATGTTTACGGAAAGCGTCAGCGTGTAACGTTTCTCCGGACTTGGGCTAGTCGCCGGAGCGGCGTTATTCGCTGGAGCAGGGGCATTGCCCGCAGGCTTCGCTGATCCCGCAGCAGCAGCCGCGGGGGCTGACGGAATATTTCCAAATGAGAACGACCGGTTGATACCAAGATTCACCGCGAAGAAGCTCGGACCCACTCCATAGTTCCGCGGAATGAGTGCCTGACCGGGCGCCGGTTCGAGATCGAAATCTCCAAATTTCGTCTGTTTCAAATTTTCCGAAACGGTTTGCGCTGTCGCGAATGCCGGCCTCTCGGTAAACAATCCATCGCCGTTGCTGTCGCGGCCCGTGACGATGTTGAAAGGACGTCCGGACGAATAAACGATGAACGGGTTGAGGTTGATCTTCAGTTTCGGCACTACCAGCGAGCCACCCACAAAGAAGTTTGCACTCGGAATAAAAGCCACTCGCGAATACTCACTGCCTAAATCATAAGTATCCGCCGGGAAACAACTACCGATCGATCCGAAGATGCAGTCAGTGTCGGTTTTGCCTTTGCCGGTGCCGAAGTTCGCGAAGAGTGAAAAGCCTTTGCTCATCTGGCGGCGCAAACCACCAAAGAACCGGTAATCGTTAAAAGTGGCACTCGACTCGTAGTAATAAAGGTCGCCGATGTTGCCCAGCGGGCGCACAGCGTCGTTCGGATGTTCCGGATCGTAAGTGCCCGGCAATGGTGAGTTGATGTTGCGCAACCGCAGCAAGTGCTTGCCACGATAATTGAAGAAGACCGCGAAGAACGTAAACTTCGATGGCAGTTGTCGCTCGAAATTCACAGCGGTCATCACGAACGTCGGAACTTGAAAATCACCGGCGATGGTTCGTGTGATTTGCGGAGCGGCAAAAGCCTGAAGCGACTCGATCGTGGGGACGTTCGTCACGCCGTTTAGTGAAAACGTGGACTGGTCGAGCACTGTGGGATCGAATACGCGGAAGTCCAGTTGGTTCACGCCATTGAACCGGTTCGCGAGCAACGTCGCACGCTCGCCAAAGCGATCGTAAAAGACTCCGATACCGCCGCGAATCACCATCTTCGGCGACGAACTCTGAGGCGCGCCTGGACCACTGCCTACACTCGTTCCGCCGGGCGCCCACGCGAAGAACAGACGCGGTGCGAAGTTGTAATTGCTGCTGATGTTAGTTTGCCGCTCGTAACGGAAGCCTGCCGTGAACGTCAGGTTCGGTCTAACGCGCCACTCATCCTGGATGAAAACACCCAGGTCCCGCTGTGTGACTGAAGCTTCCGGATTACCGCCGCCGAGCGAAAACTGAGTCACACCGCCGCCAAGCGTACGCATGTTTGGATTGCCCTGGAACAACAGCGTCCGGCGATAGCGCTCGAGGCTCGTAATCGGAATCATTTTCGGCAGGCCGTTCTCGAGAACAATCTGATTGTTGGCATCGAGCTGCGGAGCTTCGCCGCCGGAGAACGTAAACGTGCCGCCGAAGTTCTGCGGCGAGAAATCGGTAATGCTGACGCCTCGAATGCGCGCGCCGAAACGCAGAATGTGACGGTTCTTGGTCCACGTCGAATAGTTCTGTACTTCCCACCGGTCCTCGTGGCTGTGCGCAAGCCCGACTTGCGAACCTCCGGAAATGAACGCTTCCGCGACGATGATCGTCGGAATTTCGTTATTGCCGTCCTGTTGGCCACGGTTGCGAATGTATTGAAAACGCGTTTCGTTCATCAGCGCAGGACTGAGAATCGCCGTCTCGGTCACTTGAAATGTTTGCGTAGTATTCTCGCGGCTAAATGCGCGCTCCGGTAGCGAGAAGTCAGACGCACCAACATTGTTCGCTTTGCTGTTCGAATACGAGTAGCGGACGACAAGTGTGTTGGCCGGATTCAGTTGATAGTCAAACCGTGGACTGAATGAGAAAAAGCGATTTGGCACCAGCAGGGCCACGTTGAAAGGCGTCTGGGTCAATGATGAATTGAGAACCTGCGCATTGATGATCGCATTGTCGTCGGTGACCCGTCGCTGAACGTCGAGGAAGAACGACGACTTGCCGCGCGTGATTGGTCCACTGACGCTACCGCCGAAGTAACGCACCTGAAAAGGCGCGCGCTCGGGCGCAAACGGATTGCGTGAATTCAGGCTCTCGTCACTGAAGTTATAAAAACTGCTTGCGCGCAGCTTGTCCGCGCCTGGTTTTGTAAAAATCTCGATCTGACCGAAGCCGATGTTGTTGTTCTCGGCATTGAACGGATTCTGGTTAATGCGCACTTCGCGAATCGATTCCTTGGGAGGCATGCGCCCGCCGGTGAAACCGTCGATAAAGATCTGTCCGCCGTTTGGACCAGCAGATGGTCCAGCCATCGCTTGCACTGCGGAAGCCAGCGCGTCGGGATCGTCGGGCAGTACGTCGAGCTCCTGACCCTTCAGCACGACGGCATCGGCATTGTTTGCCGCATCGGTATTCAGTCCCTGTTCTTCGGTGACTGTGATGATCTGCTTTTCGAGCCCGACGGCAAGACGCACATCGTGAGTGGTCCGCGGTCCGGCAGCGATCGCCAGCTCCGTTTTTTCATACGAATTGAAGCCGCTTGCCGACACGCGCAACGTGTACGGACCGGGCGCGACGGAGTTGATCGTGTAAACACCGTCTGCGTTCGTGGTCGCGGTCTTTTGCGATCCGTCAGCGGCAACAAGCGTAACACTCGCGCCGACAACGAGCGCGCCGAGTTCATCGCTGACTTGTCCGCGCAGGGACCCAACACGTTGTTGCGCCATCGCAATCAGGCACACACAAAAAACAACGAAGAGACTCTTAATTAACCGAAGCATGATCATTAGCCTTTACTTTTTATGGTCCACCGACACTCATCGCACCGAGCGAAACAGCGGCACGATTGCCTTGTGCTTTTTGCAGCAGCGGCCCGACTCCACTCACGATTGCAATCGCCGTAACGCGCGCCGGATCGGCGCCTTTGGTGCTGGAGATCAGAATCGAGTCGCCAGCCTTCAACTCCGGCAACGTGAACGCCGGGAGTTGCTCGAACGTTTCTTGCAAGTCGCCGGTGCCGGGGTATTTGCGCAACGATGAATCTTTGGTGACAACAACAGTGACTGCCTGTTTGCTCAGCAGATCGTTGATCTTAATCTCCTGCTTTTCGAGGTTGATTTCGGTGATTGCGCCGCCGATCGTTTGAAACGATCCGGCGACGATCTCCTCGGGAGTGAAACGCGCTCCGTCGGCGCTCTTAGTGCCTAGCGCGCGAAGCTGGTCGCCGACTTTCAACTCCGCAAACGAGCTCGGCTTCGCATCACTAAAACGCACCGAATCGGGCGCGTAACGTCGAAACTGCGTCTGCGGGCTGGCTGCGACGACGATCGGTTTTGGTCCTTCCGGCGTCCGTAAATCGAGTGAGATCTCGTTGGTCGTTGCGTTAAGATTACTGACCGTTCCCGCGACACCGCGTTTGCTCCACTCATCGCGTTCGCGCTCTCGCTTCTGCGCGATGTCCGTCTGACTCATCACGTAAAACTCGAGCGCGGGCATGCTCTTCCGATCCTCGGTCATCCTTCCGCGCGCGAATACGGTGTCGCCCACAGCGAAATCGGTTGCTGCAATCGAGACAAACTTGTCTTTGGTTTTTTCGCCCGGCGGAATGCGCATGAACGTGGTCCGGTCACTCAGCGTGACAGTCACTACGTTTCCAGCCGCGGTCTTGACGATTACCTGGCGTGTATCTGGTTTTAGATCAGTGACGACTCCCATCACGCTCAGTGAAGTGATAGCGGGATCGGAAGTTGGGGCGGTTGTTTGTGCCGTAAGAACAGACGCGCTTGCGAGCAGAGCAAGTACGCACAGCACTCGTATGTTGCCAAACGTTTTCATTTCTTCCCTTTAGTTTTGTGCGATTTATTCGCAACTGATTCCGCTCAAATCAGCTGGTTTTAGGCGCTCATAGGTGTAAACACCCACGCTTTTGCGTTTGTGGCAGGAAAATTTGTGTTATTTGGCGGCTCTATTTACCGAACGAATAGAGCGCGCTGCGAGTCCTGATGTATAGGTGGCCGTCTGAAATCGCCGGTGTGGCGAAACATTCGTCGTCCAGCTCATTCACGGTCATGACTTCCCACTCGCCTTGCGCTTTCACCACCGAGACTTGTCCGCCTTGTCCGATGAGGAAAACTTTGTCGTCCGCCGCGACTGGTGAAGAGAAGTATTTGTCGATCGCTCCATGCAGGCGACCTTGCTTCAGGACATTGCCGGTTGCCGGATCAAACGAGATCAGAATGCCGCTGTCGTTGATCATATAGAGCACGCCCTTGTAGAGCAGTGTGGAAGGAACCTGCGGCACTGGTTTTACATAACGCCAGCGAATGGCCTTGTCGGTTTGATCTCCGTGGCCGCCCATTTTGATCGCGAGCAGACCATTGTCGGAAGCCATCATCGCGCGAAACACTTCCCAATCTTTGTCGTTGAGTTTCTCGTCGCGGTTCATGTCGAAAGCTTCGAACGCAGCCTTCACCATTCGGTCCATCGGGTCAGCACCGCCGACGGCTTCCGCCTTTGAAACGTGCCGATCGTTGTCTTTGTCGTAACGCTTGAGCGCTTGGTCGAAGGGAATCGTGCTTACTTTTTTATCAGGTTGATTCTGCGGAAAGCCCCAACCGTTGATGTAGAGATATTCGGAATCATGACTCGCGATCGACTTCATCTCGCACGCGAGACCACGAACCCACCACACGCGTTTGCCGTCGGCAACGGAATACGCCGACAGTTGAAACGATTCGGGAATGACTATCTGCTTTGGTCCGCCATCTTTTGGTTGATAGATGGTCGGCGTCGAATAGCCCGAGATGACGATCGGACGTTCAACCTTCCAACTTAGTTTTCCGGTGTTCCTGTTGACGGCGATTAGATACGACGCCGGATCATCCTGATCGACGGGCAGGATCACCTTGTCGTCCACAAGTATCGGCGAGGCGCCGAAGCCGTAGAACATGTTGAAAGGTCCGAGCGGCAGACGCCATCGTTCTTTGCCCTTACCGTCGTACGAGAGCAATCCAAAATCCTGGAAGAAAACATAAACATTCGTGCCGTCAGTCACGGGACTCGGCGACGCTGGACCATTAACGTTCTGCAAGCGGCCCTTTTGTGAACGCGGAGCTTCCTTTTGCCAAAGGATCTTTCCGGTCTTGCGATCCAGACAGATCACGAGCAATTGGTCGTTAGTATGGGCGGTGACGAAGATCCGGTCGGCGGTTAAAACGGGTGACGAATGTCCCGGCGGAAGCGCGGTTTTCCAGAGAACGTTCTTGTTCGGCCCGAAGGTGTCGGGGACGCCGGTGGTCGTTGACACGCCGGTTCCGTTTGGTCCGCGAAACTGCGACCAGTCTTCGGCAAAGGTTCTCGTGATTGGGAACGAAGCGACTATGAGAGCAACAAGGGACAGGGACAGATTTCGTTTCATAATGCGCTAAAGATTACTGTAATCTTTCACGCATGAAAACCCTTCCCCTGTTCCTCGTCCTGTTTGTTTTGAGTAGTGCGGTTCTCTTAGGCCAAAAGCAACAGCAGCCCGTGATACAAAAAGGGCGGCAGGTGTTGTTTGATTTTCGACAGGATCGCACGAGCAAGTCGGCGCCGATCACTGCTGCGACGCAGCGTCTCGTGTTGTCAAAAGTTTTCCGCAAGTATCTGACTGACGAAAACAAATGCAGGCAGGATTTCGCGGGTGGTGGCAGTGATTATCTCGCCGCGGCTCGCAAAGCAGGGCAGATCGCTCCTTCAATTTCCGAATCAGCAACAGGAAGTTTTACGGCTTCGGGTCAAGTGCAAACTGCTTACGTCATTTTCACCGGCGAGTGCGGTGCTACGCATGCTGACAACTTCGGCAGCAAGCGTGTGGCGATTTTTTCCGGTCAACACCTCGTCGCCGACGTCGACTCCGATTTCAAAAGCAACATCGTTCGTAAAACCGATCTTAATAGCGACGGCGTTGACGAGTTGTTGATGACGACGGGCGACATGGCCCAGGGAACGTTGATTGAGATCGCCGCACTGGTCGAATTTACAAACGGCCGCATGCGCGTGATAGAGGATTTCGGGACTGTAGTTGAAGACTCGTGCGCGTCGGGGTCTCCGGGCAGCTCGTCAAAGGCGTCGGTGTTGTCGATGTCGGATTTCGCGCCTGGCAAAATGCCGAACCTGCGAATCGATAGCTACGTGGCGAGCTGCCGGAACGTTAAGCGATGGCGTTTCTTGTCAACCGGCAAGATGCAGTGATGGTTAACCCTTCGCCGCCTCTTGAATCTGCTTGATGTCGAGTTTCTTCATCTTCATCATTGCTCTCATGACGCGATCTTTTGTCTGCTCGTCCGAGGTTCGAAGCAACTCTAAGAAGATCTCGGGCGTGATTTGCCATGCGAGTCCGTACTTGTCTTTTAGCCAGCCGCATTCAATTGTCTGACCGCCTTCGGAGAGTTTCTCCCAGTAGTAGTCGACTTCTTCCTGCGTCTCGCAGTGCACGACGAGGGATATTGCTTCAGTGAATTTGAACTCTGGACCACCGTTGATAGCAGTGAATTGCTGGCCATCGAGCTCAAAGTCGATGATCATGACGCTGCCTTTGGCGCCAGGCCCTGACTCACCGTAGCGCACGACGTGATTCTTTTTCCCGTTCTTGAAGATCGAGGTGTAGAAATCCACCGCTTCCTCGGCCTTTCCGTCATACCAGAGGAAAGTGGTGACCTTCTGTTGCTGCGGACTCAAGTGCGGTGTTTTGGAACTTGCGGTTTGGGTAGTTGCTGCCATGCGTATCCTCCTTTATATGTTTGCGTTTATGGTGATTCTCGGCAGCGTGAGGGAATTTCGTGTGAAAAGTTTGTCGTTGATCTTAAGGGGTGATTGCGAGGTTAATGCTTTTTGCCGATCGCGTATATCACGTTCGCTTCGACTGAATGGATCGCTTCGCGTTGGATAAATTCGAGGTTCTCTGCGCGTACTCGCTCGCGCTCGGAAGATGAGAGTTGGTCCACCGTACCGCGGTAACCTGAGCCCAGGATCATTGCCCACCAATCGTCAGGTGAGGGGATTGGTTGCGAGTCTGTTTCGGGGACGACTTCGATATCGCTCAGTGACGCCGATTCCATTAGCGCGCGCAATGCATCGACCTCACAGATTCTGTCCCACGGATTGAACCCTTTGTAAAGATCAGGTCTGACATTGCGCACGGCATTCCAGAATACGCTGTTGGCGGGCTCAAAGAATTTCGGACCCCACGTCGTAAGGCGCACGCATCCGCCTGAGCGCGTGACTCGTGTCAACTCTCGCAGCGCCGCCTCCATATCAGGCACAAAGAAGATCCCAAACACACAAACTACGACGTCGAAACTGTTCGTTTCGAAACGCAAGTCGGTCATGTCGCCTGACTCGAATTGAATGTTCGTGAAGCCGCGTTGCTTAGCTTTCGCACGTGCTAGTTCCAGCAGATTTGTCGCGAGGTCTACTCCAGTAACCGAACCGTTTGGTCCAACTGCCTCGGCTGCGGGAATCGCTGACGCGCCACTGCCGCAACACACGTCAAGCACTCGCGCGCCGCCTGTTAACTGCAAGCGCTCCACAGTCCGCCGTCCGTAGCGTTCCCAGAAAGTGTTCGTCGGATGATCGTAAAAGTCAGACGCAGCGTTGTACGTCGTCGCCGCTTTCTTTTTTGCCTCGTCTAGTATGTTCATCGATCGTGTTGGGCCGTTATTCGATCATGCGGAAGAAGGTGCGCCAAACGAAGTCGCCATCGAGCAGGACGTCGATGCGATAGATGCCCGGTTGGAGTTTCGCAAAATTCAATTCCCACAATGAGTAGGAAAGTTTGTTGGGCGTGACGGTAATCTTCTTTTTGTTCAGCGTCTCGCTGATGAGCTGATTATCGATGTCGTAGACACGCACTGCGGGTTGGCCCTTCCGTTTTTCCCGGGGCAGCCAGGTTATGAGTACTACGGCCTCAGCGTTTGCCGGTGAGAATTCGCTCTTCTCGTCGATCACCTGTGGCGGATCGGTTTTCTTGTTTATCGTCCTGGCGAGATTCCCGTTCAGGACGCTTGGCGTGCTGACGAGGGCCGGAATGAATTGACCCGCCTTCAACAGACCATCGATAGTTGTTGCGTTGGCCGCAGTATCATTTATCAAATCGATAGGGATCGCCAATGTGCCGCGTGACACATCTCCGAGATTGCCGCTACCCTCAATGAAGGCGGCATCTTCATTAAACGCTGCTCCAGGAATCAAACTCCCGCCAATCATTCCAATGACCTCGCCAAAATCGTTCATCAGCGGCGAACCTACTGCGCGCCGGTTGACTCTGTCGGCGATGTTGATGCGATTCCCAACCGCGGTGAGCGTCTGTTTCCCGATGACGGTCGTCTCAACCAGCACTCGATTGCCATCTGCGGGAACGTCGAGAACATAGTTGCGATCGCCGATGGCCCATGCAGCCGTGGTGGCGCGTTCGAGCGCAGGCATGTTGTCGAGCGGAACTTTGAGAACGATCCAGTCCTGACGGCGATTGTAGGCAATCACTTCAGTCGCCTCGATCAACCGGCCCTGTGGACCAGTGACGCGGACGCGCGCGGCGCCGTCGATCACCTGAAATGCAGTTAGCAGTTTACCTGGACCAATGAAGAAGCCGCTCCCGACACTTCTTCGAGCGCCTTTGGCGTTGATGTTCTCGATGAGCACGCTCGCGGCTGCGCCACGATTGTAGATCTCAGACGGATTCAACATGCGGCGCGTTGGTGCATTCGCCGCGCCCTCGGGACGCTGGCCGGTCGCTATTTGAAAAGTGTGTGAGCCGGCAGTTTCGCCGTCGATACGCGCTTCCAAGGTCCAGATGCCGGTGGTGGGCGAGTCGCCAGTTAGCATCTTGAAGTAAGCGCCGAACCTGCGGTGTTCAGCTTTGTAATCAAACTCGGACGTCATCATGACTTTGCCGGCGGGGTTTTTCCAAAGACCTTCGAAATGGTGTTGGCCCGGTGGTCCTTCCCAGGTGAAGTAGACGACGATCTCCTTATCGTCGGGTGAGTAAAACACCGTGCGCGGATCCGCGATTGTCAATCGCCCACTCTGCTCGAGCACTTTTGATCCTGAAAGCGAACCGATTAGACGGAAGTTGGATTCAATTGGCGCCCCGCCTCCACTTGCGGCAGGAGTGGCGGCAGGTTTTTGTTCCTGCGCGTTGGCGGGGGCAAGTGCACACAAGACGAGGAGGAACGTGATAGTTATCGTCTTCATGGCGGACAAAATAACAAAAAGGCCAGGATTGCTGAAACATCCTGGCCCTCTCAGCGCGCTGTCTGACAACGCGATTAATTGCGGAAGACGATACCGATGCCGATGCGGAAGTTATGAAGTGTTCGTCTCGGTTCGCCCAGCGGAGTAGGCGTGCCGGGTATTCCGATAGCTCCGAAGTCGCTGAAGTCAAATCGCATCGGGTTGTAATCGATTTGGATGGCGCGCAAATCGATGCGTGGTGTGAGCCGGATATCTAGACCACCGCCGATCGCCGCGGCGAAACCGGTATCCTCAAAGTCTTCGAGAGTGTTATCAAACTGGGAAAGATCCGCTGACGTTCGACCGACGCCAAAAAGCGCATGCGCGAATGGTTTGAATGTTGGTTCGTCGGAGTTGTCCTTTATTTGAATGCCGCCAAGTATGTTGTGCAGCCGAACTTTCGTGCTGTCGGGACCGAAGTCGAAAGATTTCTGATGATACGAATAATCAAACTTCGCACCCCAGTAGCGATGAAAATTACCGACGACCGAAACGTTGACGCCGTTGAAACCCTCTCGTTCGTCGAAGATGTCGTCGAACTCAATATCGTCGCCAGGATCAAAGTCCTCCACTGGTCCAACATCGACCCGGTTATGCGAGTAGCCGGCGAACATCTCGAACCGCCGGTAATCTTGCGCCATCGATTGCATCGCGCAAGCCAGTGGCACAAACGCAGACACGAATAGAACAAATAAACTCTTTCTCATACTTCCCCTCCTGAACGTTATTGACGGGAGAGTATGGACTTTAAGTTGATAGAGTTCCGAGGTTTGTGCGGTGACGTACGAGAGTCGTTCACGAGATTTTGCACAATCTGTCTCGGCAGCAACACAAATCAGGGAGAAATTTAGTATGAGCAAGCTTTTACAGGAATACACGACTATCGTGGTCGGCCCAGACGACACGAACTATCTCGTTCGTACTTATGGACTTGAGCGGTTGGATGGAACCTGGATCGGATGGATTGAGTTTCATCCTACAGACTTATCGAAGCCGGTGTTGAAAACCGAACAGGAAACTTCGCAACCGAATCTAATGGACCTCGAATACTGGGCAACAGGACTCGAACCCGTATACTTTGAAGGCGCATTCGAGCGTTCTCATGCGAAGGAATAAAGGAAGGGGTTTATGAGTTTTACAACGAGATTTCAATGGATGGCGGTCGCCATTTTGTTGGGCGTCGGAGTTGTCGGTTTGAACCGCGGATCCGCGGGTGCTGAGACTCAGGATGTGAGCGGGCTCGATCGAAGGATTAGCATGCTTGAACAGCGCTTTTATTCAATAGAGACGAGCATGAACCGGTTACAGCAGGTTGTCGCGTCACAGCGTTCGACGGGTTCGTCGCCGTCTGACTTGCGCGATCGAGAGGTGGACCAGTTGCGCCAGGAGATGCAGAGGTTACAACTGCGATTGACTGAGGTCGAGTGTGGTTTGCTGAGACTCGATGAACGGACCACCACTGCGAGCAGCAATCGTCGGAGCGGGGAAGCGCGACCGTCAGACCCGTGTCGTCAGAATCCGGGTCTGCCGTTGCGGCTTCCTTCGCGACCTTAAGCTTTAGTTTTTCACTAGTTGGCCAGTGCCTGCGTGAGCTCGTCGAAGATGGGACGAAAGGACGACCGAGTCATCGGGAAGTGCTGCCGAGTTTCAATTGCTTAACCAGCCACTCGTTCCGGTCGTTTGCGATCTCCTTTGATTCCATCTTATGTGAGGCTTCGTAGTTCTTGCGTTGCTTGGGCTCGGGGGCGGCGGAGAATAGTACCGAAGCGTCTGCCGGAGAAACATACGCGTCGCTTTTTCCAAACTGAAAGAACTTGCTCGCCGTTTTGACCTCTCGCAAGTAGTCGGTGAGTTCCAGAACTGAATTTTGTTTCAGGTAAGCAGCTTTCGATTTTGGCTGAGGACCAAGAAACGCCCAATCGTTGAGACTCTGCGTTGCCGCAATGAAGACAAACGTATTGACGCGCTGGTCCACTCCAGCCATTAACATGCCGTACATCGCTCCGTAGTCATGACCAACAAAGCCGATACGTGTCTTGTCAACATTCGATTGCGACAGCAGGAGATCAAGAGCCCGTCTGAACTCGACAACCTGGCGTATCGAATTCTTGTAATCGTCGTCGGGGATCCGCTTGCCGAACCATTCCGGCGCCGACCACATTGCATCGACTAAGAGCGAAACCACGCCTTTCGGCGCAAGTTCAACAGCTTCATCGAGGAACTGAGTGCGATTCGACCTCTCTTCGCCGAGCCAGTGCACCCACAAGATTCCCGCGAATGGTCCTTTCCCCTTGGGAACAACCAAAAAGGCTTTTATCTCTCGTCCAGCCACCGGTAAAAACGTGATGTCGCGGACGGTCGCATCGCCACGCTGTTGCGATGAAACTTCCTTGACCGCGACGGGTGAGCCCGCGTTATACCGAAACAGAGCTTTCCGTGTCGCAACGTCAGAGCCCGATTGCGCGTGGATCGTTAATGCGATCGCCAGCAGGAGGACGAAACCACGTACTTTCATGGGCCCTATTTTTAACTTAGACCGTGCATAAAACAAAAGTGCAAACGACCTGTTAGTTTCACTCCAAAACATGGTAACCTCCCGCGACTTCTACGAATGGAGAGATCAAGCTGAGTATGCCTGGAAAGACAAAACTGCGTTTCGTTGCGTTGCTGCTGCTAATCGTCGTGTCGAGTTCGGATGCGCTTGCGCAGAAGCGCATCAGCTTTCGAAA
>Ga0209486_10000080_pt1 | contig 48835 bp, 42 predicted proteins | sample NCCompost_FD_187518 | JGI IMG/M metagenome (GOLD analysis project Ga0209486, IMG submission 187518) | Agricultural soil microbial communities from Utah to study Nitrogen management - NC Compost (SPAdes) (version 2) | ecosystem: Environmental > Terrestrial > Soil > Agricultural land | place...
TGCCAAGCCGCTGCCGCCCGACGGCATACGAAATGCCGAGACACAAGACGACCGAAATGATGACGAGGCCGGTCGCGTGCAACCACGCCAACTGCTCTCCGATAATCATCGGCTCCTCGGTAGCGCCGACGGTAAAGCCGAGGATCAACGCACCGGCGACGCCGATTGCGGCCGACGGGAACAGCAGTGGACGGTGCAGCCGATCTTTCGCCTCCTCGTGCTCGGCGCCGAATTCGCTGGCAGCAATGGAAGCGCCGAGACTCACGGGCACACCCTGCAGCGCGATCTTGCGCAGGATATCACCAGGGATCGTGTCGGCCCGGACGGCGCCAATGACCACAAGAATGACTCCCGAGACGACTATGCCAATTGCGTACGCAACAATGGCGGCGCGCAGCTGAGCAGCAGGTGTCTTGCGGGGATGCAAGCCACTGAAGTGTTGGAGAACGAGCAGGACACCAAAATTCATGATGACGAGAAGGAGGATGCGAGCGCTGGGGATGGTGAACCCACCCCACCACATTTCCATGGTCATCAGCGTCGGCATGCCAACGAGTAATCCCCCCACGACGCCTCGCGCGTACGCGGCGGCGGTTTCGCGGACATGATCCGTTGATGCGAGCTTGTGCGTAGCCATATCTGTTAATATGTGCGCAGAAATCGGGGTCAGACCCCAATTTGCTACCCTCAGTCCCGGTCGAAATGGTAACCCGTCGCGAAGCACTCGCCGCCCTGGCATCAACCGCAGCTCTACCTTTGCTTACCGCCTGCATGGGAGACGGAGAGTCGTCGACACCGGATAGCAATGAGGCCGCCGCGCTCGGGCTGATAGATGAGTGCGCCGAGCACCTGCTTGCGTTATTCCCGGAAAGCGCCACGTCGTTAGGTATCGACACCGGCAACCGGGCCGCACTACGGTCGCAACTGACCGACCGATCGGACGCTGGCAAGAAGCGCATCGCGGAGCAGGTGAAGAGTGACCTGGACCGGGTGGCTGCCTTCGATGCAAGCGGTTTGCCGTACAAGATGAGAACCAGCCTCGAGGTAGTGAAAAGCGCGTACACGACCGCGCTCGAGGGCTTCGCGCTTCCGTACGGGGACATCACGGTTGGCAGCTGGCGTAACACGCCGTACGTCGTCATCCAGAACGTGGGTGCGTACCTGGACCTTCCACGTTTTCTCGACAGTGATCATCGCATCGAGAACAGTGCCGACGCGGAGGCGTACCTGGCCCGACTGCAATCGTACGCCAGACAGCTCGACGGAGAGCTCGGCCGCATTCGGGCCGCTCGGGAGATGGGGCTGGTCCCGCCGGCGTTCCTGATCGACAAGGCGTTAGGCCAACTGACGTTGTCGATCGAAAATGCACGCAGGGGCGGCTCCGTTGTCGAGTCCATTGAACGACGCGCGAAGGAAAAGAACATCGCCGGCGACTGGGCCGCTCGTGCCCGGTCGATCGCGACATCCGATATCGCACCTGCGCTGGCGCGGCAGTTGGGCGAGCTGCAGGTGCAACGCAAGGTGGCCACGAACGATCCCGGAATCTCGGCGCGCCCGGATGGCGAGGCGTTCTACCAGTGGGCGCTCAAGGCGTCGACCACGACGTCGATGACGCCTGACGAGATTCACGAACTCGGCCGAAGTGAGCTGCGTCACCTCCACGCGCAGATGGACACGATCCTCAAAGAGGTTGGCTATACACGCGGAACCGTTGGCCAGCGGATGAACGAGCTGGCGAAGGATCCGCGGTACCAGTTCGCCGATGGTGATCCTGGCCGCGCCGAGATCATGGCGTTCATCGCGGAGAGGCTGGCGTGGGTCAAGGCGCAGATGCCGCGCGCGTTCAACACCGTAGTGAACCCGAATATGGAGGTAAAGCGGTTGCCACCCGAAGAGGAGCCGGGCGCGCCTGGAGCGTACGGAGGCGCCGGTTCAATCGACGGAACGATTCCCGGCCGCTACTGGATCAACCTCCGCACCACGGACCTGCACAGCAAATACAGCCTGGCTGACCTCTCATTCCATGAGGCGATCCCGGGACACATCTGGCAGGGCGAATACACACATGAAATGCCGCTCATTCGTCAGCTGCTATCGTTTAATGCGTATTCCGAGGGCTGGGCGTTGTACGCTGAGCAACTCGCGGACGAGTTAGGCGCATACGAGACCGATCGTGTGGGGCGGCTCGGTTATTTGCAGTCGCTGGCGTTCCGCGCCTGCCGGTTGGTGGTGGATACCGGCTTGCACGCGAAAGGCTGGACGCGAGAACAGGGCGTGAAGTTCTTTGTCGACGAAAACGGTTCGAATCCGCTGGAAGTTGCGAGTGAAGTGGATCGGTATTGCTCGTGGCCGGGCCAGGCATGCGGGTACAAGGTGGGCCACAGCGAAATCAACCGGCAGCGGCAGAAGGCGCAGTCCGCGTTAGGCGCGAAGTACGACCTCAAGGCGTTCAACGACACGGTGGTGCTGGGCGGGAATGTGCCGCTCGATGTCCTGGGTAGAAACGTCGATGAATACATCCGGACCGGAGGGTGATCCGAAAGCGGTGTCCCCGTTCGATACATTGCCCGCGACCCCTGGTGAGCTGACCAGCGCTTTACGCACCTCGGGAAAGCTTCGCGAAGGCGAGATCGTCAACACCAACGTCGCGGAGCAACGTCAGACAGCGATCTCGCACCTGCGATTCCTGGAAGTGGGTTACAGTCGGGCATCGCGACCCACCCTTCCAACCCGGCTGCTTCTCAAGTGGCCGGTTGAAGCCTCGGCGGAAGCGGGTGGCGACGCGGAGACCAGGTTCTATCGCGATCTCGCGCCGGCGCTGTCGTCTCCGCCGATCGTGCAGTGTCTTGCGACGGCTTCCGCCACGAGCGCCGAACCATGGCTGCTGCTGGAAGATCTCCGGACGAGTCACCGATGTCCTCCGTGGCCGGACCGCCCAACTGAGCGGGAGCTGCATGCGGCCGTGATCGTCCTGGCCGGACTGCATGCCGGCTGGTGGGAAGGCCGGGGCGCCGAAAGAGCGTTAGGCACGCCGCACACCGAAACCAGCCTGCGGGCCATGGTTGCCGACATCAGGGCCCACTTGCCTGCATTTCTCGATGTGGTCACTGACCTGCCACGTTCGGATCGAGCAGTTCTCGAGACGGTGTTCAACTCACCGCTCAGGCCGTGGCTTCGTCTCACCGACCAGCGCGACCTGACGCTGATCCATGGCGATGCACATACCTGGAACTTCCTCTTTCCGCGAAGTGGAAGTGGCACGCCATATCTCATCGACTGGCAGACGTGGCACACAGATGTTGGGGCGCGCGACCTGGCGTACATGATGGCCTTGCATTGGGACCCGCGTGTCCGGCAGCAACTCGAGCGTCCACTGCTCGAGCTCTATCATCGGGAATTGATGCAGTGCGGCATCACCGCGTACTCCTTCGAGGAGCTGCTGCTTGATTACCGGCGCTGCGTAGTGCGAAACCTCACGTTCCCGATCATCTTCTGGTCTCGTGGATTTTCTCGTGAGCGCTGGCGGTATCGGCTCGATTGTGCGCTTGCGGCATTTCACGATTTCAACTGCACAGAACTCCTTTAGCCCGGATCCATGTCCCGACGAATCCGCGTACCGTCGGTTGTGCTGGCGGCTCTGGTCGCCGGCTCCGAAGCGCGCGCCGAGTGGCACCAACTCGTCGTCAGAGTACTGAAGAGGATGCAGCACAATCGAGCATTGCGGCATCAAATCGTAACAGCCTGAGACGAGGCCCGGATGAGTGTTGCCACGCAACTCGCGGTATACGGCACGAGCTTGCCGCTGTTTGTCTGTGCTGGCTTCGTGGCCCGCCAGCAGCCGGCTCCAGGTCCGCCGGCAATCGCCTACGCGTCGCATCGAGACGGCAACTGGGAGATCTACGTTGCCGATCGAAACGGCGCGAACCAGACCCGGCTCACCAGGCGCAACGGTCACACCCGATTCCCGCTCTGGTCACCGGACCACACCCAGATCGCCTTCGCTACGCAGCGAGGGGAGCCGCGTGACGGATGGGATTTCTGGGTCATGAATGCCGACGGTACGAACCAGCGACGCCTCATTTCCGGACTTGTCGGAAAATCTCATCGAGAATGGTCGCGAGACGGTCGTCGCATCGCCTTGACCGCCGAGGTAAATGGCAATATCGACGTGCACGTTGTGGAGGTGGCATCAGGACGCCTGACGAGGCTGACGACAACCGCCGCCGAAGATCGAGATCCGTCGTGGTCTCCTGATGGTGCGCAGATCGTGTTCACCTCGGAACGGGATGGGAACCGCGAGATCCATGTAGTGCGGTCGGATGGATCCGGTGCTCGACGCCTGACGAGTAACACGGTCAAGGATGCGAGCCCGATGTGGTCGCCGGATGGTTCCCGGATCGCCTTTGTCTCGGATCGCGATGGCAGCGGTGAGGTGTACGTGATGCACGCGGACGGCAGTTCAGTCGAGCGACTCACCACCGGTGCTCATGCGTCGAGCGACCCACCGCGATGGTCGCCGGACGGCTCGCGGATCGCGTTCCAGATGGCGGAACAGGGGCGCTACGATATCGGCGTTGTGACGGTTCGCGACCGGCGGCAGCGGGTGGTGGTGGCGACACCGCATAACGATGGCAGCTACACCTGGTCGCCAGACGGAAGCGAGCTGGCGTATGTATCGGGACCTGCAGGCCGCGAAACACTGCATGCCGTCAACGTCACGACCGGCAGGAGCCGTCAATTGACGACGACGTGGTCGCTCACGCCGGATTGGTTGCGGTGATGTTACGACAGGCTCGAGATTCGAGGCTCGCGCGAAGGACGGAGGCTTGAGGACGACGGAAAGACTCCTTGCGACGCGTGCATTTGGCTTGCCACGTTTGTACACGCCCTCCTTCACACGACTGCCTGAATGTTTCCTGAAAACCTCGCGCCGGTCGAAGTGCGCGTGCTTGGCTCCCTCATCGAGAAAGAACTCTCCACTCCGGATCACTACCCGCTCTCGCTCAACGCGTTGACGAGCGCGTGTAACCAGTCGTCCAATCGCGATCCCGTCATGTCGCTGGATGAGGGTACGGTATCGCGGGCGATCGATACTCTTCGCCGGCAGGGCCTCGTGCGCTCCATCCAGGGGATTGGGTCGAGAGTGCCGAAGTACCAGCACCTCATGGCGGAATTCTTCAGCCGGCCGGAGCTGGCCGTGCTCTGCGTGTTGGCCGTGCGTGGCCCTCAAACCCAGGCCGAGGTGAGAACACGCGCGGCGCGACTCATGCCTGGCGACGATTCGGCGGCGCTCGATGCCGCTCTGGAAGCGCTGGTTACGCGCGACGCGGAGCCAGTCGTGGCACGACTCTCACGACGCCCAGGGCAGAAGGAAGCTCGTTATGCGCACCTGCTGTCCGGTGCCGTCGCCGAAGCCGCCGACGATGGACAGGTCGCGTCGCCGCCCCCGTCCAGCGACCGCCTGGCTGCGCTCGAGGAACTTGCGCTGGAATTACGGAACGAAGTCGCCGACCTGCGCGCCCAGTTGGCGTCGTTCCGGAGGCAGTTCGAGTAGGGATCTGCCAGCACAGATCCATTGACTGAGCCCGGAAGTAACGTTGTGCATCCCTCCCCGGACCAATTGTCGCGTGCGCGCATTGGTCCTACGTTCGGCGTCTCGTCGGCGGTCGCGTCCTAACGACACGGACCGCTATCAGGCTCTTCATATCAGCGGGGAGTAGACATGTCGCGCGACACCAGCGAAGCCATCAACAGTTACATCACCGATATGCTCGCGCTCGAATCGCATATCCATAAGGCCGTTACAGGCCAGATTGAGGATCTTGATGAGGAGTATCCCGAGGTTGTGCGACATCTGCGGGTCGTCGAGCGCGAAATCGACGGACACATCGACACGCTGAAGTCACTGGTCGAGCGCCGCGCTGACGCCGGGCAGGGCCTGGCCGATGTCGTCAAGCGGGCAGGCTCGGCTATCCTCGGCGCCGGTGCGGCGGCGGTCGACTTCGTCCGCAACGAGAAGTTGCCGAAGAACCTTCGGGACGACTATACCGCGACGAGCCTGGCTGCCATCGGCTATGTCATGCTGCACACGACCGCGCTGTCGTTAGGTGACCGTGAGGTCGCCGACCTCGCGCACCGCCACCTGAAGGACCACGCGCGCAACGTGATGATGTTGCATAACCTGATCCCCGGCGCGGTCATCACCTTCCTGCAGAACGACGGCCTGCCCGCTCGCCAGGATGTGCTGACCGAGATCTCGCGGAATATCGAGACGGTGTGGTCCGATCAGGGTGGCACCGTGCCCGAAGCCATTGATCTCGGCACACCGGGAACTGGCACCGGTTCGACCAGAACTGACCGCCCGATGGGTGATCGTTTCTAGTTTTGCTGGACTCATCAAACGGAAGGCGCGAAGTCCGACCGGACGCCGCGCCTCTTCGTTCGCCCAAGGATAAGTTGGCCAGTTAGCAGTCGCTGCAGTGTTTGCGCACGGACACTCAGTCGCTGTCCGGGGGTACCGATCGTGTTGAACTGACGTTTCCTATCCGAATCCAAAATTGCAACGGCTGAGGAGGGTCTATGTATCGCGTGAAGAACTCTGGATTAGTGCTCGCGGCCAGTATGGCCGTGCTCGTATCGCTCGGTTGCGCGCGTGACGCGGACGATGACGCAGTACCGGACACGACCGCGGTGGGCGGTGATGTTGCTGTAACGCCGGCACTAACACGCGTCGGGGACATCATGGGCAATCCCACGAACTATGTCGGTGACACGGTTACTGTCGAGGCAGACGTCGAGGAGGTATTGGGGACGTTCGCGTTCCTGCTTGACGAGGATGACGCCCTTACGGGCGGCATCGACAACGACATGATGGTGTTCAGTCCGAAAAGTGCCCAGCTGCAAGACATCGACGACCAGTGGCTCAACAATAAAGTGCGCGTGACCGGTGTTGTTCGTCAGAGCGCGATCGCCGACCTGAAACGCGATATCGAGTGGGACTTGACCCCGAAAATCGAGTCGAAGTTCGAAGGCGGTCAGAAGCCAGTACTCATCGCGCATCGGGTGGAGCGCATCAACCGTTAAAGGGGCAAGGCCCACCCGGATTTAAACCGAAAGCGATTCAACTAGCGGCGGAGAAGCGACAGCCTTTCCGCCGCTTTGCATCAAAGCTTCGCGTCGTTGTGACCCGACGTCCGGGCACGGTGCAGCTGCCAGAGGACATCCGGGCGGGGCGTATCGAGTGCGGGGGCACCTTCGCCGCCTTTCGCGTGTCCAAGACTGAGAACTCACCCCGCGCGAATGCCCGCACGCCCCGCCCGTGCCATCCTGCTGCTCCTGTCGCCCGTTGCCACGACAGGAGCTTGGAATGTGTATTCCTCGGCGTACGAGCGAGAGAACGCACCGCGCATTTTCAGCGCCGTTGTTGACTCGCCCTTTACCCTCAAGCTGCGAAATTCCGGCGCGACACCGCAGCACGTGGTGCTGGGTCCCGTGCCTAACGGCCTGCGAGTCGCTGAAGGTGTCATCAAGGGAACGCCGGCGAAAGCCATGATCATGCACGCGGTGGCAGGCAATGCCCCGGGGATTCCCGATACCACGTGGATCGTCGTGTTTGCGTCCAGTCTGGATAACCCGGTGCTGCCACGTGAGCCGTACCGGTATCGTGGCGCCTCGCTGGACATCCCCCCGCACCTGGCTCAGGGTGGATTGCGGTTCGTTGTCGAGTCGCCCGAGGTGCTTGCCGCGCGAGCGAATCCCACCACCGATGCCGGCGCCGCGTTGGGCAGGGTCCTGTTCTATGACCGGCGCCTGTCCGCGAACGACGCCGTGTCCTGCGGATCGTGCCACGACCAGTCGGCAGGCTTCGGCGACACCGCCCGGCTGAGCCGCGGCCACAAAGGCCAGGACACGAGGCGCCACTCGATGGCACTCGCCAATGTTCGCTTTGCCACCGGCGGCGGTTTCTTCTGGGACCAGCGCGCGAAAACTCTGGAGCAGCAGGTATTGATGCCCATCCAGGATCCGATCGAGATGGGGATGGCACTGCCCGACCTCGAGCGCAAGCTCAACGTGATTCCCTATTATCCCGCGTTGTACGCCGCCGCCTTCGGGTCGCCGGAGATCACGATCGAGCGCACCGCCCGTGCGCTGGCGCAGTTCCTCCGGACGCTGGTCACAACCGATTCGCCGTTCGACCGGGCGTTCACATCGCCTAACGTGGCGGCGGACCTCACCCACCTGACGGAGCTGGAGCGGGCCGGCTCCATCGTGTTCAGGAGAAGCGGGTGCACGGTGTGCCACTTCTCCTCCACGCAAATCGTGGCGTCGGCGATGAACTCCGGGCTCGACGCCGAACCGGCCGATACCGGCGCCGGTCGCGGATCGTTCCGGGCACCCTCGCTGCGCAATGTTGCGGTGCGCGCGCCGTACATGCATGACGGTCGCTTCAAAACACTCGACGAGGTGATCGACTTCTACAGTTCCGGCGTCAAGGCGAATCCACATCTCGACGTTCGCCTGCGCAACCGCGCCACGCAGGAGCCGCGCCGGCTCGAGCTGTCTGCCGACGACCGCGCAGCCCTGAAGGCATTCCTGCACACGCTCACAGACTCGACCTTCTTATCGGCGCCGGAGTTCTCTGATCCGTTCAGGCGCCGGGATTGAGCTGATCGCGTCGCGCGGGGGAGCGAAACCCACGCTGTGGTTGGGCGGAACCGGTGGAACGAGTCGTCGATCGATCCACTCGAGGATGATCGACAACACTTGCGTCGAGGTCGAATCGTCGAGGATGGCGTGCGCCCCTCCGGAAATGACATGCATTGTCTTGTCGCTCGACGACACGACAGCGATGAAATCCTGGCTCGCCTTCGGCCCTGGTGTTTGATCGGCGCTACCGTGCACCGCCAGGACAGGAACGCGCAGCTCCCCGTACCGCGACCAGTTCCGGTCCGAAATTTTCACACCGCTGCCAGCCGTACTCCACGAGAGCGCTCCGTGGAACATGAGCGTGTCGTTCTGCATCCGGTGATGCGATGCCGGGTCACCGGTGGGCGGTGTGCCGCCGCCCGGACCCGGAATGGGAAGAGTGGGGGCGATGAACCCCATGACGCGCGCAAGAGTCTTGAGGAAGGGGTTCAGCTCCCACCGGATCGCGGGCGCCAGCAGGATGAGGCCGTGGATTCCCTCCTGGTCGCCTAGCGCACTTGTTACGGTCACCAGCCCGCCGACGGAATGACCCAGTACAAACACCGGCACCTGTTGGGCACGCAGTGCCTGACGAGCGGCGAGGTGGTCAGATGCTGCCTGGCCGATATGCGTCACCCCTCGCTTCCCGGGAGACCGGCCGCTTCCCCACATGTCGAACCCATAGACACTGATGCCACGCGCCAGCACGTGAGGTATCAGTTGGCTGCCCTGGGTGACATAGCGCTGCACGTAGTCACCCCATCCCGTCTGCAGCAGCAGTACGGCCCGTTGGTTCGGCGCACTCCAGGCATACCCGGTTACGCCGGTGCCGATGTCCCACACTGCACAGCGAGTTGGGGGAACGCCGGGTGCGAGTTGGACCATCGTGGTCGAGTCGGACCCGCAGCCGGTGTCGATGGAGAGGTCCCCGGACAGGCGTCTCATGCTGGCGACCTTGTATACCATCCACAGCAGCACAAGCCCGGCGAAGATCGATCCGACGAATCGTCGCCAGCGTCCGCGGCTTGAATTCATGGCGTCGCCGTCTGTCGCCGGAACGTCCTGTAATCGACGTAATCAATCTGGTGAGCAATCCGATCTGCGCGAATTCGCAGCCACGTTGAGAACCGCGTGGCAAACGGCTTGCCCTTGAAGATGCCACGGAACGTTCCTTCAACTGCGATCCACTCGCCATTTGTGAGCCGGCGATCGATGTCCCAGTGGAAGACGCCGTAGTCGCCCGCGACACGAAGTCCGTTGAGCGTCGCACGGTATCGTTCACGTCCTCCAACGGCCATCCCTGCTGTCGGATCCTCGAGCCTGAAATCGTCGGCGAGGAGGTCGGTGAACCGCGCAACTCCTTGGGTCGACGCCAGGACCGGCATCGCTTCATACCGCTGGTAGAACTCGCCTGCGACCCGCATCGCGGAAATCGGATCTGGCTTGCCGTGCACGGAGGTGGAATCGGGAGAGACTTGCGGGACCGGTTCTGCGCCGGCCACTTGTCGTCGCATCGAGGCGTACTCGACGTAATCGACCTGGTGCACGATCTGGTCGTTGAGAATCTTGAGCCACGTGGTGAACCGTGTTCGGAACGGTTTTCCTGTTTGCGTTCCCTCCAACCAGCCTTCGACGGCGACCCACTCGCCCGACGCCACGCGCCGCAACACGCGCCAACGAACCGGGCCTAACGCGCCTGTAAAAGCGTCGACATACGTCTTGCGAATGGTGTCCCGCCCGATGGCGCCCTGGCCCGCGGTTGGATCCTCGAAGAACGCGTAGGGCGCGTACCGCGCCAACCACCGATCCATGGCCGGTCCCGTCGGGGCGGTACTCATGGCACTGTAGTCGGCGTAGTAGGCATCGACCCAGGCCAGCAGGTCTCCCGTACGGGATGACTGGGAGTGTCCGCGACCCGCATCGGTGATGAGCAGAAGTGCCCATATCCACGTGATGGCTGATCGTGCGTGCACGATTCGGATGCGCCTCATTCATTCCTCGCTGTTGAGCCAATATGTATCACACTGTAGAACAAATAAACACGCCCCTGCCAAAGGGGAAAGAACGGCTTTCAGCGCTGGGTGACGAGCCGCCGCGCGCGCAGCCACCCGCCGGTCATCGCGGCAGGGATCAACAGGATTTGCAGGGCAAGCGCATACCATTCCGGGACGGCGCCCCCCGACGCAACCACAGTGAATACCACGGCGAGGATTCCGCAGGAGAGTGAGGAGACCAGCGGCGCGACACGAGCCAGTCGTGCCGCGAGATATCCGCCGATGACGCCGTATCCGAGATCGATGGCGAACGCGAAGATCGCAAATCGCACCAGCGCTTCCTCAGAAAACGCGGCAAAAAATACGGCGGCTGAGGCGCTGGACACGACAAGCATCGTGAGCAGCGCCACGAGGCCTGCACCCACGGCCTTCATCATCACAGGCGGCCCACCGGCGCGGAGTCTTTGGTGCGTAAGGAGCGGCAGTGAACGCAACACCTGGCTGATTAACCACCGGTTGGCGAACGACTGGCCGAGCGTCGCGGCGAACTCGGCCTGTTCCTCGACCAGGTCGCCGATAATGACTTCACGCGTTTCACTATCCACACTGAGTCCAGCGAGGACGACGTCGAACACACGCGGAATCATTGGCTCCCTGACCATCGCAGCCCGTGATCACTCCAGAGCCGGCGCACTGTCGTCTGGGCGCCGCGAATCGCCTGGTTACCCGCACCGGTCATCGCGAAACAGCGCCTCGATCGGCCGCCACGTACCGGCGTGGGGTCTGAAGTCCACGATTTGACGAGGCCTTTGTCCTCGAGACGTTGCAGAGTCGTATACACGGCTCCAACGGAGCAGTCACGGTTGAGCCGTTGCGACACCGCGCGACGAACCGAGGCGCCATACGCGTCGTCCCCCAGCGAGTTGACGCAAAGGAGCACAGCGAGCTCGAACTCACCGATCGACCGCGATGTCATAAGTTTTACAATACAGAACATATAAGCGCTCCACAAGATTATTCCGCTCGTCCCGACCCAGGCGGGCATCCCGAGGGGGAGAGCGACTGAGGGCCTGCGCCGTGAGGCGCAGACCCTCGATCATTCCCTGATTACTGCTTTCTGCCTCACCTGTCTACCGCTCGGCCTCCAATCCGGCCGATAACGCCTTTTGAATCCGCGCCCGGCTCTCTTCCACGTGGGCCGTCATGTATGCGTTGAGCGTCGTCGCGGTTGCGGTCGCGCCTAACCGGCGATCCAGGTCGCGCAACGTCCGCCGAGCTACCGCGCGGGCATCCGCCGGTGTTCGCGCCGCGGGTTTCACCACGAGGGTCGTCATCGCGGGGTGGTGATCGTGGGCGGAATTGGTGCCCAATGATCGATCTGTCACCCAGCGGAGGAAAGGGTTTCCGGGGTCGGAGGGGACGGCGGCTGGATGAACAGTCAATACAAGGTGCGAACCGGTGTCACATCTGGTCGGTTCTGGCCAAAACACGGTGTAGGTGGTCCGTCGCGATGGGGACGATCTCGAATACCTGCAGCTATACGAGCTGGCCTAACGATGGAGCTCCCCGGCGTCCTTGCGGTTCAAGATTCCGGCGAAGTTCTGGATTTGATGTACAACTCGATCCCGTCCAGCACACGCTGCAGCCCGAAGTCGAACGACTCTTCCAATGTGCGCGCTCGACCGTCGGCCGGCGCGGTAATCAGGGCGGCAAACTTCGGGAATCGCGGATCGCCGATCGCCCGCCCGAGATCGGCTCCCACCGCTGCCGCCCACTCTTTTTCCGATATGCCGCGGGCACGCGCGCGCGCGAGTGATATCGACGTGTCCGACGCACCACGTGAGTAGCCGTCGAGGATGCTGAGCATCTGGCCCTTATCCGCCTCGTTCAAGCTCGTGGCGGAAAGCGAATCGACGACCGCTTCCAGCCACGCGAGCCAGTTCGGTCCATGCGGCGCAGCAACGAACGGCAACTCGGCCAGCCAGGGACGTGCGATCAGCATCGCACGTTTGGCGTGAGCCCACTGGGTCAACTCGGCGCGCCAATCTCCACGCGGCAGGGGTGGCTTTGGAGGAAGACCCAGCCCCGCGTCCACAATTGCATCGAACAGCGCTTCCTTGCTCGGGAAGTACCGGTACACCGCCATCGTCGTGAAGCCGAGCTTCGACGACACAGCTTGCATCGTCAGGGCTGCGAGGCCTTTCTCGTCTGCGATTTCGATCGCGGCCTGCACCACGTCGTCCGGAGTAAGGGCGGGCTTCGGACCACGCGTTGGCCGCGATCGATCCTCCCATAGCAACTGACTCCGACGCCGAAGGTCCGGATCGATTCGGGCAGAGGCCTGCATTACGTCCTCGTGCGTGATCGGCCGGTCCGTGGCATGTGCCAGTGGAGTCTTCGCCTGGGTCGCCCCCCGCGAACGGGGTTTCGACTTTTTCGCTGCCACCAAGGGCCTCCAGAGGGAGACTGTTGACAATCCAGAAACTGTGTATATCATATACTCACACTGTGTACGTGATACACTAATACACAGGCGAAGCAAATGAAAGGTTCAACCTGTTCTTCCACCTCATGCCAGGTTCACACCATGTCCCACTCGACCGCTCTCCACCGGATGGTAGTCACTGCAATCGGCCTGCTGCTCTCATCGAAAGGCGTTGCCCAGGCGCAGACATCAGCACAGGAACCGAACGCCTGGGAAGTCCGCGTCAGCGGCGGGGCATTCGTTCCTACCGGCGATCAGCGAAATGTCCTCAAGAATTCACAAGTCACCGCGATCCAGGTTTCCCGCCTGTTGCACTCGTCGCTCGCCCTGACCGGCACGTTTGCCTGGGCAAGGAGCCGAGACCTCACTTCGATAGGCACGCCGAAGCTCGACGTGTTCACCTCGGACCTGGGCTTCGAAGTTCGTCCATCGCAATGGTTCACCGGTAGCGCGGTGACGTTCGACGCCTTCGCCGGTCTCGGGGGCGGTGCCCGGAGCTACAACTACAGAAAGCTGGACGTGAGCGCCACGCACAATCTCGCCGGCTACGGCGCGATAGGCGGCGAGCTCGGAATGGGCCGTGTGGGCCTGCGTCTCGAGGTCCGCGACTACGTTACCGGCTTCAAGCCACTCGTCGGCTCGGGGATCTCCCACACGCGGAACGACGTCGTCTACACGGTCGCGCTGCGCTTCAACCGAAGCCGCGCTCCGCAGAACTGACCTTCGGGATGATGATCATGAAGCCGAAGAAACCGGATTGGCTCATTCCAGCTTCGCTCATCGTGCTCAGCCTGGTGCCGGCGCTGGCCGGCACCGTGAGGCTGACTCAGCTCGCCGGTGGCGCGGAAATCACGCCAGAAAACGCACGGTTCCTTGCTGCGCCACTACCGGTGCTGATTCACATTCCCGCCGCAATCATCTACAGCATCATCGGGGCGCTCCAGTTCTCGCCAGGATTTCGCCGTCGTCATCGCAGTTGGCATCGCACGGCGGGCCGGATCCTGATCCCATGCGGTCTTCTGGTAGCGTTGTCGGGCCTGTGGATGGCGCACTTCTATGCCTGGCCGGAGGGTGACGGTCAGCTCCTCTACATTGAACGTCTCGTCTTCGGTTCAGCGATGGTCGTGTCGATCATCATGGGCATCGACGCGATACGGCGTAGACAATTCGCGTCGCATGGCGATTGGATGACGCGCGCGTATGCCATCGGGCTCGGCGCGGGCACGCAAGTCCTTACACACCTGCCCTGGTTCATCCTCGCCGATGGCAAGCCGGGCGAGCTCCCAAGAGCAATGATGATGGGAGCCGGATGGGCGCTCAATATCGTTGTCGCCGAGTATGTCATTCGCAGTAGATACGCTCGTCCGAAAACTGCGCTGGCGCGCCCTGCTGTCATTTCCTGATTGAGCTTGTCAGGCAACCCTGGCTGTAGTCGTAGGGGTCGAACTGACGCACTCACCCGCCATCGATGCGCCTGTCTTTAGCGACGCTGTTGATTTCACCGATCGCGATTCCCGCTCAGTCGAAATACGACCTGACGGGAAAGCCGGACGCGGCGCTCCAGGAATCCTTCACGCAGGTCGCCGGCGTCCGTGAATTGCCGGGCAACCGCGCCATCGTCACCGACCAGGCAGAGCGCACGGTGTACCTGGTCGACTTCTCGTCAGGCAGCCGGCGAACGATCGGTCGCCAGGGAGACGGACCGGCGGAGTACCGATTCCCGATGGCACCGTTCCCAGCCGCCGGGAACGCAACGTTGATGCTCGACGCCACGCGGCGCCTGGTGCATGTCATTTCTTCCGATGGAACATTTCGACCGTCGCTTTCGCCGCCATACGGCGCTGTGCCCGGCGGGTTGCTCTCAGCGCGTGGCGTCGATTCGCAAGGCAACATCTTCTTCGAGGGAAACAGCTTCAACAGCGAAACAGGTCGATTCACCGATTCGGTCGCCGTGATTCGCTGGAATCCATCAGCCAACAAAACTGAAATCGTCGGCAAGGTTTCGAGCGGCGGCCGCGTGACAATCCAGCGGCAAGGATCGCCGGCAAGCATTGCGCGATCGATCCTGCCGTTTCCGCACGTGGATGCCTGGACGTCCTTGCCAGATGGCCGCGTCGCCGTTGTAAGACAATCACCGCACACCATTGCCTTTTTCGAGGCCAATGGAACGTTGCGCGCGGGCGCCATCATCGACGCGCCGTCCATCCCGGTGACCGCGGCGGAACGGGATGCCTATCAAGAACGAAACTCGGCGCGGCGCATGGTTGCCTCTGGGGGCGGCGAAGTCCGCCGCGTTCAGATTGAAGAGGAAACGTTTCCACCGAACATGCCGGCGTTCATTGCGTCATCGGTCATCAGCGACGCGAGTGGCAGGATCTGGATCGGCCGGAGTCATCGCTGGACCGATCGGACCTGGGCGTACGACGTGTACGATTCGCACGGCGCACACGTCGGGCAGGCAACATTACCCGTACACTCGCGCATCGTCGGATTTGGAGCAGGTGTCGCCTACATCGCGCGAACAGATCCCACCGATGATCAGGTGTATCTGGAACGGCACCGTCTGAAATCCTGAGGAGCAGTCTCGTCAGGCAGGCAAGCACCACAGAGAGCGGTTCCGGCATTGGGCCGCCGCGCGGAAACGTCACCATGGCCCTCTGTGGCACTGCCTGACGAACGACTGTCTCAGCGTTGGTTGACCTGCACGTTCCCGTGCACAAGAACGTTACCAGGCAATCCTGAGAACTGCTCCGAGGGCTTGAGGCCGCAGAATACCCGATCCTGCCCCGCTGCGTCGTTGATGCGCGCGGTGCTCATCTCGTCTGGTGTATCCTGCCCCTCGCCGTTGTCGACTGTCCAGAAATACGAAACCCGTCCGACGATGACGGCCGGATGATTCGTGCGATCGATGATGCCCGCCACCCACGCGGTATCGTTACGCACTGCCAGGCACGTGACCGTTACATGGAAGTACCGATCGGTGGCGTGAATGTTGACCTGAAACTCACCGCTCGCTGAACCGTCGTCCTTTCCGACCGCACTGAATCCCATCGTCCGGAGTTCACCACCGGACATGTAATGTGCGCTTCCCACCGCCGAGGCGGTGACGCCTTGTGCAAGCGACGCGCCATCTGGTGAGAGCATACGGACTGGTGCCGACGATTCCTCACACGCCACGATTCCAGCACACGCCACCAGCATTCCAACAAGATGTCGATGCATGGTTCCTCCTCGGGAACAGGTTGGTCGCTGCCCGAAACACGCAGGCAGCCGCACACCAATCCACGACGGAAGAGGCACGACGTATTGCACGAACCGATCACGACTGGCACGAAAGCGAATGCAACCCGTCAGGTTGCCACGTCGTAATCCAGACCACAGTTCACGACTGGGATCGGACGCGATCCTGGTATTCGCGAGGAGTCAGGCCCATGAAGCGGCGGAACTGGCGCGTAAAATGACTCTGGTCGGTGAAACCGTGCGCCGCGGCAACACCGGCGATGGTCGCACCTGGCGTCCTCAGGTCCCCAGCAGCCGCCTCGACACGACGGCGCCTGACGAACGTTCCGATCGAACATCCGAAATGGGCACGAAACGCGCGCGCGAGATGCGCCGGATGCACGGCTGCCTCACGAGCCAGGCTGGCAAGCGTGGGGACTTGCCCGCTGCACTCCTGGAGGATCTCGTGTGTTCGTCGCAGCCAAAGGGGCGGTGGCTCGGCAGCGTTGCGAACGCGCCGGCCTTTCCGGGCAAGGCCGACGATCAATTCGAACGTCAGGGCCGCCGCGGCCAGCGAAGAGAATGAATCGGGGTGATCCAGTTCATTCGCCAGTCGCCGCGCCAGCCCCTCGGCGCCTCCGTCACGCACGAACCGTTCCGATGTGAACAGCATCTTGTACGGCCGGTACAAGTCGGGCTCGAGATCGGTAGGCTCGATAATGATCTGGGTGGAGCCGGCCGACCCGAACACGTCGTCGTGACGCTCGAGTCCAGGCTTGATGAGCACCGAGGCGCGCTCGCAATACCGTTCGCGGCCACGCAACCGTTCGGCCATGACGCCAGCGACAATCACCGTTAGGCACGCACGCTCATGGACGTGCGACGTGAGCCGCAGCAGTGCGGGGAAGGTTGCCAACGTCACCGAAGCGCCAGGAACACGACGTGTTGTCGACCAGGCGGTTCCGGTAGAAGTGGGAACTCGGGGGGACATGAGGATGGCGAGGAGGGTGAGGGCATGTTGACTCGTCGATGCCGTTCCTGCAAACGGCGTGTTTCGACGCGACGTCACTCGCTGTTGAACCGATGAATGACGTCGCTTCGAAATCGTCTCGTGATCGGTTGACTGAAGGCCCAGCCTGCTGCACACTCCGTGCATGCAATCGCTCCTTCGCCTGCTGGTGGCGGTGTTGGTCGTCGCACCGGCCAGTCAACTGCTACATCCTCCAATGACTCGATTTCTGCTGGCTTTCCTCTTGCTGCCTTCGATCAGCACGACGTTGCATGCCCAGGCCGCGCCAGTGGCGGCCGCGAGCGTCGACAGCGTCTTCAAATCCGTCAAATGGCGTTCGATCGGCCCGTTCCGTGGAGGACGGTCGGTCGCCGCGACCGGAGTGGTCGGCGACGACAAGACCTACTACATGGGCACCACCGGCGGCGGCCTGTGGAAGACCGACAACATGGGGATCAGCTGGCGGAACATCTCCGACGGCTTCTTCAAGACCGGCACCATTGGCGCAATCGCGGTCGCCGAAAGTGACCCTAACGTTGTGTACGTCGGCACTGGTGAACACGCAATTCGGGGGGTCATGACCCACTCGGGCGACGGTGTCTACAAATCAACCGACGCCGGTAAGACATGGAAGAGGATCGGCCTCGACTCCACTCGACATACGTCTCGCATTGTCGTCCACCCGAAAAATCCGGACGTGGTGCTGGTCGCGGCCCAAGGCGCGCTGTACGCACCTAACCGCGAGCGCGGCGTCTACAAGTCGACGGATGGTGGCGTGACCTGGAAGAACGTGTTGTACGTCGACGAAAAGACCGGCGCCGCCGAGCTGTCGATGGACCCGAACAACCCGCGCATCATGTACGCCGCCATGTGGGAGCACGGACGTCTTCCATGGAAAGTCATCAGCGGTGGACCAGGCAGCGGCTTGTACAAGTCGACCGACCTGGGTGACACGTGGACGAAGATGACCGAGGGCCTGCCGACGAAGATGGGAAAGATGTCGATCGCGGTCAGCCGGTCGAATCCCGAGAAGGTCTACGCGCTCATCGAGAGCGATTCGAATGAAGACGAGCGCGGACTGTACGTCTCCACCAACGCGGGCAAGAGCTGGACACAGGTCACGAGCGAGCCGCGTCTCGTTCAGCGCGCCTGGTATTACATCGAGCTCTTCGTCGACCCGAAGAACGACAACACGATTTACGTGCTGAGTGCGCCGGCATTGCGCTCCGACGACGGTGGCAAGACATGGTCGGACGTCGAGGGCGTCCACGGTGATTACCACGACATGTGGATCAACCCGGACAACCCGAACAACTTCATCCTGGCCGACGACGGCGGCGCGGTCGTCACGTTCGACCGGGGCGGGAGCTGGAGTACGCAGGCCAACATGCCCACGGCGCAGCTCTACCGCATCAACGTCGACAACCAGTTCCCCTACCGCATCTATGCCGGCCAGCAGGACAACAGCTCGCTGGTGATCGCGAGCCGCGAGCTTGGCGGGAGTGGTATCACCCGCGACAGCTGGACGTCATCGGCGGGAGGCGAAAGCGCCTTCCTCGCTTTCGACCCGAACAATCCGCGCCACGTGTTAGGCGGGAGCTACCAGGGATACATCGAGGTACTCGACACCCATGCCAGGGCCGGCACGAACATCCTGACCGCCCCCATCCAGTACCTCGGCATGGACGCGAAGGACATGAAGTACCGCTACAACTGGAACGCGCCGATCATCTGGAGCAAACACGAGCCGAATACGTTCTACCACGGCGCGCAGGTGCTGCTCAAGACGCAGGACCTGGGGAAGACGTGGCGGGAAGTCTCCCCGGACCTCACCCGGAACGAGAAGGAGAAGCAGGGAAAGCCGGGCACGCCATATACCAATGAAGCAGTGGGCGCCGAAAACTATGGAACGCTGGCGTACATCGTCGAGTCGCCGCACGAGCGTGGCGTGATCTGGACCGGCAGCGACGACGGCTTCGTGCACGTCACGCGGGACAATGGCGCGACCTGGAAGAACGTCACGCCACGCGGGCTCGCCGAGTCACTGATCAATGCGATTGAAGTTTCGCCACACGACAAGGCGACGGCATACATCGCAACGACCCGGTACAAGTTCAATGACCACGCGCCGGGGTTGTACAAGACCACCGACTACGGCGCGACGTGGACAAAGATCGACCGTGGCATTCCCGCCGAAGCGTTCACCCGTGTCGTGCGCGAGGACGATGTCAGGCGTGACCTGCTCTTTGCCGGCACCGAACGTGGCGTCTTCGTTTCATGGAACGGAGGGCGTGACTGGTCACCCTTCCAGTTGAACCTGCCGATGGCGCCCATCACTGACCTGCGCGTGCACCAGGGAAACCTGATCGCAGCCACGTCGGGGCGTTCGTTCTGGATCCTCGACGACCTCGCACTCGTCAGGCAGCATCGCAGTGATGTGCCGGCGTTTCACGTGTACAAGCCGGCCGACGCGTATCTCGTGAATGGTGGCAGCGAACTGAACGCGCCGGCAGAAGACTTCACGGGGGCCAATCCGTTCCGCGGCGTGAACCCGGCCAACGGCGTGGTCCTCTATTACCAGCTGCCCGAACTGGCCAAGACAGACGACATCACGCTCGAGATTGCGGACGCGTCGGGCCGCATTGTCCGCACACTGACTTCGAAGAAAGACACCAGCTTCAAGCGCTGGGACGGTGGACCGCCGGCACCGGCCACACTTCCGAAATCCAAGGGCCAGAACCGCTTCGTCTGGGACATGCGCCACAACACGATGCCCGGGGTCCAGGGCGTGTACATCGAAGCGAGTTATCGTGGTCACAAGGCGTCGCCCGGGAAGTATCGCGTCACGCTCAAGCAGGGCGACAAGACCTCAACGACCGAGGCGACGATTCTGGCGAATCCGCTGTACGCGACGGACGCCGCTACGTACGCTGAGTACGACACGTTCATGTCGGAGATGGAGCGCGAGTTGTCGCGCATGCATCAAACGGTCAATACGCTGACCGATGTCCAGAACCAGCTGAAGGCCGTGGCCGCAGCCCTCCCGAACGACGAAAAGCACGCCTCGGCAAAACGTGACGCCGACTCGCTGATGGCCAGGCTCAAGGCATGGGACACGGACATGGTCAGCCGCCGGTCGCGCGCGTACGACGACGTCGAGAACTTCGAGCAGAAGTTCACGGCGCACTACCTGTTCCTCATTAATGCGACGGAGAGCGAGCTGCCGCGCGTGAATCAACCCTCACGGGACAGACGCATGCAGCTCGACGCGGACTGGACGCGACTCAAAGCACGCTCCGACGCGATGATCAACGCCGACATACCGTCATTGAGCCGAAAGCTCTGGGATCTCGGACTTGGCGCGCTTTGGAAGCTTCCCACGCCACGGATTGTTCCTTGAAGAGTTGAAGAGTTGAAGCGTTCAGGCAGATCAGCGCTCCTTACTCTTCAACCTTTCAACTCTTCAACTCGTCAACTCTTCAACTCGTCAACTCCATCACCGCCAACCACCGATGATGAGCCCCATCAGGGTGAGCGTGACGGTCATGTAACCGCCATTGATCAGCATCAACTTCGCCGAGCGCCGCTCGAACAGTCCGACGATGAACAGTCCCATCGCGATCCATCCGAACCCCGTCGCGAACCCGTAAAACGCGGACATACCCAATCCGATCGACGGATCGCCCAGAAAGAAGCCGAGATTGTAGGCCATGACCAGTGTGAAGAGGAACGCGAGGCCGAAGATCTTCGCCTGGTTTCCGGCTGCGGTGGCTTCCGGCGTGAGGCCAACTTCGCGCATCCATATCTTGCCGAAGATCGGGCCGTACCAGGCGCCGCCGATGATGAATGCGACAATGGCGGCGGTGACGATCGCGAGGTGGTTCAGGGCAACGGGTTGCATGATTTCAGGGGCGGAGGGTGGGGATACCGTCCTCACCTATTAGGTGTATCGAATCGGGCCCATTAGCGCGGTTCCCAGTCCGATGAGAGCGGTTTCCGCCGAATCAGGGGGAATTCGTGACGCTTTTGTCGATTTCCAACCGGGTGATTCGACGCCATGGTGTAACCACTTCACCTTCAGGAGACACCGATGAAGATCACCGTCGAGACCATCGTAAAGGCCGAGCCGACCCGAGTCTGGAACGCGTTCAACAACCCGGACGACATCACGCAGTGGAATAACGCCGGCGACGACTGGCACACGACCCGAAGCACGGTCGACCTTCGCGAAGGCGGCAAGTTTTCGGCGCGCATGGAGGCGAAGGACGGTAGCTCCGGCTTCGACTTCGAGGGGACCTACACCCGCATCGTGCCTAACAAGGCGATCGAATACCGGATGGCCGACGGCCGCGAAGTGCAGGTCGAATTTGTACCACGCGCCGACGACGTCCTGGTGAGGGAAACGTTCGATGCCGAAACCGAGAACACGCCGGAACTGCAACGAACGGGCTGGCAGTCGATCCTGGACAACTTCGGCCGCCACGTCGAGGCGAAAGCCTGACCTGGCTGCCGGCCAGCTCCCCGATTCCAGGACTACCTGTGAACTCCTGACACCGATGCCGGCGTCTGACGTATTGATCTCCGAGTCCACTAACGACAGGACCCCCGAAATCCACGAGGGGCATCAGACATGATCTTGCTATTCAGTGTTGCACTCGTGGCGCATACCCAGGGCGCAGTTCCCACCTTGACGCTCAGCCCTTCACCGACGCTCACCATCTCCGACGACGGGACGCCGGCCACTCAGTTCGTGCGTGTCATGGGCGTGATGCGGCTGGAGAGCGGGGGCGTCGCCATCGCGAACCGCGGGACGAATGACGTCCGGATCTTCGACGCGCGCGGGAAACACGTTGCGACCTTCGGCCGGACCGGGGACGGACCCGGCGAGTTCCGCCGGCTGGAAATGATCGGGCGGTCGGGCGACACCGCCTGGTTCTACGATTCCGGTGTCCAGCGCACCACCGCGGTCTTCCTCGGCCCCAAGCCGGAATTGTTAGGCACGACGAGGATCACCGCGACGGGGAATCGCGGTTCGTTCTCCGTCACCGGACGACTGCCCGACGGACGCTGGGTGGCGACAACCAACGTCTCGCCGACTTTCGACAACCCGCAAGGTGTGCACCGCCTGCCAGGATCGACCGGTATCATTGCCAAAGCGGGCGACGGGAACGTCACCTGGCTCGGCGACTTCAAGAGCGCAGCCATTTTTGTCCACAGCCCAACTCGCGACATAAAGGACGCCGCGACCGGTCCAATCGCTTTCCCGCCCTGGCTCCGAACCGCGACCGGCGATGGGCAGATCTGGATCGGTGATTCGGCCGGCGACTCACTCGTGGTCGTAAGGACTCGTGACATGTCGCGCTTTACCGTCCGCCTTCCTATCGCCAGCCGGACGCCGAGCCGGGACCTGGTGAACAGCGAGCGGTCAGCAGAGCTCGAGCAGAATCGGTCGCCGACGGGCAAGGCGTTTACCGAAGCCAAGTACAGCGCGAAGTACCTGCCCGAACGGCTCCCGTACTTCGAGTCACTTCTCCCTGGTCCACAGGGCGAACTCTGGGTGCAGGAGTATTCGGGTCGACGCGCGTCGCCGACGCAATACCTCATCCTCGACGCTAATGGCCGTCCAAAGGGGCGACTCGCCGTTCCGGGCGGTAGTCGTGTGCGCGAAGCTGGACGGGATTACGTCATCCTCGCGCATGAAGACGCCGATGGAGTTGAAAGCATCAGGGTCCACCGGCTCACGCGTACGGGTGGCAAGTGAGTACGGCAGCATTCGCGCGGTAAACGCGCGGTTCCGGATCGACCAGGCGTTGTTCGCCAGGATTCGTGACGGAAAGATCGAGGAACTCTGGGAATTCGTCGGCACCGAATCACTGCTGCGGCAACTTCGGGCGAACCGCGCCGACACATGACACTGCTTCTACCTCGCAAATGAGGGGCACGCTGTCAAACGATTCGGGTAAAGGGGGCATGATTCGGAAACTCGCATCGGGCAAATACCGCCTCTACTCGCGCAAGAAGAACCCGAAAACGGGCAAGCGCCGGAACCTCGGCACGTTCAACACGAGGGCGGCTGCCGAAAAACACGAGCGCGCGGTGCAATTCTTCAAGCGCGCCGGCTGACGCCGGACGCAGTGTCGCCTGCTTCCGGGGTTTGTCAGGTAGGACATACATTCCCCGATTCGTGGCATTGACCCGCCTCAGCGTTCGGTCCGATTAATTCCACCAGATCCGCTCATGATTCTCGCCTCGTTACGTCCACTCGCGCGGGCGTTATCCCTCGCGTGCCTTTTGTCGCCAGGAATTGCGACGCTTGCCAGGGGTCAGCGTCCAGCGGTGACCCCGACGTGCTGTGAGGCAGCGGTTTTCGCAGCCGGCCTGCGCATCGCCGAGCGCTATCGCGTCGCCGCAATTCCAGAGCGGCGATTCACGCACGCGGACTACTGGCGTGCGATCGACCCGTCCGTCCGTTCAACTGCGTTCCGGACCGAAACCGTCGGAGAATCCATCCTCGGTCGCGCGATCCGGTCGGTGAGCTTCGGGACCGGGCCGACACGGATCCTGCTCTGGTCCCAGATGCACGGTGACGAGTCCACTGCCAGCATGGCGCTGGCCGACATCTTCCGGTTCCTGGCCGAAGCGCCTAACGATCCTTTGCGCGAGCGGCTGCGAACGTCTCTGACGCTCACCTTCATCCCCATGCTGAATCCCGACGGCGCCGAGGTGTTCCAGCGGGAAAATGCGGTGGGGATCGACGTCAACCGGGATGCGCGCCGGCAGGTGACACCGGAAGCGCGGGCGCTGAAAAAGGTTCACGACGCATTCCGCCCGCAATTCGGCTTCAACCTGCACGACCAGAACGCACGCACGCGAGTTGGGCGGCGCGGCGTTCAGTCGGCGATCGCGCTCCTGGCGCCGGCCTACGACTCGGCGCTCAGCTACAACGAGGTGCGTTCCCGCGCCCGGCTCGTCGCAGCAACGCTGGCCACGCTTTTCGCGCATGAGATTCCGGGGCGCGTTGCGAAGTATGACGATGCGTTCAACCCGCGCGCCTTCGGCGACCTGATGCAGCAGTGGGGCACGAGCACCGTTCTCATCGAGAGCGGCGCCTTGCCGGATGATCCGCAGAAACAGCGCCTGCGTGCGCTCAACGTCGCGGCAATACTGGGTGTGCTCGATGCGATTGCGACGCGGTCCTTTGAAGCGGCGGCACCGGCGGTGTACGACTCGTTGCCGTTCAACCAGGGTGGCGCGTTCGACGTGCTGGTGATGGGCGGCCAGCTGGTGCTGCCGGGCAAGTCACCCATGCTGATGGACTTCGCGATCAACTACGACGACGCCGTGGCCCGGCAGCGGGGACGCGTTCGCGACGCGGGTGACCTGAGCGACGCGATGGCGATCGACACGGTGAACGCGGCCGGGCTCTTTCTCCACCCCAGCCCGGCATCACTCTCAACAACGCCTAACGGGCCGATGTTGCGCCTGGGAAATGTCGCGGAATTCGAGCTACGGCGCGGGCCGGCCGCGACGAGTGCATTGGTGCGGCGCGTGGGAACGGGGACGCCGGACCGATAGGCGCACGTCAGGCATCGCGGGGTTCCTGCCGGCGAACTTCATCCGTCGCGAAGACCAGTCGCTCGATGTAGTGATCCACCGGCTCGTCTTCCGCCCTGACCGGCAGGGCAAAATGGGGATCGTCGGGCTCCTTCGTCTTCCCATCAGGCCCCTCGTCGACCATCAGGTCGCCGCCACGAGTCACCACGGCCAGTTCGAACTGCTCAACCGCTTCCTGAATGCGGACAAGGTCCTGTGGACTTTCGGCACCGGTCAGGTTGATGCCGAGTCCCGCCAGGCGATTGGAGACTCCTTCCGCGACGCGTTGCAGGTCGTTGTTTGTCGTAAGGTCGTCATTGGGCTGCGTCATCGTCCCCCCGAGTTCACATCGTCAGGTCGAAAATTCCAGAGATGGAAAACCGAGCTGCGTCAACGGATGCTACCCGCGAAGCTTCGGAGGGCGCCACTCGGCGATAAAACAAATGGCGACCTCTGCTATCGCAGTGGCCACTTGCTAAAACGACAACGCGCCGCGGCCCGTGGGCCGCGACGCGCGTAACGACAGGACCGGCGCCGCTCAGTGGGTACCGCTTCCCCCACTGCGACCGGGACGTGGCAGGGCGGTCGGCGGCAGCATGTTGTTCAGCCGCATGTAATTCGCGAGCTGGCTGTAATGGTCGGCCATGTCCATCGCGTGGCCAATCACCATGGCGGCGCGGGTGACCTGGCGCGTGTTGCCGTTAAAAGTCATCGAGGCTTGCTCGCCCAACTTCGCGTCCGTGACCTGGTTGAGCGCGGTCGCGCAGAACGTGAACGATTCCTTGAGCTTCGACACGAGCTTGTCCTTCGGCCACGTTGCCTTCACGGAATCAGGAGTGCTCGTGTCTTCCTCGGCGCGCGTGCCCTTCATGTCGCCGAACGCGTTGCAGAAGAGGTAATTGTCATTCGCGAGGTGCTGCGCGATGTAGCCGATGCTCAGCTGCGCAGGCGTGGGCTTGTAACTGAATAATCGCTCAGGAATGGAATCGAACGCCTGGGCGAGGTTGCGATGAAGCGGGAGAATCCTGTTCTTGAACACTGTGGTAATTGGCTCGGCGGGTGGCTGGCCGGCCGGTTGTTGCGCGAACAGGGTCACCGGCAGCGCGAGCGTCAGGATTGCAGTACAGTGGATCTTCATGTCGTTTCTCCAAAAGGGATCGGGCGAATAGAGATACTGGACCGGCCGGGCCGTTTGCGCAACGTGCGGTTCGTCCCTCACTTTCGAGACGTGAGAATCACTTCGTCACTGGCACTGCTCGTCATCGTCTCCGCCGCAGCGCGGGCCCAGGCACCCGCCGCGTGGACCGAATTCACCAGAACCTTCCAGGCGTACGCGGACAGCGACCAGGTTGTCGGCGCAAGCGTGGTGCTGATGAAGAACGGACAGGTGGTCGCCCGCTACAACACCGGCCAGGCCAATCGCGCGAAAAATGTTGCCGTCGACTCCCAGACCATCTTCCACTGGGGATCGATCACGAAGTCGCTCACCGCGATCTCGATCATGCAGCTGCGCGATCGCGGCAAGCTGTCGCTCGACGACAAGATCGTCCGCTGGGTGCCGGAGCTCCGCACGGTCCACGATCCGTTCAACATGATCGACAGCATAACGATTCGCATGCTGCTGTCGCACACCGCGGGCTTTCAGGCCGGCACCTGGCCGTGGGGGAACAACAGGGAGTGGGAGCCGTTCGAGCCGACCACCTGGAACCAGCTTGTCGCCATGATGCCGTATTCGGAGCTGCAGTTCCGTCCGGGGTCGCGCTACGGATACTCCAACCCGGCGTTCGTCTACCTCGCGCGGGTGATCGAACACGTCACCGGCGACCCGTGGGACGCGTACGTGCAGAAGAACATCTTTGCGCCATTGGAGCTGACACGAAGTTATTTCCGGGGCACACCGTATTATCTCGCTGCGCACCGGTCGCACAACTACCACATCAGAAAGGACTCGTCGGGCCGGCAGCTTGTGACCGACAACGGGCCGGACTTCGACCCGGGTATTACCTCGCCCAATGGCGCCTGGAACGCACCGTTAGGCGACCTGGTGAAATACACCGCGTTCATGACCAACGCGCTGCTGCCCGGCATGTCGCGCGAGCGCTACGATGTCGTCCTGAAGCGGTCGAGTCTCCAGGAGATGTGGCAACCGGGGAAGCCGATGTCGCAGAGCTACGGGTCGACTCCGCAGCAATGGATGGGGCTTTCCTTCTTCATCCGGGATCGCAACGGCAAGCGGATCCTCGGCCACACCGGCAGCCAGGCCGGTTTCCGCGCGTTCTTCTATTTCGATCCGAAGAATGGTTCAGCAGTAATCGCGGCGTTCAACAGTACCAATGTCTCCGCACCGGCGAACGCTGCGCAGCGGCGGATGGTCGAGGCGGCGCTCGACCTGCTGCGGTAGCGATTCACGGTGACAATCCTCGTCAGTCCGCTGTCTCGAGTGCTGGAGCTTGTCGCCGCGCGCACGCCGCATCGGGTCATCAGCATTCTCGATCCGGACACGCCGTTTCCGGAGCTGGGTGTAACGTACGCCGGCCGCCACCTGCGACTGACGTTCCATGATGTTCACGCGGCGGCACCAGGTCTCGTTCCCGTCATGGACGAGCATATCGAGCAACTCCTCTCATTCCTTGGTGCCTGGCACGATGGCGAGTCGATCCTCATTCACTGCCACGCCGGCATCGGCCGCTCCACCGCGACGGGTTTCGTGGCACGTTGTTACCGGAATCCCTCGGCGTCGGAGCTCGCGATCGCCCACGACCTGCGGCGCGTCGCGCCACTCTCCAGGCCTAACGAGGCGGTGGTGCGGATCGCCGACCGGCTGATGCGGCGCCGTGGTCGGATGATCGATGCCATCAGGCAGACGGGTCGTGGTCTTGGCTGGGTCGAGGTGAACGAGGGGATCCCGTTCGAGCTTCCGTCGCTCATGGATTGACGGTCACGACGCGGCGGCCGGGCCGGGTGTGGTCGCGACGCCGACGTACAGCTCTCCGGCATACCTCGACGGCACGCGCGCCGTGATCGACGGATTCGTCAGGCCGGCCGCGGCCGAAACCGCGGGCCAGCGTTCGCTGCGAATCGGGTAGGGAACCCACGGATTCGCGGCGCGACGATCGTACTCAACGATTACGACTCGACCGCCCGGTCGCACGAACCCGGCAAGCCGCCCAAGTACGTCGCCGGGGTTTGGGACAAAGTGAAGCGCGTTCGCCAGCAACATGCCGTCCAGCGAGGGGTTGCCGGGCAGAGCGAACGGCGCTGTAAAGTCCGCCTCGACCGGTATCACGCCTGAACCGATCCCGCGAAGCGTCGCGATGACGTCCTTGTCGCGATCAATCGCATAGATCCTGCTGTCGCGCGGAAGAAGCGAACGAAGCGCTCTCGTGAATGTACCAGAGCCCGCGCCGATGTCGGCCCATGAATTGCCGTGACCACCGACGGCGGTGTCGATCAGTTCGGCGGCGTCGCGCTCATCCATAAAACGCGTTCTTCGAGAGGTGGCTGAGAAACGGTCAATAACGCAATTTGGCGCGAACGAAGTCGCGGCGTCCGAACTTTCATTTGAGGGCTGATATTGCTCAGTACGGTCAGGGGATACGCATCTGCGGTTTTCGTCGCAGCCGCGGCAGTTGCTGCGCGCTGGCTGCTGGATCCGTTCATTGGGGATGCGTTCCCGTTTGTCACGCTGTTTGGCGCCGTCGCCGCAGCAGTGTGGCTGGGTGGATGGCAACCGGCGGTCGTGGCTGCGCTCATCGGATACGTCGCCTCCGAGTGGTTGTTCGTTCAGCCCCGCGGTGGCCTCTTTTTGAATGAGCCTGTCAATCTCATTGGCTTCCTCGCGTACACGATTACGTGCGCACTCATAATCTTTTTTGGCCAGTCTGCGCGAAGGGCCCACGCTCGCGCGAACGAAGGACGCGAATTGCTGCGCGTGACGTTGCGGAGCATTGGTGACGCCGTCATTACGACTGATGTCCGCAGTTCCGTCACCTACCTGAATGAAGTCGCCGAAAACCTGACCGGCTGGGACTTTGATTCTGCACTTGGCAAGCCGCTCGAAACGGTGTTCAACATCGTCAACGAATCGTCAGGCGCGCGTGTCGAAAGTCCCGCAGTACGCGCGCTTCGCGAAGGGGTCGTGGTGGGGCTCGCGAATCACACGCAGCTGATCAAGCGCGATGGAACGGTGTGTGCCATCGACGATAGTGCCGCTCCCATTCGCGATGAACGAGGGCGCGTGTCGGGGTGCGTTCTCATTTTCCGCGACGTGTCCGCAGCGCGCGAGCTGGAGCGGGAGAGGGCCCAGCAACTCCTCTCTGCCCGTTTGCTGGCCGCGATCGTCGAGTCGTCGGACGACGCCATCATCAGCAAGAACCTGAACGGCATCATCCAGAGCTGGAACGTGGCGGCCGAGCGGATGTTTGGCTACGCACCCCAGGACGCCATCGGCAAACATATCTCACTGGTGATTCCCCCCGAGCGGATCAGCGAGGAGGATGAGATCATCGCCCGGCTGCGCGTCGGCGACCGGATCCATCATTACGAGACCGAACGTGTGCGTGCCGATGGCCGGCGCATCCAGGTGTCGCTCTCGATTTCACCAATCAAGGATGCCTCGGGCACGGTGGTTGGGGCGTCGAAGATTGTGCGCGACATCACGGAGCGGAAACGCGCCGAAGCCGAACGGCAGAAGTTCGTCACCCTGGTCGAGAGCAGTACCGATTTCATCGGCCTGTCCGACCTGAATGGCATTCCGCTGTTCGTGAACCAGGCCGGACTCGAGCTCGTCGGGCTGCGCAGCATCGGCGAGGCGATGTCGACACCCGTGCGGGAGTTCTTCTTCCCGGAAGACCAGTCGTGGGTCATGGACGAGTTCTTCCCGACGGTGCTCAAGGAAGGACACGGCGAAGTCGAGGTGCGCTTCCGGCACTTCCGCACCGGCCATCCGATCTGGATGGCGTACAAGGTACTGACGCTCACCGATGACCGTGGTCAGCCTAACGCGTTCGCCACCGTGAGCCAGAATGTCACCGACCGTCGTCGCATGCTGGACGAAGTGCGGGCGCTGGCGGCCAACCTGGCAGATGCCGATCGCCGGAAGAACGAATTCCTGGCCACGCTGGCGCACGAGCTCCGCAATCCCCTGGCGCCGATCAGTAATGCGGTGCAGGTGTTGCGCCGGCGCGGAGTCGATGACGCCCAGGCCGTGAAGTCTTCGTCAGAAGTGCTGGAGCGCCAGGTACGCCAGATGTCGCGGCTGGTCGACGACCTCGTCGACATGAGCCGCATCACCATCGGGCGCATCGAACTACGGAAGGAACGCATGAACCTCGGACCCGTCGTGAGGCAGGCGGTGGAGAGCACCCGGCCACAGTTCCGGAACATGCACCAGGACCTGAGTGTGTCGATGCCTGACGAGGAGCTCGTTTTGAGCGCCGATCCGGCGCGACTGGCCCAGGTGTTAGGCAACCTGCTGAACAACGCATCCAAGTTCAGCGAGCGGGGCGGTCACGTCTGGCTCACGGTGGGAGCCGAGGATGGCGAGGTGGTGATCGCCGTGCGCGACAAGGGTATCGGCATCGTGCCGGCCGAAATCCCGCGTGTGTTCGACATGTTCACGCAACTCGACACGTCGCTCGAACGGTCGCGCGATGGTCTGGGCATCGGCCTCACCCTGGTGAAGACGCTGATCGAGTTGCACGGGGGGTCGATCACGGTGCAGAGCGACGGCCTGGGTCGCGGCAGCGAGTTCATCGTGCGCCTGCCGCGCGAAAGCGGGACCGTCCAGCCGGCCGTTCGACGGGACACTCCGGTGCCGGCGGCCCCGCGTCGCCGCATCCTCATCGTCGATGACAACGAAGATGGGGCCACCTCGCTGGCGATGCTGTTGAACCTCGGCGGCCACGAGACCTTCATCGCCAATGACGGCCGGGAAGCGCTCGACGCGTTCGAGCGGATCCATCCGGACGTCGCGCTGCTCGACATCGGGCTGCCCGTATTGAACGGGTACGAGGTCGCACACGCCATCCGGGAACGCCCCCTGGGAAAAGACGTGTTGCTGATCGCAATCACCGGCTGGGGCCAGGAAGATGATCGCCACCGCGCCCGCGAGGCCGGCTTCGATGCGCACCTCGTAAAGCCGGTCGATCACACCGAGCTCACGAAGCTTCTGGCAGCGCTTTCATCACGCGTCGGCGCGACCTGACGTACAATTGGAGGTGCTCTCCAGCGTTGCGAACCGGACTGCGTGGATGATGGCGGCGCTGGTCGCGTCCGCGAGTGCCGCTCGCGCGCAACAAATGGAAGCGATCTGGTATCTGCGGGGCGAAGAAAGCATCCAGGCGTTCATCCAGCACGCGGAGCAGATCACGATCGTGTCTCCGCAGGTGTTCCAGATGGATTCGACAGGGCGGATTCGTGGACGAGTCGATCCGCGGGTCATTGCCGTGGCGCGCGAGAAAGGCGTCAAGGTCCATCCGCTGGTGATGAATCCCGGATTCGACCAGCCGTCCATTCATCGCGTGTTGAATCATCCGGAAGCCCGCGCCCAGGGCATCCGTTCGCTGGCCGCCCTCTGCCGGGACAATCGATTCGACGGCATCCAGTTCGACTTCGAGAATTTTCACGTCAGCGACCGGGACGCCTTCACGTCGTTCACTCGTGAGGCAGTCGACTCGGTGCATCGCGCCGGCTGTCAGCTGTCGGCGGCTGTGGTTCCGCGGTTCAACGAGGATCCCGGCACGAACAGTTACGACAGGTGGATTTACGAGAACTGGCGCGCGGCGTTCGACTACAAGGCGCTCGCCGACACGCTCGACTTCCTCTCGTACATGACGTACGCGCAGCATACCGGCGGCTCGCCTCCAGGTCCGGTGGCGGGCTATCCGTGGATGCAAGCATGCCTCGAATACGTGCTTTCGTTAGGCGTCCGGCCGTCGAAGATTTCGCTGGGACTGGCCGGGTATTCGGACTGGTGGTATCCGGCGTACGACGACAAGGATGGTTCCCGGCTTCGCGGAGACGACATCTCGTACGTCCGTGCGATGCAGATCCTGGACAGCGCCGGCGTCACTCCACGGTGGGATGAGGTACAGAAGGCGCCATATGCGATGTGGGAATCACGCGGAGTCTTCCGGCACGCCTGGCTCGAGGACGCGCGGGCGTTCATGGCGAAGCTGGAGCTCGTACGGACGCATAAACTGCGCGGCTTTTCGGTGTGGTTGCTCGGACTCGAAGACCCGGCTACCTGGCAGGCCCTGCGCGAGGCTGGAGTGCGACGATAGCCATGGAAACGGTCAAACATTACGACGCGAACTACGGCCAATTCTCGACCGACGTCTACGCGGCGGTTCGCCGTGAGGCGTTTGGGGAAGACATAGGCCAGAACAGCTGGCTCACGGCCGATGAGCACGATCTGTTCATCGAGTGGATGGCTCCACGCCAGGAATCGCGCGTGCTCGACATCGCCTGTGGCTCGGGGCGCACCACGTTGCGCGTGGCACGCAAGACCGGTTGTGCGGTCCACGGCATCGACATGCACGCCGCGGCTATCGCGGAAGCGCGCGCGGCCGCGGAGCAGGAGGGTTTGACGGCCCGGGCGCAGTTCGAGCAAGGCGATGCGGCGAAGCGCTTACCCTTCGAAGACACGACGTTTGATGCACTCATCTGCATCGACGCCATCAACCACCTGCCGAACCGCCCGGCCGTGCTCGCCGAATGGGCGCGGATCCTCAAGCCCGGTGGGGTGCTGGTGTTCACTGATCCGATCGTTGTAACCGGAGCACTCACGGCCGAGGAGATAACCATCCGCAGCTCCATCGGATTTTTTCTTTTCGTGCCGCCCGGTCTCGATGAGCGCCTGCTGGACGACGCCGGTTTTGACGTGACCGACGTTGCCGACCGCACCGAAAACATGGCGGTCACTGCCTATAAAAGGATGCAGGCGCGCCAGCGCCACGCGAAGGACCTGCGTGTGATCGAGGGCGACGAGACGTTCGACGGACAGCAACGCTTTCTGGAGACCGCGTCTCAACTCGCCGCGGACCGGCGCCTCTCCCGGTTCGCGTTCAGGGCCGTTCGCCGCTGATCATTCGCGCCGCGAGTTCCTTGACGAGCTTCGCGGCCACACGTGCAGTCAGGTCATCGACGTCACGCGACGGGTTGAGTTCCACAACATCGGCGCCTACCAGTGTCCCACGCACGCGCTGAATGAGGCCGACGACGTCACGGACCGTCAGGCCACCCGGTTCACGATGCGAAACGCCCGGCGCGTGCGCGGGGTCGATGCCATCGAGGTCGATCGACAGGTACACCGGGCCACGTACCAATGGGCGGGTCCCGGATTCCCAGGCGCGCATGTCGAACACTTCAACGCCAAAGCGATCGGCCTGCGCGCGCTGATGACCGTTCATCGCCCGGATCCCGACCTGGACGAGCCGCGCGGCGAGCTGTTCCTCCATGATGCGCGCAAATGGGCAGGCGTGAGAATACCGATCGCCCTCGAACTCGTCATAAAGATCGGGATGTGCATCGACGTGCACGATCGTGCACGGCCCATGCTCCGCGTGGATCGCCCGCAGCACCGCGTATGTCACCGCATGATCCCCGCCTAACGCTATTGGAACGGCACCGTCGCGCAGGACCGAGGCGATTCCTGCTTCGATATTACGGCGCGCATGCTCGCCCGGCGTCACCTCCACATTACCGGCGTCGGTCAGCATGCCTGAACTGCCAAGGTCCAGGAGGTCCTCCGACCACAGGTTTCCCGCCGGAGAATGAAGTGCCGCGCGGATCGCATCCGGCGCGTCCGCGGCTCCTCGCCGAAAAGACGAGGCTGCATCGTAAGGCAGGCCGATGATTCGTGGGAGACGCTCAGGCATCTGTACTCGCTGTAAGAGGTCTGGCTTCGCTTCGCCACGGTAACGCTCGCCCCATCAACGTTTGCTAGCCAGCGATACGCTCTCAAGGGTTATGTCCGTGGACGACCCCGATGACGGAGGAGACTATGCGCGTACACGGTGCGATGTTGCTTTCTTCAAGCTTGCTGCTCGCTGGATTCGAACCACGCCAGGCAGGCGACGAAGCGGCGGTTCGAGCCGCGATCAACCAGTATTTCAAGGGACACGCCACCGGGCGGAGTGACGAGATGGCCGCGGCGTTCCTGCCCACAGCCCACGTCGAGGGGATCCGCGCAGGGGTCTTCACGTCGTGGACGGCGGCCGAATACTCGGGCCGGTTCACTGGGCGGCCCGCGGCCGACGAAGCAACGCGCAAGCGGACCATCGATCGCGTCGACGTGTCTGGCACCGCCGCCATGGCCGGCGCCACGCTCGTTCACGGGGCCACCACGTTTACCGACTACTTTGTACTGCTCAAGGTCGACGGCAACTGGAAGATTGCCAACAAGGTGTATTCGTCCCGACCCACGACCAGATGATCCGACGCGTCGCTGTGACAATACTGACAACGGGGATGGTGGTTGCAGCGTCTCAGGCGGCCGAACTATTCCAACCGTTCCAGCCGCGCGCGTACCGCCTGGTCAACGGCGTGGCGTTCGACGGCAATGAGCAGACGATGCTGTTTGCCTTGCTCCATCGCGAGGTGCTTGCCCATCGCGGTCGTCCCGACACCACCGCTCCCGAGACGGGAATCTACACCGCGCACCGTGCGCCTAACGGCGCATGGACCGAACCGGCCCTGGCGCCGTTTTCCGGCGCATTTCCCGACTACGAACCGGCGCTCGCGGTCGACGGTTCATTTGTGTTGTTCAACTCGAAGCGGCCATACGCCGACGGCCGGACGCCGGCGCGCAACGACCTGTTTATCGTGGAACGAAACGCCGGGGCCTGGAGCGCGCCACGACCGCTGCCACTCGTCAACTCGTTCGACCTCGAAGAGTCCTACGCCACCATAGACAGCGCTCGACGCGTGATCTTCGTGCGCGGTCCAGCGAAAGAAGGGACGGACGACTTCGACTTGTACGAGTTCACGTATCGCGCCGATGGCAGCACCAGCGAACCGTTAGGCCTGCCGTTCTCCGGCCCGGAGTTCGGCGAAGGCGACCCGCAACTCGCGCGCGACGGTCGTTTTGTCATCTTCACGCGCTGGAACCACCAGGTCGGATGGCAGCAGACCTGTGACCTGTATCTGTCGTTCCGGACAACCCACGGCTGGACCGAACCGGTTCCGCTGCTGGAGCTGAACACGTCCGCACCCGATTATGCTGCCGCGCTCTCCCCCGACGGCCAGTGGTTGTACTATCGAGCCGGCGGCCGCTACATGCGACGCCCCCTGCAACCCGTGCTGGATTCTGCATTGGCCAGGACGCGCTGAGGTTCCGCGGCGGTGACCTCGCGGGCCGGGGGGCGCGCGCCGTAGAATTGGCCCGATGAAAACCAGAGAACTCACCCTCCGCGGCCTGGTACTCGGCGCGCTGATCACCACCGTGTTCACCGCCGCCAACGTATATCTCGGGCTCAAGGTCGGCCTGACGTTCGCGTCGTCCATTCCCGCGGCCGTCATTTCGATGGCGATCCTGAGTGCTGTAAAGGATTCGTCCATCCTCGAGAACAACATCGTGCAGACGGTTGCATCGGCGGCGGGAACGCTGTCGGCAATTATCTTCGTGCTGCCGGGCCTCGTGATCGTGGGATGGTGGACAGGGTTTCCGTTCTGGCAATCGTTCCTCATCTGCGTGAGCGGTGGTATCCTCGGCGTGTTGTTCACGATCCCACTCCGCCGCGCGCTGGTTACCACGTCGGACCTGCCGTATCCCGAAGGTGTCGCCGCAGCCGAAGTGCTTCGTGTGGGGTCCGGCAGGCGCGGGGAGACCGCTGGAGACGCCGGCGCAACGCGTGAAGGGCTTACCGCGGTGATCCTGGGGAGTGTCGCGTCGGCGGGGCTCGCCATTGTAACCGCGACGCGGTTCGCTCACGCGGAACTGGCAGGGTTCTTCCGTCTGGGTGCGACCGCGTCGAGCGGATACACCTTTGCCTGGTCACTCGCCTTGTTAGGCGCCGGCCATCTCGTCGGCCTGTCGGTCGGCATGGCGATGTTGACGGGGCTCATCATCGCCTGGGTCATTGCCGTGCCGATCCTCACCTCGATGCAGCCCGCCGCGGAAGGCGTTGAGATGGCCGCGCACACGCTCACCATCTGGCGGACGCAGGTGCGGTTCATCGGTGCCGGAGCGATCGGCGTCGCGGCGATCTACACCCTCGCCACCCTCGCCAAACCCGTGATCGGAGGCCTGGTCAGCACGCTGGCGGCGTCGCGGGCCGTGGCCACGAGCGATGACCGGGATCGCGACCTGTCGCCGCAATGGATTGTCGGGCTCACGATCGCCTGCCTGCTGGTTGCCGGCTGGCTTTCGTACATGTTTGCCAAGTCGACGGTGCTCGCGCCTGACGCGGTGACGCTTACCCTGATCGCGGTGCCGTTCATCCTGGTCGTGGGATTCCTGATCGCGGGGATCTGCGGCTACATGGCGGGGCTGATCGGCGCGTCCAACAGCCCGATCTCCGGCGTGGGTATCCTGTCGATCGTCATGTTTGCCTCGGTCCTGGCCCTCACCATGGCGCCGTCGGAATCGAACCGGACCGCGCTGGTGGCGTTTGCCCTGTTCGTGGTGGCGATCATCTTCGCCTGCGCGACGATCTCCAACGACAACCTGCAGGACCTGAAAACCGGCCAGCTGGTGGGCGCGTCGCCGATGCGCCAGCAGGTGGCGCTGATCGTCGGCGTCGCCGCCGGCGCGGCGGTCATTCCGTTCGTGCTGAACCTGCTTGCAAAAGCCTACGGATTCGCGGGGGCGGCGAACGTCGGTGTCGTTGCCCCGAATCCGTTACCGGCGCCGCAAGCCACGCTGATTTCTGCGCTCGCCCAGGGCGTGATCGGTGGCAATCTCGAATGGAAGATGATTGGCATTGGCGCCGTGGTTGGCGTCGGCCTGATCCTGCTCGACTCCACGATGAAGGCGATGGGCAAGGTGCGGATCCCGCCCCTGGCAGTCGGCATCGGCATCTACCTCCCGATGTCGGCAACGTTTGCGGTCGTCGTCGGCGCGGTGCTGTCGCACTGGTACGAAGGTCGCGCCAGAAGATCACCCGATCCGGAGCGCGCGATCAGGCTCGGCACGCTGGTCGCATCGGGATTGATCGTCGGTGAAAGCCTGTGGGGTGTGATCAACGCCGGGCTCATCGTCGGGTTGAACAATGACGCACCGATTGGCTTCTTCCCGGCCGATTTCCCGCTGGCGCCGTGGTTAGGCGTGGCGGGGTTCATCGGCATGATCGTCTGGCTCTACGGATGGATGCTCAAACGGTCGCGGGCGTGAGTGGCGCCTCGCTATCGGCGGGCTGACATCGAATGGCGGACCAGCTCAAAACGTTCTTTTCCCCCGCGCTCGTCCGCCGGCTCGCCGAGACGATCCAGCGCGTGCATCCGGCGTTCGACAGCACGGCATTTGTACGGTCAGCAACGAACGGTCTCGACGACCTGGAGCTGCTCGATCGCGGCAAACACATCGCAAAGGCACTCGCCGGTCATTTGCCGGCGAGCTACGCCGATGCGCTTGCGATCCTCTTGCGATCACTGGGCCCTGAGCACGAAAGCGACGAACTGATCGGCGCCGGAATGGCACCATTCTTCTACTACCCGCATACGGTATTCGTCTCCGAGCACGGGCTCGATCACTTTGAGTTGTCAATGAAGGCGCAGTACGAGCTCACTCGCCGCTTCAGCGCCGAAGGCAGCATTCGGCCATTCATAGCCCGCGATCCGGAGCGGACGCTGGCCCGGTTGAACGCGTGGACGCGTGACCCTAACGCGCACGTCCGGCGACTGGTTTCGGAAGGAACCAGGCTGCGCCTCCCCTGGGCCATGCGCGTGACATGGCTCGACCGGAATCCGGATCGAGTGGTCGAACTTCTGGAACTTCTCAAGGATGATCCGGCAACCCTCGTTCGCCGGAGCGTAGCAAACAACCTCAACGACCTCGGCAAGGTGCATCCGGCGTTGCTCGCGGAGGTATGCGAACGATGGCTGGTAGACGCGACGCCGGATCGCAGGGCGCTGGTGGAACACGCGCTACGGAGTGCGGTCAAGAGAGGTGACGACCGCGCACTGCGGCTGCTTGGTTATGGCGTCAAGCCCTCACTGTCGGTCGAGAACGTCGGTTTTACGCCAAAGCGCGTGTCGATCGGCGGACGCGTGACCATGACCTTCGACCTTCGAAGCACGGCACGTGTGGATCAGGAGCTGCTGGTGGACGTTGCCGTGCATTTCGTGAAGGCCAGTGGAAAACCGTCTCGGAAGGTGTTCAAGCTGAAACGCGTGAAGCTCGCAGCGCGTGATCACATCCAGCTTCGGATGACGATCTCACTCGCTGTTCACACAACGAGGAAGCCGCAGCCGGGGAAGCACACCGTCGACGTGGTCGTAAATGGCACAGCCTTTCCTGCCGGCGCATTTGAGGTGACGCGGCGAGGGCCCGCTAAAGCGAAATCCCGTCGACGGTGATTCCAAGTCACTGGTCGCTGCTCGCCGTTCGCTGATCGCTGCGTTTTCCCCACTGACCCGGTACCTTTCACGCTTCATCGCGACGATCACCTCCGCATCCGATCCAGTCATGCGCGCCACTCTCGTTCTTCTTGCCCTTTCCGCAAGCGCCCTGCGTCTCGACGCCCAACACGCGACGTTCATCTACCGCCTCGGCAAGGACACGGTCGCGATCGATCAGTATACACACCAGGGAAATCGCATCGCCGGCACCATGGCGCAGCGAGCCGGAGCCGCGGTCACCGTGGTGCGATACGAGATGACCTACGGAAGTGATGGCCGTCCGACCTCAGCGAAGATCGCCCGTTCACAGCCTGATGGCTCGCCGGTTCCGAACCAGCCGACCGAAGTCCGGTTTACTGTCTCGGCCGACTCGATCATCCGGGAAACCGTGCGACCCGACAGTGTGCAGCGCACTGCCTTCGGCCTCCGCGGCGCGATGATTGCGTTCCCCATCTATGTGTACGGGCCGACGGAGGTCCTGGCGAGCATGCGCAAGTCGCGCGGCGCCGACTCGGTGCCCACGTTAGGCCCGGCCGGGGGGCCCGGATTCATCGGTATCGAGGTTGCGGGAGGCGACACACTGCGCCTGCGCGGCGCGCCCTATCCGATGCGGCTGATGTTCGACGCGAGCAATCGTCTCATGCTCGTCGACGGTGGCATGACGACCAACAAGGTGATTGCCACTCGTGAAGCCGGAAGCACGATCGACGTCATGGCCGTGGCGCGCGCCATGAAGCCGACCGGAGTCATGTCGGGACGGGAGGTGGCCCGCGGGGCCTTTGGCGCCGGCGGGATCGTGCTGGTGGACTACGGCCGACCCATGGTTCGCGAACGTTCGGTGTGGGGCGGTGCGCTCGTTCCCTTCGATTCGGTCTGGCGTGCCGGTGCCAACGACGCCACGCATCTCTTCACCACGCGCGTCCTCACCTTCGGGCAGCTGACTGTGCCACCCGGCAGTTACACGTTGTGGATCCAGCACACGCGCACCGGCACGTTTCTGATCGTCAACAAGCAGACCGGCCAGTGGGGCACGGTGTACGATCCGGCGCTGGATGTCGGGAGGGTCGCCATGCAGATGGCGCCCGCCCCCACTCATGTCGAGGAAATGACGGTGAGCGTGCGGAACATGGGCGGGAATCGTGGTGCGATCGACTTCGCCTGGGGGAACTCCGTCGCCACGGCGACCTTCACCGCTACGGCACGTTAGGCGCGTCATGACGCGACTTCGCGGGGTACGTGCGCTCGCCGTCCTGGTCCTGGCGGCCGGCTGCGCCGGTGGCGCCGCGTCTCCCTCCACGGCGGCGACTCCTGGGGTGCCGCTGCTGGCCCCGGGCACCGCGCTGACGCGCCAGCAGCAGCGTTGGATCGACAGCACCTTTGCCACGCTGTCCCTCCGCCAGCAGGCTGGTCAGATGGTAATGATGTGGGTCCTCGGTGACTACACCAACACCGACGATCCGAGTTTCGCGGAGATCCGCCGCTGGATCACCGACGACGGCATCGGTGGCGTCAGCATGTCGTTAGGGTCACCCATCGAGGTTGCAGCCAAGCTGAATGCGATGCAACGCCTGGCACGCGTGCCCCTCCTGGCCTCGGCTGACCTCGAGCCGTCACTCGGCCGGCTCGAAGGTGGCGTGTTCTCGCACTATCTGATGGACGCCGGTGGGGCGACCGTGTTTCCGACCGCAATGGCGATCGCCGCGACCGGCCGCGATGAGGACGCCTATGATGTCGGCCGCATCATCGGACGCGAGGCGCGCGCGGTGGGAATCCACATCAACTTCGCGCCCACAGTCGACGTCAACAACAATCCCTCGAATCCGGTCATCAACACGCGGTCATTTGGAGAAGACCCCGACCGGGTATCCCGACTCTCGGCGCTGTTTGTGCGTGGCTCGCAGGACGCGGGGACGATCGCAACCGCCAAACATTTTCCGGGGCATGGTGACACCGATGTTGATTCGCACGTCGGTCTCCCGGTCGTTCGCGCTGACTGGGCGCGTCTCGCCAGCAATGAGCTGAAGCCGTTCAAGGCGGCGGTCGACGCCGGCGTTGCCATGGTCATGTCGGCGCACATCGCCCTGCCGGCCATCGAAGGGGATTCCTCGACGCCGGCGACACTCACCGCCCGCGTCATGTCGGGCCTGCTTCGCGACACGTTAGGCTTCCGTGGCCTGGCGATTACCGACGCGATGACGATGGACGGCGTCGGCAAGGGCTATGGCGTCGAGGAAAGCAGCATCCTGGCGGTGAAGGCCGGCGCTGACATCATCCTCAAGCCCAGCGACGTGCCGAAAGCGATCGATGCCGTCGTCAGGGCTGTAGAGCGCGGCGAGATTCCACGGAGTCGCATTGAACAATCGGTGCGCCGGGTCCTGGAGCTGAAGGCGCGGAGTGGCGTCGCGTTCCAGCGTTTCACGTCGCTCGACGCCTTGCGAGAGGTGGTTGGGGCGCCGGGACACCGGGCCGCAGCGCAGGATATCGCGAGGCGTGCCATCACGCTGCTCCGGGATCGCCCCGGTGTACTGCCGGTCGCAGGTCGCCGATCCCTGATCATTCAGTACATGCCGGAGACCGAGCTGCGAGCAGGTCGCGTGTTCGCTGCCGCGATGCGTGCCGCCTTGCCAGACACGCGCGTGGTGAAGATCGGTCCAGCCAGTTCACCGGGTCTGCTCGACTCGTTGCGCGCGATGTCTGAAACGGCCGATCGCGTGGTCATTTCTGCGTATGTGCGCCGGATCGAAGGTGAGGGAAGGCCAGCCATCCCCGCGCACATCGCCGAGTGGATGGAGCGACTCGCCGGTGCCGACGCCATGACGCCGTCCGCCAAACTCGTCATGGTGGCGTTCGGAAACCCCTACCTGATTCGACAGGTCCCGTCGGCGGCGTCGTACCTGGCAACGTTTGGTGTCGGGGACGCGCTCGAGAGCGCGGCCGCCCAGGCAATCACGGGCCGCTCGCCGATCGGCGGCGTGAGCCCCGTATCGCTGCCGGGATTCTTCTCGCGCGGCGATGGTATCAGGCGCCCAGCCGCCGCAAGCAGTCCCTGACATGGCGGCGGTGCCTGACGAGTCGATCGCCCGCCCCGTCCTTCTGTACGACGGCACCTGCGGCTTCTGCGCCGAAAGCGTGCAGTTCGTCCTCAGGCATGACCGACGGGGCCTGCTTCGATTCGCTGCGCTCGACAGTGCCTATGGTCGCGGAGTATTGGACCGCCATCCCGAGCTTCGTGGCTTCGACTCGGTGCTGTTTGTCGAACCCGCATTGAACGGCGGGCTGGAAAAAGTCGCCGCGCACTCCTCAGCTGCCCTGCGCGTGGCTGAGTATCTCGGTGGTCGATGGGGATTGTTCCGCGTGGCGCGAGTTATCCCGTCTCCGATCCGGGACGCGGTGTACCGACTGGTGGCTCGTCATCGCCACCGGCTGTCTGCGCACGGACCCCAGTGTCTGGTGCCATCGGCACAGGACCGCGCGCGGTTCCTGGCGTAGCACTACTGCTCGCGCAACGCTTCGATCGGATCCACACGACTCGCCTTCCACGCCGGAATCAGGCCGGCGATGAACGCAACTGTCGCCAGTAGCATGACTGCAGACAGGTACACTTTCGGGTCCGCCGGCTCCGTTCCGTACAGGAAGGGCGCGACCTGCTTCGACGCAAACTGCGCGCCGACGGTCCCGATGACGATGCCGAGCATAACGACAAATCCGACTTCGCCCAGTACCAGCCGCATGACGCGGGCACGAACGGCGCCGAGCGCGATCCGCACGCCCAGCTCATTCCGGCGCCGAGCTACCGAATACGAGGTCACGCCATAGAGGCCGAGGATCGCCAATGCCAATGCCACGGAACCGAACAGTCCTGACAGCACCGCCAGCATCCGCTCACGCTGCAGTGCATCGGCGAGTTGTTGCTCCAGAGGCTTGAAGTCGAGCGTGACCGCTGAATGCACGCTGGCCAGCGCGGTGCGCAGGCCGGGGATCAGGGACCGTGGGTCGCCATTTGTCCTCAGCTCGATTATCCGGGTTGCCACGGGTGACACGGACTGTGATTGGGCGACATACGCTGTCGGCTCGTCTGTCGCACGAAGATTCTGGTAGACGGCATTTTGCACCACGCCTATGATCGTGTACGGCGGCGTCAACGTCCTCCGATCGCGCAGGCGGAACTGCCTGCCTAACGGCGATCTCTCGCCGAAGAATCGCCGGCTCCACGCCTCGTTCACGATCGCCACGCGCTCGCCGCCGGCGACATCGCCGGTTCCGAAGTCACGGCCCGCGAGGATGCGCGTGCGCATGGTGCTGAAGTATCCGGGGCTGACCTCGTTGAACCAGGTGACGCCCTCCTCCCTGGTCTTCGGCGTGAACCCATCGATGATGATTTCGTCGTTCCAGGAGCCGCGACCCATCGGGATGAGGTCCGAGCTGCTGGCGTGCGTCACGCCTGGCAGGGAACGGACCCGGTCCAGGAACTGCTGGTGCAGCGATGCCCGGCCGTCCGCCGCCACGTTCGCCCGTCGCAGGTCGACGGTTGCCAGCAACACGCCTGACGCATCGAAGCCGGGGTCAAGACGCGTGAGGTTCCGGAACGTGCCTACCAGAAATCCGGCCGAGACGACGAGAACCAGCGAAAGTGCGACCTGCGCGACGACCAACGCCTTACCTAACCGGAAACGGGTGTGCCCCTCGACCACGCCGCGCCCCTGGGCCTTCATGGCCATTTGAGCGTTCACGCGAGTTGCGCGCCACGCCGGCACGAGGCCGCATAACGTCACGGTGATCGTCGCGACGAGGATGGTGAAACCGAGTAATCGGCCATTGAGCGCCAGATCGAGTGACACCGTGCCCGAAACGTCCGGCGTCGTGATCAACGCAACCAATGCACGCGTTCCGAATTGTGCGACGACCAAACCGACGATCGCCCCCGCGGCCGCGAGCACCATGCTCTCGGTCAGCAGTTGGCGCAGCAGGCGACGTCGGTCCGCGCCGATGGCAAGGCGGATCGCGAGCTCGCGGTGACGAGTTTGGGCGCGGGAGAGCAGGAGATTCGCGACGTTGGCGCAGGCGATCAGCAGGATCAGTGCAACCCCGGCCATCAGCGCGAGCAACGCCGACCCGTACTGGTCACGTACGTCGGAGAATCCCTTGAGCGCCGGCCTGACGTAGAAGGTCCGCGTGACAAACTCGCGTTGTTCCTCGGCGCGCCAGTGCTGCGGCACGGCCGATTCGTAGGAGGCCCGCGCGATCGCGGCGATGCGCGCGCTGGCCTGTCTGGTGTCGACACCGGGCGTTAGGCGCCCGATGACACGCATCCACCAGCTGCTGCGATTATCCAGGGTGTTGGCCGGCCCCTGCACCACGGCTTGTGCGCAGATCGGGAGGTAGACGTCCGCTTCCCGTCCCACGTCGGGGCCACGGAAGGATTCTTCAGCCACGCCGGCGATCTCGAATGGATGCCCTGTCAGGCGGATCACGGACCCGACCGCCTCTGGGCGGCCGCCGTATTCCCGCTTCCAGAACCGGTGGCTGAGGACCGCACTTCCTCCGCATCCGCGCACATCGTCGGAACGCGTGAAGAGGCGGCCGGCTTCGGGAGCGACGGCGAACGTCGTGAAGAAGTCGCCGCTCACGTACCACCCAACGACATGGCGTGCCTCGCCAGCATCCGTCAGGTTGAAGCTCGTTTCACCGAACGCGGCGAGCGATCGGAAGGCATCCTGGCGATCGCGGACCTGCTCCCAGAGCGGATTCGTGAAGTAGTCGCCCGCGCCGCTTTTCCCGGTGGTGCTCATGGTGATGTAGGCCAGCTCGTCCGGCCGATCGACGGCCAGTGGCCGCAGCACGACCGCGTCGAGAAGCGTGAAGATGGTCGTATTGGCGCCGATGCCGAGTCCGAGTGACGCGATCGTCACGATGGCGAAAACCGGACTGTGCCGGAGTGACCGCAATGCATAACGAATGTCGCCGGCGACCGACTCTACCCACTCGGCGATGTCCATGCTCCGGACCCGCTCCCGTTGCGCCGTCTCGTTGCCAAACTGCTGCCTTGCCAGACGCCGGGCTTCCTCCTCGGAGATGCCGCCGGCACGCAGGTGATCCATGCGCTCGGCGATATGAAACTCGACCTCGCGCTCGATATCGCGGGAAATCCGGTTCGAGCGGAAGATGTTCAGGATCCGATGATGCCAGGCCATGCGTCGCCTCGAAGATTTATCGATCAGGCGTACCGCAGGACGCGGTTCACGCCTTCGGTGAGCCGGTTCCAGCTCGCTTCCTCATCGGCCAACTGTCGCCGGCCCTTCGGGGTGATCGAGTAGAATCGAGCTTCACGTTTTTTTTCGGTGGTGCCCCAGTTCGATTTGAGCCAGCCATCCTGTTCCATGCGGTGAAGGGCAGGGTACAGCGAGCCCTCTTCCACCCGGAGCAGCTCCGCGGAGACCAACTGGATGTGTGAGGTGATGGCGTAGCCGTGCATCGGCCCAGCTACGGCGAGCGTACGGAGAACGAGCAGCGCCAACGTGCCTTGGAGGATGTCGTTCTTCCCGCGCGCCATCGCTTACCTATCTAGCTAGGGGTAGGGATGTTCGCACGGCGCCGGGTGCGATGTCAAGGCACTCGCCGTCAGGATTCGGCGCTTCCCTGTGGCTCAAACACGTAGCGGCTTCTTACACTTCCGGCGCAGCGTCGGGGGACCTCACCTGTCGGTCAATCCTTTCAATCCGAATCATGCGCGCCTCATCGAAGCTACTGATCGTTCTCGCGACGTTCACCGCGTCGACACTCGCCGGTGCCCAGGCCAAGGCGCCGCCGCCGTCCGAGTTCAACACCGACCTTGGGTTCGTCAGTGTCACTGGGAACACTTCGGTTACCACGCTCTCGCTGGGCGAGAAGTGGATACGGCGCATCGCGCGTTGGGAGTTCAAGCAGGACCTGGGAGCCGTCTACGGAAAGACCGAAGGGGAAGAGACCTCGAACCTGTGGAAGGCTTCCCTGCGCGGCGATTATGGGCTCGGCGCCAACATGGCCATCTACGCGCGAACCGCCTTTGACAGGAACAAGTTTGCCGGCGTGAAGTCGCGATTCGCGGAAGGCGTGGGTCTGGTCGCGAAGCTTGCCGCCACCGACGTTAATCAGCTCAACGTGGAAGGCGGTTTCGAGCTCACGCAGCAGGACAACCTCGATGGCACGAGTGACAGCTTCTCCTCACTTCGTGCGGCGAGCACATGGAAGCGCATGTTCACCGCGAACGCCTACTTCTACCAGGGCGTCGAGTTTCTGCCTAACCTCGATGACTCGGACGACTACCGGATCAATTCGGAGACGACGATTGTCGCGCCGCTCTCGAGCCACGTCGCGATGAAGGCATCGTACCAGGTCAGATTCGACAACCTGCCATCGCTCAACGCAGCGGGTACCGCGCCATTAAGGAAGTCGGATCGCATTCTTTCGACTGGAATCCAGTTGACGTTCTGAGCGGTCCGATGAGTCGCGAGCCTCGCAACACACGAGCTTGCGACGCATGTGCGACAGCGATGTTGGCACTCCGAAGAACGATCGCGCTCGGCAACCGGGTCGCGCACAAACTCGCAACTGACGCGCCGCGCCGAGCCGAATCCCTCCCACTCGTGTACGATCCCCAAAATCAAGCTTGGGGAGTCAATGCGTAACCTGATCCTGCAGGAGTTCGTTTCCGTCGACGGCATGGCCGCCGGTCGGGACGGGAGCACCGACTTCATCCCTGCATCGAGCAGAGGTGACCACAGCCTCGAGCGACGGCAAGAAAGTTTTCTCGATACCATCGACACCATCCTGCTTGGGCGAAAGACATACGAGATGTTCGTCGAGTACTGGCCGAACGTGACGTCCGAAGACGAGCCGCTCGCCGACAAGCTCAACGCTATACCGAAAGTTGTTTTTTCGACGACCCTGGATCGCGCGCCGTGGGGGCATTGGCAGGAAGCGACCGTTACAAAGGGCGATGCCGCGCGGGAGATTGAGCGGCTGAAGCAGCAACCCGGGAAGGACATGGTGATCTGGGGAAGCCTCTCCCTCGCCCAATCGCTCATGCCCGAGGACTTGATCGACGAGTATGAACTGATCGTCTGCCCGGTCGTGCTGGGCGAGGGCCGTCGACTTTTTGAAGACAATGTCGCGCCTGCTGAAATGCTCTGCACACGGTCATTCGACCGCGGGACGGTGCTTCTCTCTTATGCTGAGATGGTGACGGCCGGAACGCGATAATTGCAAGTTGAAAATTTGCAATTTGCAGTCGTTAGGGTTTCAGCCAATGCGTAAACCAGTCCCGTAGCCGTCCCAGCCGATCGACGAGCAACCACGGCTCACCCGATCGCGACAACTCGTGGGACGACCGCGGATAGCGGATGTACTCCACCGGCACCCCCTGCTTCTTCAGCGCCGTGAACCACTCGTCCGCCTGGCCGATCGTGACGCGATAGTCCTCTTCCGAGTGCACGATCAGCGTAGGCGTACGCACGTTCTGCACGAACTTGATCGGAGAGACCGCGTCGTAGATGTTGCCCTTTTCCCACGGCTTTCCGTACAACTCGGATTCCGTGAGTCCCTGTGCCTGGTCAGACCCCCCGTACCACGACGCCCAGTTCATGTCGGCACGATCGACTTGCGCCGCTGCAAAGCGGCGGTTTTTCCCCGTGATCCAGCCCGTCATGAATCCGCCGTACGATCCACCCGTGACGCCCATCCGTGTCGAGTCCACGTCGGGACGCGCGACCATCAGGTCAATCGCCTTCATCAGGTCCTGGTAATCCTCATCGCCCCACCGTCCACGAATCGCGTACGTGAAGTCAGCGCCATAGCCTGACGAGCCGCGCGGATTCGTGTACAACACCATGAACCCGGCGCCGGCGAGGTTCTGGAATTCATCGAACCAGCCCTCGTGGTACTGCGAGTGCGGGCCGCCGTGGATGTAGAGCACGAGCGGATACTTCCGGCCGGCCTGATAGCCGAATGGCTTCATCAGCCAGCCTTCGATCTCGCGATTGCCGACAGACGTGTACGCGAATCGTTCGGCCTCAGACCACGCCACCTGGTTATTCAAGGGCTCGTTGAAGCTCGTCAGCTTTCGTTCGTTGCGGCTGTCCGCGTCCATGACGCAGAGCTCCGTCGGCATAGTCACCGTGCTGCAAACGAAAGCAATCTTCGACACCGCGTCATCAGTGGTGAAGTTCGTCATCCGACGCCGGCCACCGGCGAGCTCGGTCATCTTCCCCGTTCCAGGGGCGATCGAGAACACACCCGTGCTGCCGCCAATTGACGCAGTCATGATGATCGATCCGTCCGGACGCCAGAAATATGAATCCGGTTCGTAACGCCAGTTCGCGGTGAGGTTCTTCGCGGTGCTACTGGCCACGTCGATCACAAACAGATTGAGCTGCTTGAATCGGCCGGGCCGACTGAGATAGGCGAGACGTTTCGAGTCCGGTGCCCAGGCCAGCGACGTTTCATTGCCGACGCGCCGCGCCACGCGGCGAGGTTTGCACCCTCCGCGTTCGTCGCACGGCGTGGCGGGAATGACGAAGATGTCTGCGGTGTTCACGTCAGCGGTGATGCGCGCTTCGCTATAGGGCAGCAACGCGATCGAATCGGATTCTGCCGCGATTGCCGAATCCGTGCGCATCTCGGCGTCAGCAACGAACGCGATCCACTGACCGTCCGGCGACACGACCACATTGCGATGCGAATACGTCGTCGATGTCAACTGGCGTCGTGGCGATCCGTCGAATGACTGGATGAACAGCTGGCTTGGGTTGAACTGTCGCGGCCCGGTACGCACCGGCAGGTATCCCTGGTCATTTGATCGAAACGGGAAGTCGACGATTTGCCTCCCATCAAAACGTTTCGGATCGGCGGGACGCGTGATGGAGCCATACGGAGGCCGCGATTGTCCCATGCTCGCAAATGGGTCCGGGGACGTCGACGGCGGCCGAGGACGATCGGCGGAAGCGGCCCACACCATGAAGGCCTTGTTGGCCGGCGTCGAGCCGTCCTGAAAGCGGTCGACTCGTTCGGGCGCTGCCGTGAAGGTATCGGCACGATACCGGTGCAGCGCACCACCCGACGTGACGACGAGCGTCCTTCCATCTGGCGCCCATCGCGGCGTGCTGCTCTCGACGCCGGCTGGCGTCAGGCGGGTTGGTGCTCCACCGCCGGATCCGACCACCCAGACCTCCGACAGGCGCTTGTTCTGCGCCTCGAGGACTGTGGTGACCGTGAACGCGACCCATTTGCCGTCGGGCGACATCGCCGGTTGCCGGA
>Ga0209486_10000081_pt1 | contig 48777 bp, 32 predicted proteins | sample NCCompost_FD_187518 | JGI IMG/M metagenome (GOLD analysis project Ga0209486, IMG submission 187518) | Agricultural soil microbial communities from Utah to study Nitrogen management - NC Compost (SPAdes) (version 2) | ecosystem: Environmental > Terrestrial > Soil > Agricultural land | place...
CCGAGCTCGACGGCAAGCCGCTCACGGGCATCGACGACGCACTGGCGATTTTCTCCGCGCTCGGCCACGGCCAGCGCGCGACCGTGCGCTACTTCACGATGGAGGACACGCGCACGCCCCAGTTCACCTCCATCCGGATCAACCGCGCGTGGTTCCCGGCGCGGCATTGCGTGCGCGACGACTCGAAGGGCCTCTGGCCCTGCGAGGCGATTCTCGCGGGCCCCGACGCGCCGCCGCCGCAGCCCGGCACGACGGCATTCACGAAAACCGGGGACAAGCTGGTGGACGAATTCGCGCCATCGATGGTGCTGGTCGAGTTCAACATGCCGTACGCGATCTCAGGCGTCACCGAGCGCAACTACCACGGCACCGGCGTGGTGCTGGACGCGGTGCGCGGCCTCGTCGCCGTCGACCGCAACACGGTGCCGGTCTCCCTCGGGGACGTGCGGCTGACGTTTGCGGGCACCATCCAGGTGGACGGCACGGTCGAGTACGTGCATCCGCTGCACAACCTGGCCGTGGTCCGCTACGATCCGCGGCAGCTCGGCGAGACGCCGATCAAGGCCGTCGAGTTCGCGACGCGCATGCCGGCGACCGGCGAGACGGTGCACGTCATCGGCCTGCAGGGCGACAACCGCGTCGCGTCGCAGCAGGCGACCGTGGCGTCGATCGGTCCAGTCGGGTTCCCGCCGTCGCGCACGCTCCAGTTCCGCGACGCCAACCTCGAGATCCTGCGGCTCGTGAACGGCCCGACGGAATTTGACGGCATCATCGTGGACAAGCGCGGCGACATCGCCGCACTCTGGTCGAGCTTTGCCTACGAGGACGGACGCGAAGTCGTACAGCAGAACATGGGCGTGCCCGCGTCGCTGGTGCAGGAGATGCTCGAGTTCGCGCGCGGCGAGCGCACGCTGTACTCCGCGGAAATCGAGTTCGGCCTGCTCTCGCTCGCCGAGGCGCGCCAGCTCGGCCTCGCGGAGGCCTGGATCGAGCGCGTGACGGCGCACAACCCGAAGCGCCGGACGGTCCTGACGGTCGACCGGCTGGTGGCCGGCTCTCCGGCCGCGAGGGTCCTCGAGCCGGGCGACCTCGTGCTCGCGGTGGATGGCAAGGTCGTCAACAGCTTCGCGGACGTGAACGCCGTGGTGCGCGCCCCGGAAGTAAGCCTGACGATCTGGCGCGCGGGCAAGGAGTTGACGATGCCGCTCGAGACGGTCGTGCTGTCCGGGCGCGACGTCGACCGCGTGCTGGTGTGGGCAGGCGCGACGCTGCAGCCTCCGCACCGGCCGATGGCCGTGCAGCGCGGCATCGAGCCGCACGGCGTCTTCATCGCCTTCTTCATGTACGGCTCGCCGGCCTCGCGCTACAAGCTCTGGGCTGGGCGTCGCATCACGGAGATCGATGGCATCCCGGTGCCAGACCTCGACGCCTTCATACGCGCGGTGTCCGGGCGCCCGGACGGGGCCTCGCTGCGCCTCAAGACCGTGGGCTGGAACGAAGCGGTCGACATCATCACGCTGCGCCTCGACCAGCATTACTGGCCGGCGTACGAGCTGCGCCGCAACGAGACGGGCTGGAAGCGCATACCGCTCGAGTGATCCCCGACGCCGCAGAGATCGAGCGGGCCGTCGCCCTGCTGAACGCGGGCGAGCTGGTCGCGTTCCCGACCGAGACCGTGTATGGCCTCGGCGCCGACGCGTCGAATCCGGCCGCAGTCGCGCGCATCTTCGCGGCCAAGGGCCGCCCTGAGACGCACCCGCTCATCGTGCACTTCAGCGGCCTCGCCGCAGCGCGCGACTGGGTGGCCGAGGTACCTGATGCCGCGACTCGGCTTGCCGCGGCGTTCTGGCCCGGGCCATTGACGCTGGTGCTGCCGAAGTCCGCGCGCGCGTCCGATGCGGTGACCGGCGGGCAGTCGAGCGTTGCGCTGCGCGTGCCCGCGCATCCCGTCGCGCGCGCGCTGCTCGCGGCCTTAGGACGCGGCATTGCCGCGCCCTCGGCGAACCGCTACGGCCGCATCAGCCCGACCTGTGCGGCCGACGTGCGCGAGGAACTCGGCGATCGCGTGGCGATGGTGCTCGACGGCGGGGACTGCGCCGTCGGCCTCGAATCCACGATCGTCGCCTGCCTGGACGGGCGCGTGACCCTGCTGCGCCCGGGCTCGATTTCGCGCCCGCAGGTCGCGGATGTCGTCGGGCGTGTGGACGATCCCGGCGCGGACGCGCCGCGCGTCCCGGGCCGGGGGCGCTCGCATTACGCGCCGGGCACGCCGTTGTCCATCGTGGAAGAGCCGCGTCTGCGCGAGGTGGTCGAGGCCGCGCTCGCGGCGGGCGGTCGGGTCGCGGTGCTCGCGCGCAGCGCGCCGATGACGCAGGCTGGGCTGACCTGGCGCCGCATGCCGGCGGCGGCGCCGGACTACGGCCACGCGCTGTACGCGGCGCTGCGCGCGCTCGACGCCGCGGGCGCGGACCGCATCCTCGTGGAATCCGTGCCGGCCGGGGAGGACTGGGCAGCCGTCGCCGACCGCCTCGCGCGGGCCGCGGTCAGCGGACCGTGACGTTCTCCGTGAGCAGGGCGTTGATGTCGTCGAGGCCTTCGTTGTCGAGGGTGCCCGCCGCCTGCTGCAGGCGCAGCACGTTCAGCAGATAGTCGTAGCGGCTGCGCGCATAGTCCGTCTGCGACTGGAACAGCCGCTGGCGCGCCTGGAGCACGTCGACCGAGGTGCGCGTGCCGACTTCGTAACCGGCCTCGGTCGCCTGCAGGGCCGTCTGCGCCGATTCGACGGCCTGCTTCAGCGACTGCACGCGTGCGACCTCGGAATTGACGCCGAGGTAGGCGTCGCGCGTCGAACGCTCGGTCTCGCGCGCGGTGCGCTCGAGCCGCTCGCGAGCCGCGATGTTGCGGTACTGCGCCTGGCGCACGCGCGAGGAAGTCGCGCCGCCCGAGAAGATCGGCAGCGTCACCTGCACGGTGTAGGTCGTGTCCTCGGAATCCGCGTCGTTCGGGAAGGTCACGCCGGTCTGGTTGGTGAAGCGGCCATCGTCCTCGAACTCGCCGCGGTTGACCACGAAGTCGATCTCGGGGAAATGTCCGCCGCGCTCGATGTTGACGACCTGGCGCGTGACGTCGGCGGCCAGCCGGCTCGCCGTGAGCCGCGCGTTCTGGTCCATTGCCAGCTTGACCCAGTCCTCCGGGCTCGCCGGATCCGGGCCGGCAAGCGGCATGTCGTTGCCGGGCTTCTCGAGCGTGTCCCAGGCATCGCCGGTCAGCTCGCGCAGAATCTCGCCGTTCGTCGCCAGGTTGCGCTTCGCCTGGATCAGCGCCGCCGTCGCCGAGTCGTAGGCGGCCTTGGCGTCCTGCACGTCCGTCACTGCGATCAGGCCCACCTCGAAACGCTTTTCAGACTGCTCGAGCTGGCGACCGATCGCGTCGTGCGCGGCCTGCGCGGCTTCGAGCGTGTCCTGTGCCGCGAGCACGTTGAAATAGGCCTCGGCCGCGCGGACGATCAGGTCCTGCTGCGCGACGACGTACTCGGCCTCCGCCTGCGCGCCTTCGGCGTTGGAGCGCTTGAGCTCGGCCCAGTTCTGCCACCGAAAGACGCTCTGGCGCAGCTCGACGTTCCAGGCTTCGCGGGTGCCTTCGGTTTCGCTTTCGGTGACGCCGATCGTCACCGTGCCGTCGTCTTCCTCCTGCAAGAACGTCTGCGAGCCGAGGCTCTCGTTGTCGCGGTAATTGGCGTTGGCCGCGATCTGCGGCAACAGGGCCGCAACCGCCTGCGGCTTGGACTCGCGTGTCGCGAGGCGATTCGCATCGGCCTCGCGGATCAGCGGGTCGCTCGTCAGCGCGCGTGTGTAAACCTCCTTCAGGTCGGCTGCCGAGGCGTTGAAGGCGGCGAGGCTTGCGGCCGCGAGGATCGCGCGGACCAGGAATCGGGTTTTCATGCGCAGGCATTCCTTCGCAAAGTGAAGAGGAGCACTACTGTATTACCAGTGTATATCACCAACTTACCCCAGCTCAAGAGGCTCGATACTGCCACCGGCACCGTATAAATCCGGCGAATTTGCGTTAAAGCGCCTTAAAAGGGGGTCGGAATCCTGCCCAGGGGCCATTTCAGAACTGGAAGCTGGACGGCGCCACCGCCTGGACAAGGGGGTCGATGCGCGTCTCGAACAGGGCCTCGCTGAGCCAGCTGTCCTCGCCGGTGCGGGTCACGAGCCGCGCTTCCATGGCCCGGGTCGTGCCGATGACCACGAACATGCGCCCGCCGACGACCAGCGCGCGCTCGAGGCGGCGTTCCGGGGCGGGCAGTGCGCCGGTGACGGCGACGACCTCATAGGCCGCGTCGAATTCGCGCGCCAGCGCGTCGCCGGTTTCGACGGCGACGCGCGAGATGCCGAGGTCGTTGATCGTGCGCGCGGCGCCGGCCGCGAGATCCGCGTGGATTTCGATGCTGTCGACCGATCCGGTGAGGTGCGTGAGGCAGGCCGCGAAGAAGCCGCTGCCGGTGCCGATCTCGAGCGCGCGCTCGCCGCGTACCGGTGCCAGTGCCTGCAGGATGCGGCCCTCCAGGGCCGGTGCCAGCATGTGCTGCCCGTGGCCGATGGGGATCGGCGCGTCGGCGAACGCGACGCCCCGGTACGCTTCGGGCACGAAGCGCTCGCGCGGGACTGCGCCGAGCGCATCCAGCACGCGCGGGTCCAGGACGGACCAGGTCCTGACCTGCTGATCGATCATCCGCCGCCGGGCGGCCTCGGTTTTGGCGTTCATCGGGTTTCCATTATGGTGAATCGCTGCGGGCCTCACTACAAGCGTGGGCTATGCTCCTAAAGGCCGCGCAATGTAACGAAATTGACGGTTCCGCGGACCGCGTGTTCGACAAGGGGATGACTGGCCTGATGACGGTCCAGACGATCGCCGCCCTGGTGCTGGCGATGGTCGCTGCTGCACTTGCGATCCTCGTATGGCGGCAGCGGCGGGCACTCCTGCGCCTGCGGGACGACGCGCTTGCCGTGCTCCCCGGCGGGTCCGGTGAGGATGCCGCGCGGACGATGGTGGCGGCGCTGCGCGAGCCGGCACTGCTGTACGGCGAGCGCATCGAGGCCGTCAACGATCCGTTCGCCGCCCTGGTCGGCGTGCCGGCCGGAGCGCTCGAGGGCAAGTCCCTCGCCGACCTGGTCTCGGGCGAGTACGCGGCGCTCGCCGCGCTCGCAATCGAGCGTGCGCTCGCCGGCGGCGCGAAGCCGACGCTCACCGAGCTCGAGTTCGCGGATGGCCATGGGCAGGTCACGCGCCTCGAGCTCTCCGGCTCGGCCATCGAGTCGGCCGGGCGCAGGCGGATCCTGTTCACCGCCGAGGAAATGCTGCCGCACCGGGACGGAGAAGCCGCAGGCGCGCCACCCGCGCGCTCCCAGCTCGCGCTCGACTCCCTCGGCGAAGGCATCGTCACGACCGACGCGCACGGCGTGATTGACTACCTGAACCAGTCCGCGGAGGCGCTGACCGGCATGCGCCGCGAGGAGGCGATCGGCCGCGGCTTCGGCGCGATGATCAGCTTCGTCGACGAGCACGACCGGCGCGCAATCGCGGACCCGGTGCAGCAGTGCCTCTCCACCGGCAGCCGGGTGAACCTCGGCCGGCGGTCGATCCTCATCTCGCGCGCAACCGGCAACGAGCTCGGCGTGGAAGCGACGGCCTCGCCGGTCCGCGAGCCCACGGGCGACGTGACCGGCGTCGCGGTGATGCTGCACGACGTCAGCGAGCTGCGCGGCCTCACGCAGCAGATGTCCTACCAGGCGAGCCACGACGCGCTCACCGGACTCGTCAACCGCCGCGAGTTCGAGCGCCGCCTCGGCGAGGCGCTCGAGATCGCGCGCGGCGGCCGGCAAGGCCACGTGATGTGCTTCCTGGACCTCGACCGCTTCAAGGCCGTCAACGACACGAGCGGCCACCTGGCGGGCGACAACATGCTGCGCGAGGTCGCCGCGCTGATCCGCGAGGCGGTGCGCGACTCCGACACGGTCGCCCGCCTCGGCGGTGACGAGTTCGGCATCCTGCTGGTCGGCTGCCCACTCGACAAGGCGCGCCAGATCGCGGACGACGTCTGGCGCGCGATCGCCGAATACCGCTTCGTCTGGAAGGACCGCATCTTCAGCGTCGGCGTCAGCATCGGCATCGTCGAGATCACGGGCGAGACCAATTCGCTCGAAGAGATCATGAATGCCGCGGATTCCGCCTGCTATGTCGCCAAGAAGCAGGGCGACGGCCACATCCACGTGTACTCCTCGCACGACGAGGCCGTGGCGCGCAGCCGCGGCGAGATCCACTGGCTGCAGCGCCTGCAGGCGGCGCTGCGCGACGGCTTCTTCGAGCTGTACGTGCAGCCGATCGAGCCGACGCTGCCCGGCGGCGTCGTGACCGGACCCGCGATGGAGGTGTTCGTGCGCCTGCACGACGAGGGCCAGGCCATCGTGCCCGCCGAGTTCTTCCCGGCCGCGGAGCGCTACCGGCTGATGTCCATGATCGACCGCTGGGTGCTCGGCTCGGCGCTGGCCGCGATTGCGGCGGGCGCCATCCGCCTGCCGCCGGGCCGCAGCCTGTCACTCAACATATCCGCCCAGACGCTCGCCGATCCGGCCTTCCTCGAGTTCGTGGTGGACGAGCTCGACCGCACCGGCGTGCAGCCCTCGCAGATCTGCTTCGAGGTCGCCGAGTCCTCGGTGATCGGGAACCTCGAGCAGGCGCGCCGCTTCGTCGAGGTTCTGCACGGCATGGGCTGCCGCTTCGCGCTCGACGACTTTGGCACGGACCTCGGCGGCTTCGCGAACCTGAAGTCGCTGCCGATGGACTACCTGAAGATCGACGGCTCGTTCATGCGCGACCTCGGCCGCGACTCCGTGAACCAGGCGATGGTCAGCGCCGTCGTCGGCATGGCCCGCACCCTGAACTTCCGGCTGATCGCCGAGCACGTGGAGGACGTGGCCGTGCTCGAGGCGGCGCGCGCCATGGGCATCGACTTCGTGCAGGGACACGCAATCGGGCGGCCACGCCCGCTCGCGCCGGCCGCCTGAGCCCGCGGTCCGCGCTCAGCGGCGGACGGTGGGTGGATCGGCGAAACGGCGGATCCCGAAGGCCTCGTAGATCTGCGCCGGGGCGTAGCCGGTGCCGTCCTTCAACACGTAGCTGATCCTGCGGATGTCCGAGATGTTCTTCGTCGGGTTTCCGTCCACGAGGATGAGGTCCGCGCGCTTGCCGCGCTCGATGGTGCCGCGGTCGCCGAGCACGCCGGCGTAACGGGCGCCGTTCTCGGTTGCGATGCGAATCGCCTCGCCGGCGGGAACGCCCGCCTGGACGTAGAGCTCGAGTTCGCGGTGCAGCATGAAGCCCGCGAGGCTGTCGGTGCCGGCGACGAGCGGCACGCCCGCGGCGTGCAGCCGGCCCACGAACTGGAGCATGCGCTGCCACGAGGCGCGGTAGATCTCGAGCTTCCCGCCACTGACGTCCGTCGAATTGTTGCGCCATGCGCGCTGGGTCGCGAAGGGCACGTGGTCGGCCACGGCGGCGAGCGAAGGATCGAGATCGCCCGGCTTCTGGTTCCAGGTGCCCTCGAACGTCGCCATCGTCGCGTCGACGACCGTCTGGCGCTCGGCGAGCAGGGCTATGAATTCCTTGACCGCTTTCGAGTCGAGGTCGAGGTTCCGGGACCGCTCGCCGACCAGGTTGAAGCGCACGATCGTGCGCGAGTCGGTGTCCGGATCCGAGATGAAGTTGAGCATGAGCTGGTTGATGTGCTGCAGCTCGTCGTAGCCGTCGCGCACGACGCGTTCGGAACGCGAGAACGCGGGCACGTGGCCGGAGACGCGCAGCCCGCGCGAGTGCGCGTAGGCGGCGATCGGCCGGGCCCACTCGGGCTTGATCGAGTTGTAGAGCTTCACCTGCCGGAAGCCGCGTTCGGCGTACCAGTCGACGGCGTTCTCGGCCTCGGCGACGCTCGCCACAACGAAGCCGCCGCGCGAAGAGAACGGGCTTTCGCCCTCGATGTAGCCTGCCGGCTCGATGTGCGGCCCGATAGTCCGGCCCGCCGCGATGTCCGACTTGAGGCGCGCCAGGTAGGCGTTGTCGTTGCCCATGTCGCGCGAGCTGGTGACGCCTCCCGCCACCTGCAGGATCGCGTTCCAGGCGTCCTCGTGCGTGTGCATGTCGAACAGGCCTGGCAGCAGCGCGCGGCCGGCGCCGTCGATGACAGTGGCGGGATCCCTGGCGGGCGAGCCGGCCGGATAGATCGCCGCGATGCGGCCGTCGTTGACGTAGACGTCGGCCGGCTCGCCGAGGGCCTTCGACTTGGCGTCGAAGATCCGCACGTTTTTGATCAGGATCGGCTGCGGCAGTGCCTGCGTGTGTTTCGCGGCGAGGTCCTCGAGGTATTTCGTCTCCGCCTGCTGCTGCAGGCGCTCGAGCTCCGGCGTCACGACCTCAAAGCCGGCGACGACCATGTGGCTGCCGCCGACGTTGATATTGGCGAAGAGGGGCATGTCGGCGCCGCTTTCCAGCCAGACGTAATCCGGCTGCAGCGCGGCGCCCCGGATTGCGTAGAGCGCGACTTCGCGCTCTTTTCCAGCAGGGCCGACTCGCGCCGTGGCGAGCTTCTCACTCCTGAGCTCGCCGCCCGGGAGCGCCGCCAGCCGCCCGCCCGCCTTCTGGGTCGCGCGCACGATCACCGCGCTCGTTTCCGGACTGCCGTAGCTTGGCAGGTAGACGGCGGGCGCGGTGAGCGTCTGGCTGCCGCGTTCCGCCGGTGACTGCCAGCTCGCCCGCCTGCCCGAGATCGAGAAGCGCTCGTCGAGGATCGCCCCGAAGGTGGTCTTCCCCGTCTGCCGGTAACTCCTGAACGTGCCATCGGGCGAGAGCGCGATGTCTTCCTCGATGTCGGGCCCGCGTCCGTTGTCGCGGTAGGAGTAGCTGACGTGGAGCTTTCCGTCATCGCGGATCACGGTCTTCTGGGCGCCGGATTTCTTGCCCGCGTGCAGCACGTTGTAGTCGAGTGTCGTGTCTGCGCCGGCCGCGGTGGCGAACGCAAGGGCCGCCAGGATCGTCAGTATCTTCATTGTGTCTCCATCTGCCCAAGCATCTGCCATCGGATCATCGGCACGGGAATCATGCCCGCCGCGTTCACCTCGTCGAAGTACCGGTGCATGCTGAAGTCCTTGCCGAGCTGCTGCGCGCGCAGGCGGATCAGGTCCTCGAGGAGGTGCTTGCCCGTCACGTAGCTCGTGCCGTATCCCGGCTGGCGCAGGTAAAGCTGTTGCTCGAAGCCGAGCAGGTCGAGGTCCGGGCGCATCCAGCGGCGCGGCGTCCACTCCACCTGGAAGGCTTTCGCCTGCTGAAGGTCGAACATGTTGGCGTGCGCGTACAGCGAGGCGAGGCCGCGCGCCGCGCGCTGGGCGAGCATGATCCAGACGATCTCGCGCGCGCGCGGCTGGTCGTCGAACAAGCCCGCGTTCAGCATCAGCTCTTCCATGGCGGTCGCCATGCCTTCCGAGCGGCTGTCCCAGATGTTGTAGAGGAGGGGGCCGCGGCGGATCGGGCTCGGGTGCGGCTCGTCGCGCATCCGCGCGAGGTCCCACCAGTGGTAGAAGTGCGTGTAGAGCGTGAGCGGCTCGTAGTGCGTCGCGATCGCGAAGAAATTCCGCGTTTCGAGCGGCACGTACTCGCCGAGCTGCGCGCGCAGTGCCGGCTCCATGTTGGCGCGCATCGGATAGAGCTTCTTCTTCTCGAGGAAGCCGAGGTAACGGGTCACCGCCTCGTTGGCGCGCCGCTGGTACTCCTCGTTCGACTCGATCACGGGCAATTCGGGCAGCCCGCGATTGCGCTCTTCCTCGAGCTTGAGCGCGGCGTGCGTGCGGGCGAGCTCGCGCTTGAGCAGCATGACTTCCTCGTCCCAGGTCATCGGCACGAGGTGGACGTTCTGCAGGCTCCAGGTGTAGTTGTCGCGGCCGACGCCGGACGGGCCGGTTTTCGACGGCGCCTGCCCGTCCAGCCAGTCGGCGAACGCCACGGTGGACTCGCGGGCGGCCCGTATCGCGTCCACCAGTTCCGGTCCGCTACCTGCCGTCTTTTTCGCGAGCGCATCCAGGGAATCGATCTGCTTGCGGATCGTGCCTGCGCCCGTGACCCAGAGGTCGCGCGCGTTGCCGGTCAGGTTGCCTCTTGCCTGGTCGTTGAGCGGCGGGATGACCGCGAGTGCGTTCGCGAGCATCGCCTCCGCGTCCGGCGACAGGGGGAACTCGTACTTCCAGACGTCGATGATTGCGTGGTGCTCGGTCCCTTCGTGGGCCGGAGTGTCACTCTGATCGTCCCAGACGGTCTGGTAGAACGCGGGATCCCGAACCCAGGGGTTCAGCACGCGCACGTAGAAGTCGAATCCGTCCATCTCCGCACCGACGAGCCGGTGGTCGACCTGCGCCTCGACGGGCCAGTTCCGCGTGTCGATGGCCGCCAGCCGCCGGCGGTATTCGCCGAGTTCCGCATGGCGGCGGGCGAAGCTGCCGGCGGTGTAGTCGGGCGCGCCGTCCTTCAGCGGGGGACGTTCGAACGCGCGCCAGGCCTCGAACAGCTCGACCAGCCTGTCGTAGCCGGCCACTGCCGCGGACTCTGCCGACGAGGCTGCAGGCAGCAGGATGGCGAAAGCAGCAAGTGTCGGCAGTAACCGGCGGAATGTGAACGGGTTTTTCATTTTGTCCCCTCGGGAATGGCCCGGATTCTACCTGCGGTCGGATTGAATTTCGCGGCGAATCGGAGTATCTCAGAGCCCTCTCGCACGCAGGGACGTTCCCCATGAATCGTAACCTGATGCTCGCGATCGTCGTCATCGCGCTCGCCGCCGTCGGATTCTGGCTGTATGGCAAGTCGAAGCGGGACGCGGCATTGCCCGATCTCGCGCCGGTCGGCGCCACCCTCATCGAGGGCCTCGGTGACTACAGCATGCCTGTCACCGCGAAGAATGCCGACGTCCAGCGCTGGTTCGACCAGGGCCTCGCGATGACCTACGGCTTCAACCACGACGCTGCCGAACGCTCGTTCCTGAAAGCCGCCGAGCTCGACCCGGACTGCGCAATGTGCTGGTGGGGCGCGGCGCTGGTCCTGGGACCGCACGTGAACTCGGGCATGGACCCGGCCAACAACCCGAAAGCCTGGGACCGCCTGCAGCGGGCAGAGCGCACGGCCTCGGGAGCGACGGAGAAGGAACAGGCGTTCATCAAGGCCCTGGCGGCGCGGTACGCCGAAAATCCGCCGGAGGTCCGCCGCCCGCTCGACGAGGCTTATGCGGCCGCGATGGGCGAGCTCGCCTCGAAGTACCCGGACGACATCGATGCGGCGACGCTGCACGCGGAGTCGATGATGGACCTGCAGCCCTGGGACTATTGGGACGCCTCCGGCCAGCCGAAGGGCCATACCGCCGAGGTCGTCTCGACGCTCGAATCGGTGATGGCGCGCAATCCCGAGCACGCCGGCGCGCTGCACCTCTACGTGCACGCGGTCGAGGCCTCGCCGGACCCGTCCAAGGGCGTCGCGGCCGCGGACACGCTGCGCGAGCTGCTGCCAGGCTCCGGCCACCTCGTGCACATGCCCGCCCACATCTATGCGCGGGTCGGCCGCTGGCACGACGCGGTGGTGGCAAACCAGAAGGCCATCGTCGCCGACGACAGCTATCTCGCGATCTGCAAGCCGGGGCCGGGCGTATACCCGCTCGGCTACGTCCCGCACAACCACCACTTCCTGTGGTTCGCGGCGACGATGGAAGGCGCGAGCGAGATTGCCCGCGACGCCGCCGCCCACACGGGCGAGCGCACGAGCGACCCGAAGCTGATGCGCACACCGGGCTTCGAGGCCATGCAGAACTTTTCGCTGACGCCGCTCTTCGCGGCTGTGCGGTTCGGGAAGTGGGACGAGGTCACGGCCATCCCGAAGCCGGCCGACGACCTGCCCTATATGCAGGCGATGTGGAACTACGGCCAGGCCATGGCGGCCGTGGCCCAGGGACGGCTGGACGACGCGAAGAAATTCCACGAGGCGCTGGTTCCGGCGACGAAGGATCCCGTCATCGAGAAGATGCTGGCCTGGGACCGCTATTCGCTGATCGGCGGCGTGCAGGTCGCCGAGCGCTTCGTGGCCGCCGAGATCGCGCGCTCGGAGAAGAAGTACGACGAGGCGATCGCCGCGCTCAACACCGCGGTGACGATCGAGGACACGCTGCCCTACGATGAGCCGCCGGCCTGGAACTGGCCGTCGCGCCTTGCGCTCGGCACCGTGCTGCTCGAGGCGAAAAAGCCGGCGGAGGCCGAACAGGCGTTCCGCGACGAGCTTGCGCGCAACCCGGAGAACGGCTGGTCGCTGAACGGACTCGCGAGGGCGCTGAAGGCGCAGAACAAGAACGCGGAAGCGAAGGAAGTAAATGACCGCTTCGCAAAAGCCTGGTCTAGTGCCGATGTAGAGATCTGAGGTCGGCCACGAGCGCGTCGCGCTCGTGCGGAGCGGAAAAATACCCGGCGAGCCGCGCCTCGGGATCGACAAGCACGAACGCGGTGGAGTGATCCACCGTGTAGTCGTCCCCGGTGCCGGGATTGCGGACCTGGGCAAGCCCGAGGCTGGCGGTGAACCGCTCCATCTCCGAGCGCGCGCCGGTCGCGCCGACGAGCGCCGGGTCGAAGTGCGCGAGATAGCGCCCGACGGCCCCAGGCGTGTCGCGCTCGGGATCCACGCTGACGAAGACGAATTGCAGGTCGTCGCGCCCCACGAGCCGGCGCAGCTCCGCCATCCTGGCGAGCGTTGTCGGGCAGACGTCGGGGCAATGCGTGAAGCCCGTGAAGAGGAGACTCCAGCGCCCCTCGAAGCGCGCGCGGTCGAAGGGCCGGCCGGCCTGGTCGACGAGCGCGAATCGCGGCAGGGGGCGAGGTTCGGGTAGCGCCGTGCCCGACCGCAGCGTCAGCGGCTCTGCCGAGCGCTCGTAGAGCGCGAAGCTGACGCCCACGGCCACCGCGAGCAGGACGGCGATCCAGGTGGGTGCGTGCCGCATCAGGCGCGCGTGCCGCCGTTCCAGCCGAGCAGGTTCAGGAATTCGCGCCGCGTCTTCGGCCCGCGGGTCTGGAAATGCGGTTCCGGCCGCTCGCGGTAAGCGAGCCGCTCGGCAGAGACCGCATCGCGCCGCGCGCGCAGCTTCATCTCGTCGGCGGAAATTCCGTAGGGCTTCATCGCGTTCAGGCCGAAGATCTTCGCGCGGAGTGTGGGCGTGATCTCCGGATAGCCGTGCTTCTCGCGGAACTCCGGCGCGATCTGGAAGACGCGGAAGGCCTGGATCTGGTCCTGCGGCGAGCCATACCAGATCGAGTCCGTGCCCCACAGCACGTTGTCCGGCCCGCAGTGCTTCAGGAGCTTGCCGACGCCGTGCGCGGCCTGTTCGGGGTCGCGCATCAGGAACCGCCAGGTGCTGCCGAGCTCCGCGTACACGTTGGATCCGGGCCGTACGCCGCTTTCCTCGAGCGACCGGATCAGCGTGTCGATGCCGTCGCCGTCCGCATTCTGGCCGTAGGCCTTTTCCTCGATCTCCGAGACGAAGCCGGAGTGGTAGACCAGGAAGCTGACGTCCGGGAAGCGCTTCGCGATCGGCCCGATGTCGCGGCACTGGCTGTGCTCGTAGGACTGCTTCCCGAACGGCAGGCCCTTGTGCACGCAGATGACCTTGACGCCGAGGCGCCGCGCCTCTTCGACGAAGCGGATGCCGACTTCGTCGTCGAGGTAGAAGCCGTTCCCGTCCGGCCCCCACTGCGTATAGGTTTTCCACGCGCAGACGCCGAACTGCTCCTTGAGCCGCGGCATGTCCTCGAGGTCGCCCGGCTGGTTCGGGTTGACGCGGCCGTGGATCATCAGCCGGTGGTTGCCCTCCATGCGGTCGACGATGCGGCGCACGTTGTCCGCGGACTCGATCTCGAGTGGCGAGGCCTCGCGGCGCGACGGCACGAACGACAGAACCATCATGTCCGTGTCGCTGTCGAGGAACACGTCCTTCACGAATTCCTCGGACGTGAGGCAGGCGAGGTGGCTGCGCGGGGTCTTGCCGTCGGCCAGCGCGCAGCCGGCCTTGGGCGACCAGCTGAAAGCCGATTCCGGCGCGACCTTGAGCCAGGCCTCCGTAGGATCGACGTAGTGCCCTTGCACATCGAAGATGAACTCACCGGTTTCGAGCTTCGAGGCCGCGGCCGCAGGCTCCGTGGTCGCGACGGCCGGCAGGTCGAAGAACCCGCCGGTCCGGCCGGCCGCGGCGTTGGCGGCGTTGAAGGCGAGCAGCGTGCTCGCCGCGCCGCAGGTCGAGAGCAGGAAGTCGCGCCGGCCCATCGCGAGGCGCCTCGCGTTCGTATCCGCGGCCTCCTGGGCGAGGTGGTTGGCGTGCCGGTTTGCCCGCGAGAGCGGCACCGGCACGAACTCGCCGTTGCTGGTGGAGTCGAGCTTGATCGGCAGCCGGCGGCCTTGCGGGTCGATGCGATGGCGCGGCGTCTTCATCACAGGTCTCCCAGGTTTCCGTGCACCGCCTTGCCCTCGAACAGCGTCACCAGCACCTGCGTGTCCGAGATCTCGGTCGGCGGGGTATCAAAAAGATTCCTGTCGAGGACGGCGAGGTTCGCACGCTTGCCGACCTCGAGCGAACCCGTGTTGGCCTCGTCACGGTTGGTGTAGGCCGCGTTGATGGTGAACGCTGCGAGCGCCTCGGGCAGGCCGATCCGCTCTTCCGGCATCCACGGCGTCTTCGTGTCGCCGAGCGCGCCCATGCGCGTGATCGCGGTCTCCATCTCCTCGAACGGGTTCGCGGAAGAAACCGACCAGTCGCTGCCGAAAGCGACCACCGCGCCGCTCTTTTCCATGCTCGCGATCGGGTACATGTACGACGCCGTCTCCTTGCTGACGAACGGCAGCGTCAGGTCCGTGATGTAGGCGTCGGCATAGGCCCAGAGCGGCTGGAAGTTCGCGACCACGCCGAGCTTGCGGAATCGCGGCTGGTCGTCGGGATGGATCAACTGGATGTGCGAGATGTGGTGCCGGTGGCCACGGTCGCCGTTCGCGGCGCGGGCCGCCTCGACGGCGTCCAGCGACTGGCGCACCGCGCCGTCGCCGATCGCGTGGAAGTGCACCTGGAACCCGTCCGCGTCGAGTTGCGTAACCGCCTTCTTCAGCAGTTCCGGCTCGACCATCGGGATGCCGCGCACGTCCTTCTGGCCCTTCAGCTTGTAGGGCTCCAGCACGACGGCCGTGTAATTCTCCATCACGCCGTCCTGCATGATCTTGACGGTGCCGGCATCGATCCGGCCCTTCGTGTATTCGCTGCGCAGGTTCTTGATGGCGTCGATCTGCTCGAGCCCCTTGTCGCGTTCCCACCAGATGGAGCCGACGACGCGGACCGAAAGCTCGCCGGCCTCGTCGAGGCGGTGGTAGGTCTTGAGGTCTTCCTCGTTGACCGAGGCGTCCTGCACCCCGGTGATGCCGAGCCGGTTCAGCATCTTGATGGCGTAGCGCAGGCCCGCGTCGCGCGTTGCGTCCGTGTCCGGCGGCGACTTGTCGGCGACGAGGCTGCTCGCGCCTTCCTGGAGGCTGCCGCTCGGCTCGCCGGTCTTCGGATCGCGGTCGATCCGGCCGTCCGGCGGGTCCTTCGTGTCCTTGGTGACGCCCGCCACTTCGAGCGCCTTGCTGTTGACCCAGGTCGTGTGGCCGTCGCGGCTCCAGAGGATGACCGGCCGGTCGGGCACGACCGCGTCGATCAGTTCCTTGCGCGCGAGCGCGCCCGGGCCGAACGCGGACATCAGCCAGCCGCCGCCCTTTATCCACGGCGCGTCGGGATGCGCGTCGGCGTATTTCTTGATGATGGCGACGTACTCGTCGACCGTCGTGGCAGCGTTCAGGTCGCAGCCGTTCGCCTCGATGCCGCCCGAGATCGGGTGCACGTGCACGTCCTGCATGCCCGGCAGGACCATGCGGCCCTTCAGGTCGACGACCTGCGTCTGCGGGCCGACGTAGTCCTTTGCGCCGGCGTCGTTGCCGACGTAGACGATGCGACCCTCGTCGATCGCGATCGTCTCGGCCCAGCTGCGGGCGCCGTCCACGGTGTAGATTGCGCCGTTGCGGAGCGCGAGGTCCGCGACCGCCGATTTCTTCTCGACGGCCTGTTGCGACGCCTCACGCGCGCAGCCCGCGGCCGCCGCCGCGGCCAGGAGCACTCCGGTCGACCACGCAAGGCGGGCATGCATCTGCTTCATCATTGGTAATCCCTAGGTATGGTTTGGTTCCAGGTCTTCTCGCGAACCGGCTTGCCGTTCTCGGTCAGCCGCCGGCGGTAACTGTAGAAGAAATTGTCCCGATCGCTGCGAAACGTCAACTCCGCGTCCCAGACGAGCGTGCGGCCGGGCAGCTCGACCTCCATGCGGTGGGTCCCGATGACCGTCGCATCGGCCGGCGCCTGGTCATTGACCTCGTAGCGGATGGTCTCGAGGGATTTCTCCGTGCCCCACGGATAGCGCGTGCCGGAACCGTTGGTCGCCTTCGCGACCACGGTGCCGGTCTGCGGATTGCGGTCGACCGAGGAGATCTCGCCGTAGCCGGAGGTCGTGCCGCCCTCGATCGATTCGACGCCGGCGAACACCGGGTCCTTCGCCGGCGGCAGGAATTCCGGCACCGGGCGCTTCTCGTAGGGCACGACCGGCAGCGCGAGCCGCGAGCTGCCCAGCATCAGTTCCGTCGTCATCGGCTCCGGCGTCGGCCACAGCATGGGCCACATCGCGTTGTTGACCGCGAGCCGGATGCGGTGCCCCTTCGGAAACACCCATGAGGTGAAATGCATCTCGATGTCGAGCTCGAACGGCTCGCCGGGCACGATGGCTTCCGGCTCGCGCGCGGAGACCCGATGCGTCCCGTTCATGGCGGCACCCGCGACCTGCGTCACCGTGCCGTCGGGTGCGACGTCCGACAGGCGCGCGATCCAGTTGGCACGGGTCGCGTCCGCGGCGACGGTCAGGATCGCGTGCGGAAACCCGAGGATCTCGAGGTCTTCCGCGAGCGGGCCGCTGTCGTAAACGAGGCTGAATGCATCCGTGCCACGCTGGTCGTGCGCGACGTCGCCCCACCACATGACGGGCCCGCCGGCCTCGAAGCCGGTCGAAGGTATATAGCGGAGTTCATGAGTCGCTGGCGCGGGCGTTTCCGCGGCCAGCGTGTGATTCGGCTGCGGATACAGGATCCGGTCGCGGATCCGCGCGATCGGCCATCCGTCCTCGTAGCGCCAGTGGCCGGGCGCGTTCTCGAGATGCGGGCCCGGCGGATGCCAGTCGCGCACGAAGACCGCAAACCGCGGCTCGTCGAGGATGCCGGTGTCCTCGCCCTTCAGGAACTGGTCGAACCAGCGGACGGCCTCGTGGCGCCACTCCATGCCGGGACCGGGATACGGCTCGTTCGGCCAGGTGTGGTGCCAGGCGCCCATGATGGCCTTCACCGGTGCGTTCTTCACGTGCTCGAGCATGCGCGGCACGCTGTCGCGGTAGCCGTCGTACCAGCCACCGATGTGAAACGTCGGGATGCGAATGTCGTCGTAGCGGTTGCGCACCGAGGCGCGGTCCCAGAACGGCCCGTCGCGCTGCTGTTTCTTGTACGTGAGCATCCACGGTTCGGTGTCGAAGCGGTTTTTGAAGTTGTTGTCGTCGACGACGTAGTCCGGGGCGCGGGGCCTCGCGTTGTCGAGGTCCATGCTCATCTCCCAGGAATCGAGGTGCATGATTCCGTCCATGTAATGCACGTCGTCCTGGTAGAGGTCCTCGGTGGCGTCGATCGCGACGATCGCCTTGAGCGCGGGAATGTTTCGCGCCGCCATCTGGATGGAATTGAAGCCGCCCCAGGAGATGCCGAACATGCCGACGCTGCCGTTCGACCAGGGCTGCTTCGACAGCCAGTCGATCACGGACTCGCCGTCCTTCTGCTCGATCTCCGAATACTCGTGCGGGATCAGGCGGCCCTCGCTGTTGCCGGTGCCGCGGATGTCCACGGCCGCGACGACATAGCCGCGCTCCACGAAATATGAGTAGAGCGGCCAGTTGCGGCTTCGCGCCTCGTGCTTGCGGTAGGGCAGGTACTCGAGCAGGACCGGGTACTTCGCGGCGTCGCTGCGGCCCGTTGGCTGGTACAGGTCGGCCGAGAGGCGCACGCCGTCCGGCATCGAGAGCCAGGCGGTCTGGATCTCCATGCCGTAGACGGGGCTGGGTAGTACCAGTAATAAAAACAGCAACTTACGAATCATTAAATCATGATTCAGTAAACTAAATGAACGTTGAGCCAGATGGGCCGTGCGGGATAGAATGTGGAGCATCCGGCGAGGAGGCTAGCATGACCGCGAATCTCGAACCCAGCACCGAACTCCGCCCGAGCGGCTCCAAGCTCGACCTGATCCAGGCGACGGTCGTCGCGATCTCGCAGCACGGCTTGTCGGAGCTGACCTCCGCCAAGATCGCGAGCGTCGCCGGGCACACCGCCGCCTCGATCAATTTCCACTTCGGCAGCAAGGAAGCCCTGCTGCTCGCGACGCTGCGCGAAGTGTCGGAAGAGTTCGCGGGGGCCATGGCGCGCGTGATGGAAGAGGCCGGGGAGGACGACCTGCGCGCGCTGCTCGGCATCGTGGACGCGAGCCTCGGCCGTGCGCTGTCCGACTCGCACAAAATAGCCGTCTGGTACGCCTTCCTTTCAGAGAGCAAGGCGCGCGGCGACTACCAGCGCATTTGCGGGGAGCGAGATTCGGCGTGGAGCCGGATGGTCATAGACCTCTGCAAGAAGCTCATCGCCGCGCGCGGCAACGGCTCGCCGTGGCCGGATGCCGAGGCGGTCGCTCAAGGGCTCATGGGACTCATTGACCAGCAGTGGCAGGGGATCCTTTTCGAGGGCGACGGCTTTGACCGCGAGGCCGCGCGCCGGCAGTGCCGTGCCTACCTCTGCAGCGTGTTTCCCTGGCTCGCGCCGCGCATCGAGGCGGTCGCGACCGCACGCCCGAAACCGCCGGAGCCGGAGGCCGCCCACGACCCGGCGATCAAGCTGACGCTTCCAGCCTGGGTGTACCACAGCGAGGAATTCCACGAGCTCGAGCGCGAGCACGTTTTCCTGTCGAGCTGGCAGATCGTCTGTCACCAGAGCGAGCTGCCCGAGACGGGCGATTACGTCAGCTTCGAGTTCTTCGGCCGCCGCGGCTTTGTCGTGCGCGGGACCGACGGCGAGATCCGCGCCTTCCACAACGTCTGTGCGCACCGCGCGCATGCGGTCGTCTCGGGAGATCGCGGCCATTGCGCCAAGTTCCTCACCTGCATGTACCACGGCTGGACTTACCACCTCGACGGCCGCAACCGCAGCGTCAGCGCCCCGGATTCCTTCCCGAAGTTCGACCGCTCGAAGTATGGCCTGAAGCCGATCGAGCTCGAGGTCTTCATGGGCATGGTGTTCGTGCGATTCCGCGGCGGAGAGCCGTCGGTCGCCGAGCGCATGGCGCCGCACGTCGCCGAGCTTTCGCACTACAGGATTGCCGAGATGATCCCGCTCGACGAGACCTGGACCCATGAAGTCGCGATCGACTGGAAGAACGTGGTCGAGAATTACGTCGAGGACTACCACTTCCCGATCGGGCATCCGGGCCTGTCCGCGCTGATGGAGGCGCAGTACGATCGCGAGTCCTTCCCGGACGGCACGATGCGCCTCTCGCACCGCATGCGTGAGAAGCCGCTCACGTCCTGGAGTGCGCAGGGCTACGCCAAGTTCCTGCCGGTGATGGAACATCTGCCCGAGGACATGCGCCGGCGCTGGACCTACTTCGGCCTGTACCCGAACGTGTTCTTCGACATCTACCCCGAATGGATGGACTTCTTCCAAGTGCTGCCGCTCGGCGCGGGCCGCACGCTGATCCGCGCCCGCTCGTTCGGGTTCCCGGACGACCGCCGCGAGATGAAGGCGGCGCGCTTCCTCTGTTCGCGCCTGAATTCGCGCGTGCAGGCGGAGGACGAGGTCCTGACCGCCTCGGTGCAGCGCGGACTCGCCTCCGGCGCCTACACGCAGGGCATCCTGTCGTCGAAGGAGGTCGTGCTCGCCGGCTTCCAGGATTGGATCCGCGAGCGGGTTCCCGCTGCGGCACAGCTGCATGCTCCGGCGCCGCGCCGGCAATGATCGATCGCCTATAGCGACCCGAGCGATGGTCTTCCCGGGCTCGCGGGCAGGTCCGGGCGGCCGGTTTTCCACTTTTACGTAGCGCGAGACCGGGCCGCCCCTCAACGTGCGGGCCGTACAGGTTCAATGCAGCGGTTCGCCAGACCTAGCTATCATGGGCAGCAAGATTGCGCCGGCCAGAACAAGCGGCATCCCTGTTCGAGTAACGAGGGTCGGGCGACGGCGTGTGACTCGCGCCGAGGCTCTGGCGCAAATTAACCGCTATCTCGACGCGTCGGCGAGCCGCACCCTGAAGTTCCGAGATCTCTGCAAAGCCAGCGGTGTCAGCGAGCGCACGCTGCGGTCGATCTTCGTCGAGGCGTTCGGCCTGAGCCCCGCGCGTTATCTCCGCAGGCGAAAATTGCGCGCCGTCCGGGCCGAACTCGCCGTCGCGGATCCAGGATCGGTTACCGTTGCGTCCGTCGCCCGCCGGTACGGCCTAACCGATGTCGGCCGGATGGCGCGGGACTATTGCGCGCTGTTTGGAGAATACCCGCGGGCGACACTTCTGCGAATCGGGGCGGTCGAGCCGCGCGCGCCGCGCAAGCGCCGCCCGCCTGACGCCAAGGTCCTGCGAAGGTAGGACGCCGAACAACCGGCGGTACTGGCTGGCGCACCGGCCGAAATCGGAAATTCCGAGATCGCTGCAGATAGTGGTAACCGAGTCTCCCGGTTGCGCGGCGTGGATCGCGGCGCGAACGGCGTGCAACCGGGCGATGACCACGTAGCGATGGGGCGACACCGCGAAGTTCCTGCTGAACGCGTTCTGCAACGAGCGCTCGGACATCCCTGCGGCACGCGACAGGTCGTCCGCATTGAGCCGCTCACCCACGCGCGTCTCGATCAACTCCAGGGCGCGATCCAAGACCCGCAGTGAGTTCGGGTCCGGTCGTCCGCCGGGCTTCCTGTCCGTCAACGGCACGAGCATCCGGTATACGGTGTCCATCAACTCGCGCTTGATTGCCTGCGCCCGGTCTTGAGTAAGCGGTGAGTTCCCGCAATCCGCATCAAGCCCGAAGATCCGGCGCGACAGCCGGACCAGATCGTAAATCGGGCCGCGGGCGCTCTTGACCTGGTTGCAGTCCAGCGAAGCGAGGGCGACCGCGTCGTCGCCCGACGCGAATCGCGACACGACTGCGTCTCGCGGAATTACGATGCGCAACCAGCTCGAGGGAAGGTCCGATTCGATGTGGGACAGGCGGCCAGGCGCCATCCATGCGAACTCCCCGGAATCGAGGCGATGGCCGTCGACCTTGATGGAACCGGCCCCGCTCAGCGAGACAAACAAGATGAAGGAGTCAGCCTGCGCACGACTGCTGAAGATGCTGGCGGCTCCTTCCCGTCCTTTCGTCAGGACGACGTCGCAGAGATCCGTGCTCGCCAATCGCCAGGGACGTTCCTGCCGCGCCAGCAAGAGGTAGCGTCCGTGCAGGCCGGGTAGCCTGTCCTCGAACTCGTCAAACTCCAGGTAAATCTTGAAGGTCACATGGCACCGTTGGGGGTGCCAATCCTACGCCCGGCGGCCATTCAGTTTTGCCGATTTTACGTTGCACGTCCCCCCGCCTTTGGAACCATGTACGCATCGGGATGGGGGCCCCCCAGGCGCAGAAGCGAGCTCATAGCGCGTTGGGCCTGGATTGGGAACGACTTTCACTGAGGTTCGACATGCTGCAACGTGGCGGAGCCAACTCGTTGATCCGACGGGCCTTGGTCGTGGACAACGGGGGTGCCCAGACGACCAGTGCAGCTGTCCGGAGCGTTCGGGCGCTCGTCGCTGAACTGCGGACCCGGGCCGTCGAGGTTCTCGAGGCGAATTCATACGAAGACGGCCTCGCGACGGTGGTTTCCGATTCCGGGATCCACTGCATCCTGCTCGACTGGACCGCAGGCCGGAACGACAGGACTGCGCAAGCACAGGCGAGCGAGCTGCTGCGCGGCGTGCGCAAGCGCAACACTCGGCTGCCCGTTTTCCTCATGGCGAGCCGAGACCTCGCGGGCTCGGTGACCGTCGAGGTGGCGACGCTCGCCGACGAGTTCGTCTGGATACTCGACGACACGGCCTCGTTCGTAGGCGGGCGCGTGCAGGCGGCGATCGACCGCTACCTCGCCAACCTGCTGCCGCCATACGCCGCGGCGCTGGCGCGCTACGATCGCGAGCGCGAATACTCGTGGGCAGCGCCCGGCCACCAGGGCGGGGTCGCATTCCTCAAGTCGCCAGTCGGGCGCGTGTTCTTCGACTTCTTCGGCGAGAACCTGTTTCGCACCGACATGGGCATCGAGCGTGGCGCGCTCGGTTCGATGCTGGGGCACAGCGGCCCGGTCGGGGAGAGCGAGCGCTTCGCATCGCGCGTGTTCGGTGCGCAACGCTCGTATACGGTCACCAACGGCACCTCCGCCTCGAACCGCGCGATCATGTCTGCCTGCGTCGGCGACAACGAGATCGCGTTGTGCGACCGCAATTGCCACAAGTCCATCGAGCAGGGCCTGGTCAACACCGGCGGCATTCCGGTCTTCCTGATGCCGACGCGTAATCGCTACGGCATCATCGGGCCGATTCCACCGGAAAAACTCGAGCCCAGGGCGATTGCAAAGTGCATTGCCGACAATCCGCTCGCGAAGGCGAGCGGGCACAAGCGGGCCGTGTACTCGGTCCTGACGAACTGCACGTATGACGGCATGTGCTATGACGCGGCGGATGCCGAGGAGCGCATTGCCCGGAGCGTCGATCGCGTCCATTTCGACGAGGCGTGGTACGGCTATGCGCGCTTCAACCCGATGTACCGCGACCGTTACGCCATGCGCGGCGATCCAGGGACGCACCCCAAGGACGGGCCGACGGTCTTTGCGACGCATTCGACGCACAAGCTGCTGGCTGCGCTGTCACAGACATCCTTCATCCATATCCGTGACGGTCGCGGCGCCATCGACCACGGGCGTTTCAACGAGGCCTATTGCACGCAGGCCAGCACGTCGCCGCTCTACGCGCTGATTGCGTCGAATGACGTGGCAGCGGCGATCATGGACGGTCCTGCAGGGCAGGTTCTTACGCAGGAGACGATCGACGAGGCCGTTGCATGCCGCGTTGCCGTCGCGCGCGCACGCCAGGAGTTCCTGGCGAAGAAGGACTGGTTCTTCGCGCCCTGGAACGCCGAATCCGTGCGCGACCCGAAGAGCGGCAAGCGCACTCCGTTTCACGAGGTACCCGCGGAAAGGCTCGCGACGGATCCGGATTGCTGGGTCCTGCATCCGGGCGACAGCTGGCATGGCTTCCAAGGGATCCCGGACGGCTGGTGCATGCTCGACCCCATCAAGTTCGGCATCGTCTGCCCCGGGATGAAGGCAGACGGGCAGCTCGACGCCAAAGGCATTCCCGCCGACATCGTCACGGCGTATCTCGGCCGTCAGGGCATCGTGCCATCGCGCACGACCGACCACATGGTGCTGTTCCTGTTCTCGATGGGCGTCACGAAAGGCAAGTGGGGCACATTGCTCAATGCCTTGCTCGACTTCAAGGCTGACTACGATCGCAACGCGCCGCTCGCGGAGGTCGTGCCTCGGGTGGTGGCCGCCGCGCCGGAGCGCTACGCCGGCATGGGCCTCAAGGACCTTGGCGACGAGATGTGGGCGCACCTGCGCAGGAGCCGCCAGGGCCACTGGCAGGCGCAGGCCTATGCGACGCTGCCCACGCCGGAAATGACCCCGCGACGCGCATTCCAGCTGCTGATGACGGGCGACGCCGAGAAGGTCCCGCTCGACAGGATTGCCGGCCGCGTCGCCGGCGTCGGCGTGATTCCCTATCCGCCAGGCATCCCGATCGTCATGCCGGGCGAAAACTTCGGCCGCGCCGACGGCCCGTGGCTCACGTACCTGCGCACGCTCCAGGAGTACGGACATCGGTTCCCCGGGTTCGCCAAGGAAGTCGAAGGCGCCGAAGAGCACGAGGGCAGCTACCGCATCTACTGCGTGAAGCGAAAATCCGCTCCGCGCGCGAGCGCCAGGGCGAAAGCGAGAAAGCGATGATCGAGCACGCCGTCAGTACGCCCACGATCCCGATCCCTTTTCATCGGCTGCTCAGGGTGGTCGCGCTCATTGATCGCGACGATCCGCAGGTGCGGTCGTTGCTCGATCGCCTGTCGTCGGAGAAGTACGAAATCGAGGTCAGCGATCGCTACGACCGAGACGTCAGCGAGGACGCCTCGGTCGGCGCCTACATCGTCGCGGCAGACGGCGACCGGCTCGAGCCGGCGCGCAAGCTCGCGCAGGCGGTCCGCGGCGTAGGTTTTCGCACGCCGCTCTGGGCGCTCGCGGATTCGCACAGGATCTCCGACATGGCCGTCCTCGGGGCGACCGGTGAAGTCGACGGCTACATCTACCTTGGCCAGCAGTCGGCCGCGTTCTATGCCAAGCAGGTCATGGCCAGCATCACGGACTACGGCATGAGCCTGCTGCCGCCCTTCTTCGGCGGCATGATGGCCTACGACGCCGAGGCGAACGTGTCTTTCGCCTGCCCTGGGCACCAGGGCGGCCAGTTCTACCGCAAGTCGCCCGCCGGCCAGCTGTTTTTCAAGTATTTCGGCGAGCAGATCTTCCGCAACGACCTGTGCAACGCCGACGTCGACCTCGGCGACCTCTTGATCCACGTCGGGGCCGCCGTCGAAGCGCAGCGTCATGCGGCGCAGGTGTTCGGCGCTGACCGCACCTACTTCGTGCTGAACGGGACAACGACGGCCAACAAGGTCGTCACGAATTCCGTGCTGCGACGGGGCGACCTGGTGCTGTTCGACCGCAACAACCACAAGTCGCTGCACCAGGGCGCGCTGGTGCAGGCGGGCGCGATCCCGATCTTCCTGCCGACCGCGCGCAACCCCTTCGGCATGATCGGACCCGTCGACTGGGACGCGTGGGACGAGGCCACCCTGCGCGAGCGGATCCGCGCCCATCCGATGGTGAAGGACCCGGAGCGCCACAAGGCCAAGCGCCCGTTCCGCCTCGCGTGCATCCAACTGGCGACCTACGACGGCACGGTCTACAACGTGCGCAAGGTGCTGGAGAAGATCGGGCACCTGTGCGATTACGTGCTCTGGGACGAGGCGTGGATCGGCTACAACGCGTTCCACCCCCTGTATCACGACCACAGCCCGATGCGCCTCACGGACCTCGGCCCGGAAATGCCCGGCCTGTTCTCTACCCAGTCGGTGCACAAGCAGGGGGCGGGTTTTTCGCAGGCGTCGCAGATCCACAAGCGCGACGAGCACATCCGCGGCCAGCGGCGCTTTGTGGAGCACAAGCGATTCAATGAAGCGTTCCTCATGAACGCCTCGACCTCGCCGTTCTACCCGCTGTTCGCGGCGCTCGACGTGAACGCCAAGGTGCACGAGGGCAAGGCCGGCGAAATGCTCTGGGACCGCTGCATCGAACTCGGCATCGAAGCGCGCAAGAAGCTGCGCCAGTTCGGCCGGCATTACGCGAGCGCCGGCCGCGGAGCCGAGGAAGCCTGGTTCTTCGATCCGTTCGTGCCCGACGTCGTCACGATTCGCGGCTCCAGGCTCACGAAGGACGCGACCGGCGTCCCCTGGGAGGATCTGCCGACCGAGGTCCTCAAGCGCGAGCAGCAATGCTGGACTTTCGACCCCAAGAGCGCCTGGCACGGCTACTCGGGCATCTCGCCGAACTACGCGATGGTCGACCCTAACAAGCTGATGCTGCTGACGCCCGGCATCGATCGCAAGACGGGCGCCTATCTCGACTTCGGCGTCCCGGCGACCGTGATCGCGAACTACCTGCGCGAGCAACGGATCGTGCCCGAGAAGTGCGACCTCAACAGCATCCTGTTCCTGATGACCCCCGCGGAGGACGAGAGCAAGCTCAATGCGCTGATCGCGAAGCTCGTCAAGTTCAAGAATCTTTGGGACCGCGACGCCCCGCTCGGGGAGGTCCTGCCGACGCTGTATGCGCAGAACCGCGGGCGCTATGCCGGCTACTCGATCAGGAAAGTCTGCAAGGAAATGCACGACTTCTATCGCCAGGCCAACGTGAAGGAGCTGCAAAAGCTTTCGTTCCGCGCCAGCAGCTTCCCGGAGTTCGCGATGACGTCAAAGGACGCTTATGAGGCGCTGGTCGCGAACGAGGTCGATTACGTGCCGCTGGAGAGCATCACGGGCCGCATATCCGCGACGCTCGCGCTGATCTACCCGCCGGGCATCGGCGTCGTGGTTCCCGGCGAGCGCTGGGACGAGCGCGCCAGGCCGATGCTCGACTACTTCCTGACGTTCCAGGAGTCGTTCAATCGATTCCCTGGCTTCAATTACGAAGTGCAGGGCGTGTACCAGGAAGTCGTGGACGGCCGCATCAAGTTCCACACTTACGTGGTTCGAGAGTAAGCCTCGATTCGGAACAAGGAGAACGCAATGGCCGAGCAGAAGAAGAAGATGAACCTGATGCAACTCACGTTCATCGTCGCCGTCAACATGATGGGCTCCGGCATCATCATGCTGCCGACCAACATGGCCCAGGTCGGCGCGATCTCGTTGCTGTCGTGGATCGTCACCGCGGTCGGATCGATGGCCATTGCGTACGGCTTCGCGCAGGCCGGCATGTACAACCAGCGCCCCGGCGGCATGGCGGCGTACGCGGAGGACGCCTATGGAAGGGACGGCTACTTCCAGGTGTTCATGCTCTATTTCCTGTCGCTCGCGATCGGCAACGTGGCTATCGGGATCTCGGCGGTGGGGTACCTCGCGACTTTCTTCCCCGTGCTGTCTTCGACACCCATCACGACCTGCATCAGCGTGATCGCATTGCTATGGCTCACGACGGTTGCCAATTTCGGCGGCCCGAGCGTGACCGGGAAGATCGGCAGCGTCACCGTGTGGGGCGTGATCGTGCCGGTCGCGGGGATCTCGCTGATCGGCTGGTTCTGGTTCAGCCGGGACACCTTCGCCGAGGCCTGGAACCCGCAGGGGCTGAGCATCGCCCAGGGCATGGGCTCTAGCATCTCGCTCACGCTGTGGGCCTTCCTCGGGATGGAGTCCGCCGCGCAGAACTCCTCCGCCGTCGAGAATCCGAAGCGCGACGTCCCGCTCGCGTGCCTCTTCGGGACGCTCGGCGCCGCCGTGATCTACGTGCTTTCCACGACGGTGATACAGGGCATCGTGCCGAACGCGGCTCTGGCGGACTCGACCGGCCCGTTCGGGCTCGCCTACGAATACATGTTCAATCCGGTCGTGGGCAAGATCATCATGGCGCTGGCCGTCACGGCATGCCTGGGCTCGCTGCTCGGCTGGCAATTCACGCTGGCACAAACCGGCAAGTCGGCCGCCGAGGAACGCATGTTCCCGAAGTTCTTCGCCAAGGTGAACAGCATGGGAGCGCCCATCACTGGAATGATCGTGCTCGCCGTCGTGCAGTCACTGCTGGCCTTGTCGACCATATCGCCGACTCTCAGCGAGCAGTTCAGCGCGCTCGTCAACCTGGCGGTCGTCACCAACGTGATTCCATATATCGTTGCGCTGTCCTCGCTGGTGATCATGATGAAGACGGCGAAGGTACCGGAAGGGAAGTACCGCATGGACGTCACCATCGCTGTTGTCGCGATGGTATACAGCGTCTTCGCTCTCTACGCCTCAGGCATGGAAGCCGTGATGGGCGGCATGCTGGTGCTCGGGCTCGCGTACATCGTCTGGGGCTTCATTGCCCCGCGATTCGCGACCCCGGCGGTGGCCGCCAAGTCTTGACCGTGGCTCGCGCAGTCAAACGAGAGGAGAAGAAACATGCAAGTTGAACGTATTGAAGCCTCGCGCGGCCACCTGTCCTGGCTTGCGGCCCGCGCAATCGCGATTCTCTCCGTGGTCCCTGTCACTCTTGCGGCCGCAACGGCCTCGGCCGCGACGCTGGACCGCATCAGGGAAACGGGTGGCATCAAGCTCGGCTACCTGACCGATGCCCGCCCGTTTTCCACTCGAAACGAGGCGGGGGCCGCCGAAGGTTACGCGATTGCGCTGTGCCAGGAGGTCGCCGACCAGGTCAAGAAAGGTCTCGCGCTTCCAAGTCTGAGGGTTGATTGGGTACCAGTCACGCCTGACGACCGCCTGAGTGACGTGCAGCAAGGCAACATCGACCTGCTGTGCGCGCCGACGAGCGCGACACTGGCAAGGAGACAGGACGTCTCGTTCTCGATACCCATATTTGCCGGTGGCAACCGGGCGGTCGTGCGTGCCAATGCGCCCGTCGCCTTGCGTGACGCCCTGGGTGAATCGAAGAGTCCACGAGCCGTGTGGCGCGGCTCGCCCGCGGCCAAGGTCCTGAAAGGGACGACATTTGCCGTCGTCGGCGGGACGACGTCGGACACATGGTTGAAGAGCCGGCGGACTGCGTTGCAGGTGGACGCCCGCATCGTCCCGGTCGTCGACTATCGGTCGGGACTGCAGCAAGTGCGTGATGGCGAGGTCGATGTTTTCTTCGGTGAGCGCTCGCTCGTGTTGGGAGCCATGAGTGACCCTGAGCGTGAGGATCTCGTCATCCTGGATCGCCTGTTCACGCACGAACCGCTCGCACTGGCGCTGGCGCGCGGGGACGAGGATTTCCGCCTCCTGGTCGACCGCGCGCTCAGCCGGCTCTACGCATCCGACAGGTTCGGCGACCTGTACAAGCGCTGGTACGGTGAGTTCGACGACAAGGCACGCACGTACTTCATATGGAATACGCCCGGCGAATGACCTGCACACGCGCTCACCGCAGGAGCTGAAAACATGATCGAGAGCAAGTCGAGCCAGATCCGCATGCGCGTTCTTGTCGTCGACGACGAGATCGGTACTGCGACAGCCGAAGGTCGTGCGATCCGGACGCTGATCGAGGACCTGCAGAGGCGCGCAATCGACATCGTCGAAGCCATCTCTGCCGAGGATGGCAAGTCGGTCATCACTTCGGACTCCGCCATCCATGCCGTTCTCATCGACTGGAACCTGGGCGACGACAAGGAGCACGAGGGCGCCCGCTCCTTCATCCGGCACCTGCGTTCCCGCAATGACAAGATCCCCATCTTCCTGATGGCGGAGCGCAGGGAAGGGTCCGCCCTAACCGTCGAGGTGATGGAGCAGGTCGACGAGTTCATCTGGACGCTCGAAGACACCGCGGCATTCGTCAGCGGCCGCGTGCTCGCGGCGATCCGCCGCTATGCGGAGGTCATGCTGCCGCCGATGGCGGCTGCCATGATGAAGTTCACCCGCGACTACGAATACTCGTGGCACACGCCCGGGCACCAGGGCGGCATCGCCTTCCTGAAGTCGCCGGTGGGCCGGGTCTTCTTCGACTACTTCGGCGAGAACGTGCTGCGTTCCGACATCTCGATCAGCGTCGGCAGCCTGGGCTCGCTGCTCGACCACACGGGACCGATCGGCGAGCACGAGAAGTATGCGGCCCGGGTGTTCGGCGCCCACCGGACCTATTGCGTCACCAACGGCACGTCGATGTCGAACCGCGTGATCTTCATGGCGGCCGTGGCTCGCGACCAGGTCGCGCTTTGCGACCGCAACTGCCACAAGTCGATCGAGCACAGCCTGGTGATGACAGGCGGCATCCCGAACTATCTCGTGCCGCTGCGCAACCGCTATGGAATCATCGGCCCGATCCCGCCATCGCGTCTCGGCAAGGCGGCCATCAAGGCCTCGATCAAGGCCAATCCGCTCGTCAAGAAGGGAATCGAGACGCGGGCCGTCTACTCGGTCGTCACGAACTCCACCTACGACGGCCTCTGCTACAACGCCCGGCGCGTGGAAGAGCTGCTCGATCCGAGCGTCGACCGCATCCATTTCGACGAGGCCTGGTACGCATACGCACGATTCAACCCGCTCTACCGGGATCGCCATGCGATGCACGGGGATCCCAAGGACCACAAGGGTCCGACCGTTTTCGCCACGCACTCCACCCACAAGCTGCTGGCAGCGCTCTCGCAGGCGTCCTTCCTGCACATCCGCGACGGACGTGGCGCCATTCCGCATTCGCGGTTCAATGAGTCGTTCATGATGCAGGCGTCGACTTCGCCGCTATACGCGATCATCGTCTCGAACGACATTACCGCCGCCATGATGGAAGGCCCGGGAGGCCGCACGCTCACCGATGAGACGATCCAGGAAGCCGTTTCGTTCCGGCAGGCCATGGGCCGGGTTCACAGGGACTTCGCGAAGAAAGGCGAGTGGTTCTTCAAGACCTGGAACGCCGAAAGCGTCAAGAACAAGTCGGGCAAGAAACTGCCGTTTGAAGATGCGCCTGCGGAAATGCTGGCGACGGAACCGCAGTGCTGGGTGCTGCACCCGGGTGAGGCCTGGCACGGATTCAGCGACCTGGAAGACGACTACTGCATGCTCGACCCGATCAAGGTGTCGATCCTGACGCCCGGAGTCGCCGATAAGGGTGGCCTCGACAAGCGCGGCATTCCCGCTAGCCTGGTTACCAAGTACCTCAGCATTCACGGCGTCGAAGTCGAGAAGACGACCGACTTCACGGTCCTGGTCCTGTTCTCGATGGGCATCACCAAGGGCAAGTGGGGAACTCTTCTCAACGCCCTGCTGGACTTCAAGCGCGACTACGACAACAACGCGCCGTTGGCGCAGGCACTGCCTCAGCTCGCCGCCGACTACCCGGATACCTATGGAACTCTCGGGTTGCGCGAGCTCGCCGACCGGATGTTCGCGCAGCTGCGGGACTCGCGGCAGACCCATTGGCTGGCCGAGGCGTTCTCGACCCTGCCGAAATTGGTCATGACGCCGAGCGCGGCTTACCAGCACCTCGTGCGCGACGAGATCGAGCACGTGCCGCTCGACAAGCTGGCCAACCGGGTCCTCGCCACCAGCGTCGTGCCCTATCCACCGGGAATTCCGATGCTCATGCCGGGTGAGTCCACGGGATCCAAGGATGGACCCTACCTCGGCTATCTCAGGGCCCTGGCGTCGTGGGACAAGCTGTTCCCGGGGTTCGGACACGATACCCACGGCATCGAGCACCGCAACGGCGTCCAGTACGTGCAGTGCCTGAAGGCGGGTGCAGGCAAAACATGAGCGCACCCGGCCGCAAGATGTCGCTGACCCAGGCGACGATGCTTGTGGCCGGCAACATGGTGGGGACCGGCCTTTTCCTGCTGCCAGTCAACCTCGCGCAGGTGGGCGGCATCGCGATCTTCGGCTGGGTGATCGCCACCGTCGGCGTTGCGGGGCTGGGGCTCGTGTTTGCAAAGCTCGGGGAGCTCAATCCCCAGCAGGGCGGCCCTTACGCCTATGCGCGCGATTTCCTCGGCCCATATGCGGGCTTCCAGACGAACTACGTCTACTGGTTCGGCAACTGGATCGGCAACATCGCGATCGCAGTCGCGGCCATCGGTTACCTGGCCGAGCTGATCCCGGCGATCACCGACCCGCCGGCGAGCGTCTTCGCCACGGCTGCGGTCATTTGGGTGCTCACGTTCGCCAACATCCTGGGCCCGCGCGTCGTCGGCGCACTCGAGACCTGGACAATGGCCCTGGCCCTGATTCCGATCCTGGGCATCGCCCTGTTCGGCTGGTTCTGGTTCGACTCCGCAACGTTCCTGGACGGCTGGAACGTGACCGGCGAGTCGGACATGCACGCCATCTCGCGCGCCGCCTCGATGGCCCTGTGGGCCTACATGGGCATCGAGAGTGCGGCTGTTTCAGCGGGCGTCATCGAGAACCCGAAGCGCAATGTACCGCTTGCGACGCTCATCGGCCTCGGCATTGCCGCTGTCGTCTACATGCTGAGTTCGACCGTCATCATGGGCATCCTGCCGAACGAGGAGCTGCGCACTTCCCACGCGCCCTTCGCCGAGGCGGCGCGACTGGCGTTGGGGACCGGGGGTGCGGTTGTCATCAGCGTGTGTGCGGTCCTGAAATCGATGGGATCGCTCGGCGGATGGATGCTGCTGGTCGGGCAGTCGGCAAAGGCCGCCGCTGACGACGGGATGTTTCCGCGCGCGTTCGCGCGCCTCAATGCGAACGGCGTGCCCGGCCGTGGTCTCGTCATCGTGGGCGTGCTGATGACCGCCGTGCTTTTCGCGACGATGTCGCCGACCCTGGCGGGCCAGTTCAACAACCTGGTCAATCTCGCGGTGATCCTGATCATCGTGCCCTACGTCTACTCGGCGGTCGCGGTCGTGAAGGTGATTCATGACCACGAGCTTCCGCGCAGGACTTTTCTCACCTACAAGTGGATTGCGATTCTCGCGGTCGTCTATTGCCTGTGGGTCATCATGGGCGGTGATCCCAAGACCGTCGTGCATGCCATGATGGCGCTGCTGATCAGCGTGCCTCTTTATCCGTTCTTCATTCGTTCGATGGAGGCCGCTGCCCAGCGCAACGCGGCGAAATCTTGACCCAGAGGAACTCAGCCATGCATTCGCTTCCTGCCATCTTCCTTGCGCTCGCGGCAATGCCCGTCCTGGCCGAGGAACCGCCGGCGCAGGCCGAGGCGCCGCCAACACTGCCCGGCCTGCCCGAGGGGCTAGACTGGACATTCAATTTCGATGCCAGCGCTGGCACCTTCGGTTTTGCCGATTCGCTATACACGGATCCGAAGCCTGAACAGCCATCCGGTGACCTGAGCGACAACTGGTCCGAGGCGTCAATCAAGCCGGCGCTCAGCGCAGCGTACACGACCTCGAGCTCCTCGCAGATCTACGGAAAGTTCAGCGCCGTCGGCGTGCGCACTTTCGGCGCCGCGCCGAGCCTGGTGGGCGACGATGCCTCCTCATTCGACATCGAGGACGCGTACATCGGCTGGCGCTCCGGCAACAGCATCTCGGGACTCGGGGAAAACGACCTCGACTTCACGGTGGGCCGCACCCAGTACCAGCTCGGCCACGGCATGGTGCTGTACGACGGCTCGGCGGACGGCGGTTCGCGGGGCGGCTACTGGACCGGCGCGCGCAAGGCTTTCGAATTCGCGGCGATCGGCCGCTTCACGCCCGGCAACCATACGGTCGAGGCGTTCTACCTGGACAAGGACGACATGCCGGAAGCCGACTCGGACAGCAAGCTCTGGGGCGCCAACTACGAATACGCGATCGGCGAGGACACGACGCTCGGGGCCACGTACATGAAATGGTCCGCCGATGCCGACGAGGCGCCGCAACGCGTCGGGCTCGACGTCTACAACCTGCGGGCCTACACCGCGCCCTTCCCGGGCCTCAAGGCGCTTTCCTTCGAGCTGGAGTACGTCCAGGAAGACAACGATGATTTGCTCGATTCCACGGCCTGGAACGCGCTGGCCGCTTATCAGTTCGATTCGACGTGGCAACCCAAGCTTTCCTATCGCTACGCCGTCTTCGAGGGTGACGATCCCGCTACCGCCGAGAACGAGGCCTTCGACGGGCTGCTGACCGGCTTCTACGACTGGGGTACCTGGTGGCAGGGCGAGATCGCGGGTGAGTACTTCGTCTCCAATTCGAACCTCATCTCGCACCAGGTCCGACTGCACGTCACGCCCAACGAGGCGATCTCGACAGGGCTGATCGTCTATGACTTCCAGCTGGATCGTCCCGAGTCGGCCGGGGTGACCGCCGACGACGTGGCGCAGGAAATCGATTGGTACATGGACTGGTCGGTCAACGACAATATCATCATCAGCTTCGTGGCCGCCGTTGCGGAGCCGGGGGACGCCGTCGAGCAGTCGTCGGGCCGCACCGATACGTTCTGGTATGGCATGATCTTCGTCGCCTACAGCTTCTAAGCGCGGAAGGACGCCGAATCGCTCGCATGGGTACGGAAAGCGGTTCCTCGCTCCGGCAGCGCTGGCTCGACCCGGCTACCAGCCTGGGCGAGGTGCTGTTCGGCCTCATCATGACGCTCACGTTCACGCTGGGCGCCGGGATCATCATCGAGGAAGAGGGCCGCGAAGGGGCGCGTCAGCTGCTCATCGCGCTCATCGGTTGCAACATCGCCTGGGGCGTGATCGACGGTGCGCTGTACGTGGTCGGCCAGCTGTTCGACAGGGGCCGGTCGCGACGCGTGGGTCTGGCGGTGCGCCAGGCGCCCGATGAACGCGCCGCGATTGGCCTGGTTGCGGGCGAACTGGACGACATGCTCGCAGGCGTGACGAACGAGTCCGAGCGTGATGCGCTGTACAGGCGAATCGCCGTCAACGTCCGCGACGCGCCCCCGACCCCAAATCCGGTCACGAAGGCCGACCTCAAGGGAGCTTTCGCGAGCTTCTGGCTGGTCGTGCTCTCCAGCGCACCGGCCGCGATTCCGTTCTTGATATTCGACGAAGCGCGCTTCGCGCTGCGCGTGTCCAACGCAATCCTGCTCGCATTCCTGTTCATCACGGGCTACTGGTGGGCCCGCTTCACGCTCGGCAAGCCATGGCTCGTGGGGCTGCTGTTCCTTCTGGGCGGCATCGGTCTCGTGGGGGTGGCGATCCTGCTCGGCGGCTGAGCCGTGCTTCCAGCCTGGTCGTGTGGGCCGACTTGCGCCCGGTTACGGCGGCCCGGCCGGACTGAAGCCCGGGCTCAGGCGCGCGAGGTGCGCCGCGACCGCCGCACGCTCATCGTCGGACAGGGCCCGGATGCGGGTGACGTGCATCTCGTCCATGCCTGGCCGCTGGCCGGACGCCGTCTCGTTGAGCTGGCGCAACAGGTACTCGTAATGCTGCCCGGCCAGGCGAGGCCGCAGCGTGCGCAGGTCGCCCTCCGCCAGCCGGCCGTGGCAGCCCTCGCAGTCGCGGTAGTAGACGAGCTGCCCACGGTGCACCTCGGCACCGTCCCCTGATCCGAGTGCGCTCGGTGCGGGACGCTTCAGACTCGCCGCGTAAGCCGCGACGTCGAGCAGGTCCTGCGGGCTCGCGAGCTCGTGCCGGGTCGCGGCGTCCTGCATCTTCGCGTGCCAGCGCCGGTCGTGGCGAAAGTCCACGAGTTGCTTCACAAGCACCGAGACATGCTGCCCGGCGATCACCGGGATCGTGCCGTCCGCGCTGCCGCTGCCGTCCGCCCGGTGACACTCGGCGCAGGCCGCGAACAGTTCCCTGCCGTGCGCGAGGTCCGCATCGAGCGCGACGGCCGCACGGAATTCCGCGATCGCGGCCGACGTGCGGCCCTCGAAAGTCTGTGGATTGACATCGACCGTTACGGCGGCGTGCAGGTATTGCACGGCAAGCGTTGCCGCTCCGGCTACGAAGCCCGAATGCAGGTACCGCAAGCCCGCCATCGGTCCGATAATACGCCCTTCGGCCCCGGCAACCATGGTCGCAACGCATGCGCATCCGTAGCTGGCAGGCGATCCCTTTCCTCGTGGCGGCCAGTTTCGCGCTAGTCCTGGCGGAACTGCCTCGCGGCGACTGGCTGACGCCGGCGGCATTGAGCCTTGCGTCCGGCGTCACGGCGTTCTCCCTGATGGGCGCCGCCGCGCTGCTGGGCGGGCGGTGGCGATTCGTCGAAGCGGGGTTCGGCGGCCTCGACCGTGTCTATCGGGTGCACAAGTGGCTCGGCGTGTGGGCGCTCGGATTCGCTTCCGTTCACCTCGTGTTCAAGGCGGGCATGGAGGGCTGGGACACGGCATCGATCCTGTCGCTGCCGCCTTACCTCACGCGGCTGGTGCGGCAACTGAGCTTCGTCGCGCTGATGCTGATCGTCATGCTGGCCCTGAACCGGAAGATTCCGTACAGCACCTGGCGCTGGTGGCACAAGCTGTCCGGACCGCTGTTCCTGATCGTGATCCTGCATTGGCTGAGCTTTAAGTCGCCGATTGCACTCGCCGATCCCGCGGGCGCCTGGCTTGCGATCATCGCCGCGCTGGGTGTCACGGCCGCGGCCTACAAACTCCTGCTCTACCCGCTGCTGTCGCGCCATGCCGAATACCGTGTCACTGCGGTCTCGGCGGGTGCGGCCGCGGTTCACCTCGAGCTTGCGCCGGTCGACCGGCCCATTGCCTTCACGCCCGGCCAGTTCGCTTTCCTGTCGATGAAGGAGGACGGCCTGCGCGAGCCGCACCCGTTCACGATCGCGAGCGGCAATGACGCAAGCGGCAGCGTGCACCTCGTGATCCGCTCGCTGGGGGACTACACGCAGAAACTGCTCGAGCGAACCACGGTCGGAATGCACGCCGAGCTCTACGCCCCCTGGGGACAGTTCAAGCGCCGGGCGACCGCGAAGAAGGAGGTGTGGATTGGCGGCGGCGTGGGTATCTCGCCGTTCATTGCGTGGCTCGCGGACTCGGCGGCCGGAGGCTTCGACAAAGTGTCGCTGTTCTACTTCTTCACGCCGGGCCGGGAGTTCCCGCCCGTCGATGTGCTGGACGGAATGGCGCGCCAGCGCGGCGCGGAGTTCGTGCCCGTATCAGCCGGGCCCGCGGACCCGGTGTTCGCGGGGCGGTTCGAGGAGATCGTCCGGCGAGCGGGCGCCGAGTCTGTCGAAATCTCCTTCTGCGGGCCCAATGGCCTGCTGAACGTCATCCGGGCAGGCATGCGGGAGCACGGCATTCCGCCCGCGAACCTCCGGCACGAGTACTTCGAGTTCAGGTGACTAGACGGCTCGCAGATACCACTCGTAATCCCTGTCGCTGATCTCCGAGTGAAACCGCTCTTCCTCCTCCCGCCGGCAGATCCCATACAGCCTGTGGAACTTCTCGCCGAGGTACTTTGGCAGGATCTTCCCCGCGTCGAACGCATCGAGCGCCGCTGACCAGCGCACCGGCAACCCGACCTTTTCGTTGATGATCGACTCCTGGGCCACCATCGGGCCCGGCTCGACCTTGTTCGTGATTCCATGGTGGACGCCGGCAAGTATCGCGGCGATCACGAGGTAAGGGTTGCCGTCGGACCCACCCGGCCGGTGCTCGACCCGCGTGTCTTCGACGCCCGACATCGGGATGCGCAGCGCCACGCCGCGGTGGTTGCGGCCCCAGTTGGGCTCTAGCGGGACGAAGACACCGGGCCGGTAGCGGCGGTACGAGTTCGCGGTCGGCGCGAAGATCGCCATGGATTCCGGCATCGCCTTCGCCAGCCCGCCGATCGCGTGGCGCAGCGTGTCCGCAAAGGGACCATCGCGGCTCGTGCCCGCGAAGATGTTCTTGCCGGCTGCGTCCACGAGGCTGATGTGCACGTGCATGCTGCAGCCGGCCCATTCCGCGAAGGGCTTCGCCATGAAGCTCGCCGCCATCCCGTGCTTGCGCGCGACGGCCTTGACCGCGCGCTTCAGCAGCACGCCGTGGTCGGCCGCGAGCTCGGCGTTCGCGACGTGGTGCAGGTTGATCTCGAACTGGCCGGGCGAGAACTCCTTGAGCGTCGCGCCGGCGGGAATGTTCTGCGCCTTGCAGGTCTCGAACAGGTCGGCGAGGAAGGGATCGGCTTCCTCGACGTCCTCCATGCTGCCGTACTGCGGGCCGGACTGGACCTTGCGCGTGCCCGGAATCAGGCCGACCTTCGGTGTCGGCACGACGGCGCCGGGCTCGAGCAAATAGAACTCGAGCTCCGTCGCGCAGACGGCCGTGAGTCCCATCTCGGCGAGCGGCTTCATCGCGTGGCGCAGCACCTGGCGCGGGTCGGCGAAGAACGGCCCGCCTTTCGAATCGTCCATCGCGAGCAGCACCTGCGCCGTCGGCACGTGCGCCCAGGGCACGGGCGCGAGCGAACCGGGTACCGCCGTCGAGATCGCATCCGGGTCGCCATCGCGCCCGCCGTTGTCGATGCGGTCGAATGTGAGGCCCTTTGCGTCGAGCAGCACGGTCGCGCCGCAGAAGTTGAGGCCTCCGGTGAAGGGCTTGTCGAACTCGTCGCGGCCGACGCGCTTGCCGCGCAGGATCCCGAGCATGTCCGGCTGCAGCAGCTCGAGCTGCCGCGTGTCCGGGAATTTCTCCAGGAACTTCCGCGGCTCGTCGGGCAGCTGTTTCGTCGCCTTGCTCATGCACTTCTCCCTGCACGCCAGGCGATGGCCGCCTTGGCGCCGTCTCTCTTCAGTATTTCGTTAAATTCGCGCGACTCTGCGGTCTCGTTCGTCTCGATCACGACGTCGGTCTCGAGCGCGGCGAGCAGCGCCTGCCGCATGCCGCCGATGTCGAGGCTGCGGTTGATCGCCTGCTTCGTCAGGCGCACGGCCTGCGCATCGTTGGCGGCCATGCGCGCGGCCAGCGCGACCGCTTCGTCGAGGACACTCGCGATCGGCACGACGCGATTGACGAGGCCGATCGCCTGCATCTCGGCGGCCGTCGCGCGATCCTCGCCCGTGAGCAGCAGGTACTTCGCCGCCTTCGGGCCCGCGAGCCAGGGCAGGAGGAGGGCGACGATGCCGCTGCCGAACTTCACCTCCGGCTCGCCAAAGCGGCAGTCTTCGGCCGCGATGGTGATGTCGCAGGCGACGGCGAGCTCGAGCGCGCTGCCGAGGCAATACCCGTGCACTGCGGCGACGGTCGGCTTCGGCGAGTCCCAGAAGCGCATGATCAGGCGGAAGTCGTTCTCGAGCGCGCGCCGCACGTCGGCCGGGTCCGGCTTGCCGTCGCCCATGCCCATGTCGAGATCGAAGCCGGCCGAGAACGCCCGGCCGGCGCCGGCCACGACGATCGCACGCACGGCGTCGTCCGCCTCGGCGGCATCGAGCGCCGCATCGAGCGCCTCGATGACCGGGACGTTGATCGCGTTCAGCTTGTCGGGCCGGTTGAGCTTCAGGAGCGCGACCGCCCCGCGGCGCTCCGACAGGACGAGCGGCTCGGGCACGTTCACCCTTCCTTGAGCCGGAACCAGGCCGACTTGGACTGGGTGTAGCTCTTGAAGCTGTCGAGACACTTGTCGCGGGAGTTACCCGACTGCTTGTAGCCGCCGAAGGGCTGGGTCATGTCGCCCTCGTCGAAGGAGTTGATCCAGATGATCCCCGCCTCTATGCCGCGCACCAGCCGGAACGCCGTGTCGAGGTCGCGCGTCCACACGCCCGCGGCGAGCCCGTAGATCGTGTCGTTCGCGATCTTGAGCGCTTCCTCGACGCCGTTGAACTCGATGACCGAGGCCACCGGCCCGAAGATCTCCTGCTGGGCGATCGTCATGCCGTTCTTCACGCCGGTGAAGAGCGTCGGGTTCACGTAGGCGCCGCCCTTCAGCTTCGACGGTGCGTCGCCGCCAAACTCGAGCTTCGCCCCCTCCTTGCGGCCCTTCTCGATCATGCCGAGCACGCGCTTCTGGTCGCCGTGCGTGACGAGCGGGCCCATGTTGGTGTCCGGATCGAGCGGGTCGCCGGGCTTGAAGGCGTCCCGTCCGAGCTCGACGAAGCGCTCGACGAACTTCTTCCGGATCGAGCGGTCGACGAGCAGCCGCGAGCCGGCATTGCAGACCTCGCCCATGTTCGAGTAGATGCCGCGGTAGGCGGCGGTGACCGCGCGGTCGAGGTCCTCGGTGTCCGCCATGAACACCTGCGGCGTCTTGCCGCCGCACTCGAGCGCGACCTGCTTCATGTTCGACTGGCCGGCGTACTGCAGGATCATCTTGCCGACCGCCGTCGAGCCGGTGAAGGTGATCTTGCGCACGTCGTCGTGCAGCGCGAGCGCCTTTCCGGCGACTTCGCCCAGGCCATTCACGACGTTGAAAACGCCCGCCGGCCCGCCGGCTTCCACGAAGAGCTCCGCGAGCTTCAGGCAGCTGAGCGGCGCCTGCTCGGCGGGTTTCAGCACGACGGTGTTGCCCGCCGCGAGCGCGGGGGCGATCTTCCAGGTCGCCATCAATAGCGGGTAGTTCCAGGGCGAGATCGCGCCGACGACGCCATAGGGCTCGCGCAGGACCATGTGCACGACGCCGGACTCGGTGCTCGTCACCGCGCCGTCCACCTTGTCGATGCACTCCGCCATGAAGCGGATCGTCTCGACGACCGCCGGCAGGTCCACGCCGACGACGTCGGCGATCGGCTTGCCCATGTCGAGCGTCTCGAGCACGGCGAGCGCCTCGGCGTTCTCGTCGATGAGCGCCGCGAAGCGGTACATGACCTCCATGCGCGCGCGCGGCGCCATCTTCGACCAGCCGCCGGACTTGAACGCCTTCTTTGCGGCGGTGACGGCGCGGTCGATGTCCTCGGCGCTGCCCGCCGCGACCTCGGCGATCACCTCGCCGTTCGCGGGGTTGACGCTTTCGATGCGTCCGCCCTTCTTCGCGTCGACATACTTGCCGTCGATGAAGAAGCGCGTCTCGGGCTTCTTCTGCGCCTTGTCGGCGACGGCCTTCCAGCGGGAATGGGTGTGCTTGGCGACGGCCTGGATGCTCATCGTGCTTGCCTCTTGAGTTCGGGTTCGTGGGCCTCGGCCGCACGCGGCACGACTAGCGCATCGACGATCGCGCATCCGTCCGCGTGGACGATCACGGGGTTCAGGTCGATCTCGGAAAGCGAATCGCCGAGCGCCGCCGCGAGCGCGGAGAAGCGCGCGGCCACGCGGCAGAACTCGTCGATCGCCAGCGGCCGGCGGTGGCGCCGGCTCTTCAGGATCGGCGCGATGCGCAGCCGTTCCACGAGGCGGGCTGCCTCGGCGGGGCCGAACGGCGGCACCGCGTACACGACGTCGGCCAGCGCCTCGACGTGCACGCCGCCGGCGGCGACGAGGACGACGGGGCCGAACTGCGCGTCGTGGACCATGCCGAGCAGCAGCTCGACGCCGTGCGCTTCGATCATCGGCGCGACCAGCACCCGGGTGTCGATGCGCTTGGCGAGGTCGCGGTACGCGCTCGAGACCGCCGTCTGGTCCTTGAGGGAAAGGTGGATGCCCTGGCGGTCGCTCTTGTGGTCGAGGCCGCGCTTCGCCGTCTTCAGCACGACGGGATAGCCGATGGATTCCGCAGCGGCGATAGCCGGCGCCTCGCCCTCGACGATCGCGCCGGCGTTGGCCGGCAGGCCCGCGTCGCCGAGGAGCGTCAGCGCGTCGTTCTCGTCGAAGCGGCGCCGGTCGGCAAGGCGCTCGCGCATGCGCGCGAGCGCGGGCTCCGGGATCACCGGCACGTCGGAGCGATCGCGTGTCGGAAAGTCGCGATGGTCGAGGAGGTGGCGCACCCCGCGCAGGAAGGACGCGAGTCCGTCGACCACCGGGAAGCCCTCGCGCGTGGCCTCGACGATCAGCGGGTCCGCGCCCGTGCCCTGCCGGTTCGCGACGAGGACGGCGGGCTTGCCGGATGCGCGGTGGCCGACGCGCAGGTAATCGATGTAGCCGGCGTGAATGCCGCCGCCCGCGACGCGATCGTGCACCACGGCGCCGAGCGCCGCCTGCGGGTCGCTCATGAGCACGGCGAGGCAGTTCTGCATGGTGACGTCGAAGTCGGATCCGCCCGTGCTCCAGGCGTCGAGCGGGTTGACGGCGGGCAGGTCCGGGTCGAGCAGGGACTCGAGCTGCTGCGTGCAGCCCGGCGAGAGCTGCGTCAGCGGCACGCCGTGGTCGGACGCGAGGTCGATCAGGAGCTGGCGTTCGCCGCCGGAGTCGTGGATCGAGACCAGCCCGCCGTCGCCGACGCGGTGCGGTTGCGCGAACAGGATGAGGCTGGTCGCGAGCTCGTCCATGTCGCGCGCGCGGTGCACGCCGTAGCGGTCGAAGATCGCGTCGTAGACCGCGTCCTGTCCCGCGATCGCGCCGGAGTGCGACACCGTGAGCCTTGCCGAGAGCTCCGTGCGCCCCACCTTCAGCGCGACGACCGGTATGCCGAGGCCGCGCGCCCGCTCGAAGGCGCGCACGAGGCCCGCGGGGTTGCGCGCCGTCTCCATGAACAGGCCGACCGCGCGCGTGCCCGGCATCTCGAGCGCGTAGTCGAGGTACTCGTCCATCGAGACCGCAAGTTCCTGGCCGGTCGACACGACGAGGTTGAAGTCGATGCGCTCCTCGCTGTCGACGATGCCGCACATGCCCGAGCCCGAATGGCTGATGTAGGCGACGTTGCCGCCGCGCCGGTGCATGCGCGTCCGGAAGCCGCAGCCCCAGATGCCGTCCGCAAAATTGTAGAAGCCCATGCCGTTCGCGCCACAGACGACGAGGCCGGACTTCCGGATCTTCGCGAGCAGCCGGTCGCGCAGCGGCGGATCGCCATCGCCCTCGATCACGAGCGAGGACATCATCGTCGCCGCGCGCGCGCCGTGCGCGATCACGTCGTCGAGCGCGGCGTCCATGCGCGAGTCAGCGACCGCGAATATCACGTGCTCGACCGGCTCGGGAAGCACCGAGAGCGTCGGGTAGCACGGAACGCCGAGCACCCACTTGCGTCCCGGGTTGACGGCGTAGAGCCCGCCGTCGTAGCCGCCCTTCAGCAGGTTCTCGACGGTGTTGCGGCCGACCGTGCCCTCGCGCTCGCTGGCGCCGAGGACGGCGATCGACCGCGGCCGGAGCAGGGGATCGAGCCGATGTGCCATGCCGGCGCCTAGTGTCGTGTCTCGCGGGAATCTGCGCAGTCTGAGCCCGCCCGCGTCCGTGCGCCGAGGCGCGCGAGCGAAGTCATGGTGACTCCATTGCGAGCGAGCGCAATAAAGGCGCACGGACGCCGGCGAGCTCCCGAAGGGCCGCACGGAACGGCCTCTGCTCGGCGTTGCCGTCGCTTCGCGTGTTCCCGACACGCGTGCGCGCCGGCGCCTTGATCAGAGGGCGTTCCGTGCGGCAGGCTGCGCAGATTCCCGCGAGACACGACACTTGCGGCGTGGTCAAAAGTCCGCGGCGGGCGTCGTGCGCTTGCGCGGCGGATCCCAGAACGGCTGCTCGGTCACGTGGCAGCGAGCCATGACCTTGTACCACTTCAGCTCGCGCTGGTAGTAGATCTCCGCCCAGAGCTCGTCGCCCGGGCGGCCCCAGGGCATGTGCAGCGACGCGTAGGCGATGTTCTTCTTCGCCGACGGCGACCACTCCGCGGAAGTGACGGTGCCGACGACGTTCTTGTCCTTGTCGTAGATGTAGGCCGAGCGCGCCGGCTTGTTGCCCTCGACGTCGAGCCTCACGAAGCGGAAGCGCGAGCCCTTCTTCTGCTCCTCGAGTAGCGCGCGGCGGCCGTTGAAGCAGGGCTTCGAGAAATCCACCAGGCGGCCGAGATCGAGCTCGAACGGCGAGCGCGAACGGTCCGTCATGATGGCCTGGTCGGCCGGGTGGAAATCCACCTGGGCGGCGAGGAAGCCCGCCTCGATGCGCGCGACCTCGAGCGCGTGCGTGCCCATCGGGCGAATGCCGTGGATCCTGCCTTTGTCGAACAGCGCGTCCCACAGCTCGAGCGCCTGCGACGGGTCGATCCAGAGCTCGTAGCCGAGGTCGCCGGTGAAGCCGGTGCGCGACACCGTGAGCTCGGTGCCTTGAAATTGGAAAAATCCGATCTCGAACGGCTTCAGGTTCTGCACGCCCGTGCAGCCGATCGCCTTCAGCACGGCGCAGCTCGTCGGGCCCTGCAGCGCGAGGCCGGCGACGTCGTGCGTGTCCTCGACGATCGTGACGTCGAAGCCGAAAGCCGATCGCGTCAGCCAGTCGAGCTGCCTCTCCTGCGAGCAGAGTCGGTAGACGCCCTCGCGCAGGTGGAAGATCGTGCCGTCGTCGATCACCTGGCCGTTGTCGTCGCACCAGACGCAGTAGCCGACCTTGCCGGGCTTGATCTTCGCGACGTCGCGCGTGACGAGCCGGTTCAGGAACGCGAGCGCATCGGGCCCCGTGATCAGGTGCTTGGTCATCGGCGTGAGATCGAAGACCGCGCAGGCGTTCCTGATCGCGGCGTATTCGAGCTGCTCGTCGAAGAAGGCGTCCGCGGTCGTGTAGTCCTTCCAGCGGTGCCACTCGTTCAGCGTGTTGAGCGCCGATATGCGCGGGTGGAAAGGGGTTTCCCAGACCGCCTTGCGGAAATGGTCCTTGCGGCCCATCGCGTCCTTGATGCTCATGCTGCACGTCCCAATGCGAGGACCGCGTTCGCGGCATTGCGCCCGGCCGAGCCCATGACGCCGCCGCCCGGGTGGCAGCCCGCGCCGCAGAGGAAGAGGCCCCCGACCGGCATCGCGTACTGCGCGGCGCCCGGCACCGGCCGCAGCATCATGAACTGGTCGAGCGCGAGCTCGCCGTGGTGCCAGTGGCCGCCGGTGATGCGGAATTCGCGTTCGATGTCGGCGGGCAGCAGCAGCTCCGACGCCACCACCTGGCGGCGCAGTCCCGGCGCGTGCCGGTCGAGCACCCCGAGCGCGCGGTCGAGCAGCTCGCGGCGGGCGCCGTCGCCGTTCGCCCGCTCGTCGAACGGCGCGTACAGCACGACCGCAGACAGCACTTGCTTGCCCGGCGGGGCGAGCGACTTGTCGGCGAGCGAGGGGATCGTCACCTCGAGCGCCGGGTCCGGCGAGCACTGGCCGTATTTCGCGGCGTCGAAGGCGTGCTCGAGGTAGGTCATGTCCGGCGAGACCACCAGGCGTTCGCCCGCGAGCTCGGACGACAGCCGGGTGAAGGACGGCAGTGCCTCGAGTGCGAGGTGCAGTTTCGCAGCCATGCCCTTGTGGCGGAAGTGGCGGATGCGGTGCACGAAGCCGGTCTCGAGGTGCCTCGCGCCCAGCAGGCCGAGCAGAGTGCGCGCCGGGTCCGCGTTCGAGACCACGGTTCCCGCGGCGACCTTCTCGCCGTTCTCGAGCTCGACGCCGGAGACGCGGTCGCCCTCGAGCGTGATGCGCTTGACCGCACTGCCGGTGCGGATGGTCGCGCCGGCGGCGCGGGCCGCGGCGGCCAACGCCTCGCTGATCGCGCCCATGCCGCCCTCGGGGATCGAGAGCCCGGGGTTGCCCGCGGCCCGGCCGGACAGGCGGTGCAGCAGCGCGAGCACGGAATTGTTCGAGCGCGGCCCGAGGTTGGTGCCGAGCACGGCGTCGAGGGCGAGCGAGCCCTTGAGCAGCGGCGACTCGAAGATCTCCTCGAGCACGTCGTAGATGTTGATGCCCGCGATGCGCAGGAACTCGCGCATGTCGTCGCGGCCGAGCAGGCGGATGTCGAGACCGAGCGCCGCCGCGCCCATGAGGTCCGGGCGCCCGCCGCCGCCGAGCCGCGGGGGCTTGCGATTGTGCTGTTTCGCCATGATGCGCGCGAACTTCAGCATGCGCGCGTGGTAGGCGGCGAGGCCCTTGCGGTCGTCGTCGGACAGCGTGCCGATCTCGACGCGGCCGTCCTTGTAGACCAGGTGGTCTCCGGACGGGGAAAGCGCGACCGTCTTCATGTGCTCACGGGCAAATTTCAGCCCGTGAGAATCGAGCCTCAGCTCCTTGGCAATTCCACGATCCAATTGGTAACAAATATGCGCGCAGCCGGACACGCGGAAACCCTTCGAGAACTCGCGCGTGACGGACGCGCCACCCACCTGGGCGGCGGCCTCCAGCACGACGACTTCGCGCCCGGCGCGGGCGAGATAAGCGGCGCAGGCGAGGCCGTTGTGGCCGCCGCCGACGACGACGATGCGATCCCGGTCAGTCATCGGACCAGCCCTCCGGAACGATGTTCGGACGGCGCAGGTCCATCAGGATCTCGCGCGCGGCGTTCGCGCCCGGCGCGGCCATGACGCCGCCGCCTGGGTGCGTGCCGGATCCGCACATGTAGAAGCCTTTCACCGGCCCGCGGTACTGCGCGTATCCGGGGAAGGGCCGGTTGAACAGGAGCTGGTCCATGGTCAGCTCGCCCTGGAAGATGTTGCCCTCGGTGAGGCCGACCTCGGCCTCGAGCTCGCGCGGCGTGCGGCACTCGACGTGGCGCACCAGCGACTTGAAGTTCGGGCTGTAGCGGCCGATCTGGTCGAGGACGGTGTTCTTGAAGCCTTCGCGGTCGGCGTCGGTCCACTCGCGGCCGTGGATGAACGGCGGCACGTACTGCACGAACACCGACATGAAGTGCTTGCCCGGCGGCGCCATCGTCGGGTCGGTCATCGACGGGATCAGGAGGTCGAGGTAGGGCTCCCTGGACCAGGTGCCGTTCTTCCAGTCGTCGTAGGCGCGCTCCATCTTCTCGAGCGAGTCGAGGAAGTGCATGTCGCCGTAGGCGAGCGGGTTGTCCTTGCCGAGTGCCGGGAACTCCGGCAACCCGTCGAGCGCGATGTTGAGCTTCCCGGACGAGCCGCGGATCTTCCAGTTCTTCGCCTTCTCGACGATCGCCGCGGGCAGGTCCTTCGGGTCGAAGATCTTGGTATAGGTCCGGCGCGGGTCGAGGTTGGAAACCACGATGTCGGCGTGGTACTCGGTGCCGTTCTCGGTCGCTACGCCGACGGCGCGGCCACCGCGGACGATGACCTGCTTGACCGGCGCATCGACGACGATCTCGCCGCCGAACGACTTGAACGCGCTCGCGATCGACTTCGACACCGCGCCCATGCCGCCGCGCGCGAAGCCCCAGGCGCCGATCGAGCCATCCACGTCGCCCATGTAGTGGTGCAGCAGCACGTACGCCGTGCCCGGCGAGTACACGCCCATGGCCGAGCCGATGATGCCGCTGCCGGACAGGTGGCACTTGATGGTGTCCGACTCGAAGTACTCGTTCAGGAAGTCGGCGATGCTCATCGAGTAGAAGCGCAGCGTGTCGTAGATGAACTGCTCGCCGAACTTGTTGAGCTCCTTGCCGAGGAAGATCATCTCCTTCAGGTCGCGCGCCTTGAACGAGGTGGGATCCGGCGGTGAGCGCAGCAGCAGCGGGCGGATGAACTTGCACTGGCGCATGACGTCGGTGGAGTACCGGTGGTACGCGTCCGCGTCGCGCGGGTTGTGGCGCGCGAACTCGCGCCGCTGCACCTGCTCGTCCGTGTAGTTGCCGAGGATGTCGCCGTCAGAGGTGATGGACACGCCGCCGCCGTAGGGCACGACCTGCAGGCCGTGGCGGGCGAGCTCGAGGTCGCGGAACAGCTCCGGGCGCAGCAGGCTGCACACGTAGGAGCAGTTCGAGTACATCCAGCCCTTCTCGATCTCGCGGCTGACGGCCGCGCCGCCGATCCAGGGCATGCGCTCGACCACGAGCACCTTGAGCCCCGAGCGCGCGAGATAGGCGGCGTTGGTCAGGCCGTTGTGGCCCGCGCCGATGACGATCGCGTCGTATTTCGCCAAGTGTCAGACCCGTTTGCGTTCGTTGTCGGTGTGGCCCTGAACCACGAGGTTCACGGCCGTCTCGAAGCGGTCGAGTGTCTCCCCCAGGCACCGGTCATCGTGCGCCTCGCAGATGAACCACGGCTCGCGCGAATCGGGCTCGCAGAGGATGCCGAGGTCGTGGAGGTGCGGCGCCAGTGCCTCGTAGAAAGTGTAATCGCTGGTGACCCAGTCGCGGTAGTCGCGCGGCGGCTTCTCGCTGAAGAACAGGCCGCTCATGGAGGGGTGGCCGCTGAAGGAGTGCTTGATGCCGCGCTGCGAAAGGACCTGGCTCATCCCGGCCCGCAGCCGGGTGCCGTAGTCGGCGATCGTCGCGAGGGCCGGGGTCTCGTCGAGGATCTCGAGGGTCTTCTCGGCCGCGGCGAGCGCGATCGAGTGGCAGGTGAAGGTGCCGCCGTGCACGACCCCGTTGCCGAAGTTGCGCATGATGTCCTCGCGGCCGCAGCAGACCGAGATCGGGTAGCCGTTGGCCATGGCCTTGGCGAAGGTGCAGATGTCCGCCTTGACGCCGAACAGCTCCTGCACGCCGCCCTTCGCCACGCGAAAGCCGGTCTTGACCTCGTCGATGACGAGCAGGATCCCGTACTTGTCGCAGAGCGCGCGCGCCTCCTTCAGGAACTCGCGCGTCGCGGAGATCGAGCAGCAGTTGCCCATGATGGGCTCGATCAGGAAGGCCGCGATGTCGTCGCCGTAGGCCTTGAACACCGACTCCAGGCGTTCCGCGTCGTTCATAGGCACGGAGTGGATCAGCGCGCGCAGGATGTGCGGGACGCCGGCGCTGTAGGGCACGAGCTGCGGGTCGCCGTGGCCCGGCTTCCATTCCTCGACCGCCGTGTTCCAGAGCGCGGCGTCGAACACCCCATGGTAGCCGCCCTCGATGACGACGTAGGAGTCCTTGCCGGTGTGCGCGCGCGCGACGCGCAACGCCGCCATGACTGCCTCCGTGCCCGAGTTCGAGAAGCGCACGAGCTCGGCTGCCGGCACCATCCTGGCGATGCGCTCGGCGACCGCGTACTCGCGCTCGGTGGAGAGGGCGAAGACTCCCCCGATCTCCTGGCCGGCACGGGCCGCGGCGTCGACGCGCGGGTCGGCGTAGCCGAGGATGCAGGGGCCGTAGGCCAGCCGGTAGTCGATGTATTCGTTGCCGTCGATGTCGGTGAGGCGCGCCCCCCGGCCCGACTTCACGTAGATGGTCTTGTCCTCGCCCCAGTAGCGGAAATTCGACGAGACCCCGAGGGGGAGGCGGCGGACCGCCTTCTGGAACTGGGCGTTGGACTTCGCGAGGCTTCGGGTCATGAATGCAGGCCTCCTGCCGGTTCCGGGGGGTCGATCGGGATCGCCATAGTTTCCCCCAAACGGGCCCGCGCCGTCCATTTGAGTGAATATGTGTTCATTCATTGGATTGGGCGCGCGAGTCTTGTATCATTGGGCCTCCGTGCGCTTGAATCCCAAACGACAGCTCG